>Ga0334722_10002115_pt1 | contig 23061 bp, 22 predicted proteins | sample C3_bottom_MG_FD_207210 | JGI IMG/M metagenome (GOLD analysis project Ga0334722, IMG submission 207210) | Sediment microbial communities from Yellowstone Lake, YNP, Wyoming, USA - C3_bottom | ecosystem: Environmental > Aquatic > Freshwater > Lake > Sediment | place: USA: Wyoming | collected... | reverse complement strand
AAAGCTTCCTTCTTGTCATACCCGTCGTAATGATAAGGGTCTTCGCCAAATAGGTCTTGAGTTCCGAGGTCGTAACGAGGAATCCGTTGACAACGGGCTCGATCTTCTCGACCTCGCTGATCACGTGGTCGATATAATGGGAATGGACCAGCTGCTCCCTGAACTTCTCGATCAGCTGCGGCCCGGTGATGAAATCGTAGCCCATGTAATTCTCGATCTTGGTGCTATCCACGGCTTGGCCGCCCAGGTCTTTGGCGATCAGGAACGCTTCCATCTTCATCGTCGCTGCATACACGGCCGCTGTCAGACCCGCTGGTCCACCGCCAATTATGATGAGGTCGTACGATGATCGAGGTCGTTTGCAGGTCTTTTCACTCAGGAACTTGTCTTTGCATCCCTGGGAGCAGAAATAAAAGGTTTCGCCGTTGCACTCCGCGGTTATTCCCGTATCGTCCTGTACCTCCATGTTGCATATCGGGTCTTTAACGATCATTTCCTGCTCCTTCACCTCAGCGTCACAAAAGAGAAGGCGCGAACGAATCCCGTCATGTCCTCATGACCACGATCGAACGCGCCCAACGTAGTCGCCACTAGCGACCAAAGAACATATATTCCACTTCAGCCCCGCAGACTACTGTCCCATCATACCGCCGTGCTTGTGGCCTGTCCCCGTCATGCCGCTTCCCGACCTCTTGTTGAGCTGTTCGCGTTGTTCCTTGGTAAGCACTTCGCGCATACGGTTGGTAGCGTCGATCCGCGATTCTATCATCTGTTTTCGGAGTGCATGGACCGCGTCAGAGACCGCACCGATCTTCTTGGAATCCAGCTTTTCTTCACCATAGAGGTCACGGAGCTTTGACTGCTCATCCATCATCTTTCCCATGATCGCCCAGTGCTGCTTCCGCATATCGTCCTGGATCTTATTGATCTTGGCCTGCTGGTCCTTGCTGAGGTCCAGCGAACCGAAGGCACTGGATCCCATCATGCCCATGCCGCCGCCCATCATGCCGCAAGAGCCGGGACCCGCTCCGCCACCCATCATTCCGCCGCCCATCATCGGCATATCGCCGTCGTCCATCATGCCCCAGCCACCCATACCCTGTGCCCAGGCGCCGGATGCCACCAGCGCAACTACAGCAATGACCAATACACTCATCCTTGACTTGTTCATGTTCCTTCTCCCTTTCGATCTTATGTTTTAATGCCTTTTTTCATGCCTTAACACTTCACAGCAATCTGCCATGCCTAAAGTATAGCCCATTTCCATCTTGCCTGTCTTCGAATCGCTGTTGAATCGACATTTAGGATCAATATGTTTCACTAAAGAGATAGAGCAACACGTTCCCGGCGATGATTCATTATTCGTCTATCCGGTACCCGAGCTTCTCCATGCTCTCCTTGGTGATCTTCGACAGTTTTTCCTCGTCGATCGCCCTTTCGTCGAACCTGACCGCTATTTTCCCGTTCTCTACGTCGATGGATTGCACCCCATCCATGCCCCCGACGAACCTGCGCAAAGCAGTGGAACAGGACTCGCAGCGGTTGTTCTGTACGTTAAACAGTGCAACTTTCATGTCTGTATCCTCCTAAGAAATCCATTAGCGTAATTTCTTCAGCACATAAAGTACCGTACCAGATCACTTCGATCTTCCCGTTCTCTGCGTTAATGTCTGAACAAGATATACTACGCCGGCAATGGTCAGCCCCATTATTACGAGCATCCATATCCATCCGAACCCCATCCATCCGTAACCCATTCCCCAACCATAATCGCCCCAGTGCATCATGATATGCCTCCTTAGCATTGGAATTATAAATGTGCCCTGAACTCATTTACATGTTCAATATATCGCATATAACATGCCAAGAGCATACTACAAGAACCTTGTATATAAACAATGCGTTCAATGATTTTAGGATTTGTGGTATCCAGGTATCTGAAGCACATACGACATTACCTGTAGCATATGCCACAGATCGATCATCGAGATGAGCGCGTACGGTGATTTTGGAGGTATTGAATAGGTGGGTCAATCAGCGGAGTGCATTGCGTCGATAAATGATGCTACGTCTCAAAGACTTCGTACTTCATCTGGTTTTTGCCACTGTTCTTGGCCGAATACATAAGATCGTCAACTACTTTGATCATGACCTCAACTGATTCGGGATTCGTCTCAAATGTTGCGACGCCGATGCTGAATGTTACGGGCCATTCGTTTTTTTTCATTGCCAGCAGCAGCTGTGCATGGATCTTTTGAACGGCCTTTTTTGCAGCGGCAGTTCCGGTTTCCGGCAGGAGTAGCGCGTACTCGTCTCCGCCGAGGCGAGCCACCGTATCCGTCAAACGAACGTTTTTTTGAAGATTAGCGTTAGCATAGTTTAATTTATCCTCTCCCTCTCAACCGGTAGAGAAGAAGTATATTAACTCCATAAGCCAGCAGCAGCGCCAAAGCGTCCCATCCGATGCGAAGCGCAGTCTTCTTTTCCAGACGGTACATCAGACTGACAACAACGATGCCGGTCATAATGACGGCTATCGCACCCGTGATTGCATGGTTCTGCGATACTGCACTGAACAGGGGGCCGCTCGGGTAGGCAAGATCGTCGATAGCGAGGATGACCATGTTGAAGAGGTTGCTGCCCAGAAGGTTCGCGATCGCCATGTCCGCCGCGCCAATTCTGAGCGCCGATATCGATACGACCAGCTCGGGCAGCGATGTGGTCATGGCGATCAATATGGAACCGACGAAGCTCCTGCCGAGACCTGTCGCCCCGGCAAGCCTGTCCCCTATGAACGGAAGCCACATTGCTGCACCGATTATGACCATGGCGTTCACCGCGTACTTCACCGACGCTTCCTTGGTGGAGATGTGACCGTACTGAAGGTCATTCGCTATCTCGCCGAGATGCTGCGCTACCTGCCTCTTTTGGAACAGAAATACGCTCCGTATTGCGAGCGCGTATAATCCGATGATGATCGGGGTAGAAATGGAGATGCGGCCGAACGACGGAATGCCCGTTGCCGCAGATATCGACAGCACGGCAAATCCTATCAGAAGCACACCGAATCCCGCGCTCAGGTTGTGGTTATGTTCCGCACGGGAAAAGATCGGCCGGGGACCGTGCAGCATGTCCATGAGAGCTATAAGGGAAAGGTTGAAAACACAACTTCCCATCACATCGCCAACGGCTATATCAGGTGCGTTGGCAAAAGCAACGGAACTTATCCCCGTGATAAGCTCCGGCAAGGACGTTACCCCGGACATCAGGATCAGCCCGATCCATGCACGCCCAAGCCCTGTTTTCTCGGCGATCACATCCCCGTACCGGGATAGGTTGACGCCGCAATAAACAATGACCGCAGAGCAAAGCAGGAATTCAAACCAAAGCGTTGTCATCGCATCTCCTTGTTCAGCAATAAAAAAAGGCCAGCAGGAACACGATGGAGTTCCAAGTTGGCCTTCTCTCACGGTAGTGAGCAAATACCGGGCGCGTCAGTCCGCAATCATTGTGTACCTTATCTAAATTGCTATTGTAACAATAGCGTATTTCGCAGAAAAACGCAAGAAGGTCAGAATACTGAGCGATGTCGTCGATACGCTCGTGCTTTCAAAAAAAAAGGGCCGGGATAATTCCCGGCCCTGCGTGTTGCTAAAGGATGAACGAGCCTTTTACAGTTTGCCCTTCACCAGCGAGTCCACCACCGACGGGTCGGCAAGGGTCGACGTATCGCCAAGCTCGTCGACCTGGTTGTGGGCGATCTTGCGCAAGATGCGCCGCATGATCTTGCCGCTCCGCGTCTTTGGGAGACCAGGCGCGAACTGCAGTTTGTCGGGCGTGGCAATGGGGCCGATGACCGTGCGCACGTGGCCGATGAGGATCTTTTTCAGATCGTCGCTCGGTACCTGGCCGTCCTTGAGCGTCACATACACGTAGATGCCCTCGCCCTTGATGTCGTGGGGATAGCCCACGACCGCGGCTTCGGCAACTGCGGCATGAGAGACCAAGGCGGACTCCACCTCGGCGGTGCCGAGGCGGTGGCCCGAGACGTTGATAACATCGTCGACGCGTCCCATGAGCCAGAAATCTCCGTCCTCGTCGACCCGCGCGCCGTCACCGGTAAAGTACACGCCCGGGTAGGTCGAGAAGTAGACCTCCTTGATGCGCTTGTTCTCGGGGTCGCCGTAGGTGCCGCGGAGCATGCCCGGCCAGGGTTTCTCGATGACGAGCTTGCCGCCTTCGTTCACAGCGGCGGGCTTGCCGGCGTCGTTCACCACCCGGGGCACCACGCCGAAGAACGGCCTGGTCGCCGATCCGGGCTTCGTGGTCATGGCGCCGGGAAGCGGCGTGATCAAGATGCCGCCGGTCTCGGTCTGCCACCACGTGTCCACGATGGGAAGCTTCTCGCGGCCCACGTTCTTGTGATACCACATCCAGGCCTCGGGATTTATGGGCTCGCCCACCGAGCCCAGGACCTTGAGGGACGACAGGTCATGGCCCGTGACCCACTTCTCCCCTTCCTTCATGAGCGCGCGGATGGCCGTGGGCGCCGTGTAGAAGATGTTGACACCGTGCTTGTCCACGATGTCCCAGAACCGTCCGGGATTCGGATAGCTCGGGATGCCTTCGAACATGAGGCTGGTCGCGCCGTTCGAAAGCGGACCGTAGACAATGTAGCTGTGGCCCGTCACCCACCCGATGTCGGCGGTGCAGAAGTGGATGTCCTCGTCGTGATAATCGAAGATGTACCGGAACGACAGGTTGGTGTAGAGCATGTATCCGGCCGTGGTGTGCAAAACACCCTTGGGCTTGCCCGTTGACCCGGAGGTGTAGAGGATGAAGAGCGGGTCCTCGGCGTCCATCTTCTCGGGCTCGCAGTACAGTCCGATGTCGGCGGCGTTCACTTCGTCATGCCACCAGGTGTCGCGGCCCGGTTCCATGGGCATCTTGCCCGTCGCGCGCTTGACGACGATGACGGTCTTGACCTTCGGGCACTCATTGAGCGCTTCGTCGGCGTTGGCCTTGAGCGCCACGAACTTGCCGCCCCGCATGCCTTCATCGGCGGTGATGAGCAGTGTCGACTGGCAGTCCTGGATGCGGTCGATCATGGACTTGGCGGAGAACCCGCCGAAAATGATGGAATGGATGGCGCCGATGCGGGCGCAGGCCAGCATGGAGATCGCCAGTTCGGGGATCATGGGAAGGTAGATCGTCACCCGATCGCCCTTCTTGACGCCCTTCTTCTTCAGCACGTTGGCGAAGCGGTTCACTTCCATGTACAGCTGCTGGTACGTAAAGGTCTTGTACTCGCCGCCGTCGGACTCCCAGATGAGCGCCGCCTTGTTCCGCGTGGGCGTATTCACGAACCGGTCGAGGCACTGCACCGACGCGTTCAGCTTGCCGCCCTGGAACCATTTGATGTAGGGCTGGTGAAAATCGGAGTCCAGGACCTTGTCCCATTTCTTGTACCACGTCAGGTTCTTCTCCGCCATCTCCCCCCAGAACTTATCGGGGTTGTCGACGGAGGCCTTGTACATCTTCTCGTACTCCTTCAGGCTCTTGATGTGAGCCTTCTCGCTGAACGCCTTCGACGGCGGGAACGTCCGCTTCTCCGTCGACAATACCTCGATGCCTTTCTTTTCGTCCTTTGCCATTCGGTAGCCTCCTTATGTTAATAGCAAATTAGGGGTTAAGATCCCTTGGTATGTTTACCGTTTTTCCACCAGCAGCCCGAGTTTGCCAGCCAGCCACTTCGTCGTCGTGGCCTGGATCAGGATCGTCATCAAGATGGCTATGAAGGTGACCGAAGCGATCATCTGGCTGCCCGGCGCCTTCAGGCCCACCAGCATGCCCGCAAGTGCCGCGGGGATAACACCGGTCTCGCGGGTCCAGCACATGAACAGCAGTTCCTGTTTGCTCCATTTCGCCCGCCGGTCAGGCCCTGCGCAGATGAAGACCGTAAGCGGCCGCGCAATGAACATGAAGATCATGACCACGGCCACGCCGCCAACAAGGTACTTGTTCATAAGGCCGAAGTTCACATGGGCGCCCAGCAGGATGAAGATGAACATCCGCATGATGAGCGACGTGGTCATTACGAACTCCTCGAGTTTTTCCTCCTCGTGGTCCTCCATGCGGAAGCCAAAGATGTCCTTATTTTCCAGCATGACGCCGAAAACAAAGACCGCCATGAACCCGCTGGCATGGAGGCCGTCGGCGCCCAGATAGGCCCCGATCACCGCCATAAGCGTGATAAGCGGGGCGTACTCGACCAGAAAGTCGTACTTTTCATGGGCGATCACGAATGCCGCGATATACCCCAGAACGCCGCCGGCAACGATCCCCAGGACAGATTCCCACAGGAGGTCGAATAACGCTTTCCCGATAGAGAAGCCGCCGGAGCCCATGGCGATGCCGAGCACCGCGAATGTGACGATGGCGCCCATGGCGTCGTTAAACGCCGACTCGCTCATCACGGTCTGGGACACCCGGTCCTTGATATGGATCTGTTTGAAGATGGGAACGAGCGTTGCCGGGTCCGTCGAGGCGATCGTGGCGCCGAGCAGCAGCGCAACGATCAGCGGGACGCCGAGGATATAGTAGGCTGCGAGCCCGGTGATGGCAGTCATGATCAAAACGCCTACCGTGGCGATCACGACAAGGGTGATCCAAACCTCTTTTAACACGCTGAGGCGGAGCGACGCTCCGCCATCGAAGAGTATGTAGCAGGACCCGAAGATCAGGATGATCTGGTTCAATGCCGAGTCGGCTCTGATGTCGATCATCGGCAGGACCTCGGGACCAAGCACGATGCCGGTGATCAGGAACACGACCACATCAGGCACCTTGAGCTTCTGGGCAAGAAGGCCTGACAAAGCACCCGCCGCCAGAATGAGGCCGAAGGCCAGCAAAACGTGTTTGGCGCTCTCAATAGATGCGGAAGGTTCCATTATTCCCCCAACAAACAACGTGCACCGTCCCATGAAAGGAAACGATGCATCGTGCAACAGATAGGAGTATAGCAGAAACGGGACGAAGCCGTCCCATCATGCTGTTCATTTCACCAGCGGAGCAGGCGTCAAGAATATGATCAGCGCAAGCCGGACAAAAACAATAAGAAAGAAAGAAAAGAACGGGATACACCCGCCGATGGCCCCCCACATGGTCCCCTGTTTTTCCGGTGGCACGTCGGCAAAGGGCAGCACCGCCCGGACCACAGCGTAGACCGGATCGGTGACCTTACGGAACATGCCAAGGATAAGGTTCTGATTGTTGCCGGTTATGAGCGTCACGACGATCCTTCCCACGATCATCCACATGAGAAAGGAAAGCGTGTAGTTGATCATTTGAAAAACAATGATGTTCATGTAGCTCCGTTTCCTGTTCCACTCGATTTATTAAAATACCATCTCACCGTGAAGCCACGAAGAACGCGAAGGTATATATTTTAAAATTTAGGTCGCGACCTTTGCGCCTTAGCGGTTCAACATCTTGGCTTCCTGGTTACGTAATCAGGCAAAGAAAGCAGGCAGCCCCGCTTCCGCGGGACTGCCTGCAACACTATATTAAGAAACCCAACCTTAGTCTTCGTGAGACTTCGCAGCGCCGCGGGGAATGCGGACGCTTTCAACGAAGTCCTGAAGTTCCTGGCTCGGCGCCTCGGTCATGCGCGATACAACATATATCGTGATGAAGCCGAGCGGTATACCGAAGAGGCCCGACGAGATGGTCCTGATGCCCCAGATGTCCATGCCGTAGAACCGGCTGCCGATCATGTAGATCATGCAGGACAGGAAACCGACCCACATGCCGACCAGTGCGCCCATCTTGTTGGCACGTTTGTCCCAGATGCCCATAACAAGCGCTGGGAAGAACGATGCCGCGGCGATGGAGAACGCCCATGCCACAAGTTCAACGATGATCGTCAGTTTGTACGTCGCCACCCAGGCCGAAATGAGGGCCGTGACCACCAGCAGGACGCGCGAGACCGTAAGCCGCCGGGTGATGGAGGCATGGGGGTCGATCATCTTGTAGTACAGGTCGTGGGACAGCGCGTTGGAGATGGTCAGGAGCAGACCATCAGCGGTCGAAAGCGCTGCGGCAAGGCCGCCTGCTGCCACAAGGCCGGAGATCACGTAGGGAAGACCGGCGATCTCGGGCATGGCAAGCACGATGGCGTCTGCGCCGATCGTGAGCTCATAGAACTGCAGGATGCCGTCGCCGTTGATGTCCTTGAAGGCCACCAGGCCGACCTTGCCCCAGTTCGCCATCCACTGCGGGAGCTGGGCGATGGGGAGACCAACGATGTTGCTCAGCACTTCGTTCCTCGCGAACGCCGCGTAGGCTGGCGCCGTGAAGTAGAGCAGGAAGATGAAGAACAGGGACCAGCCGCAGGAGACGCGGGCGTCCTTCACCGACGGAACGGTGTAGTACCGCATCAGGATATGAGGCAGACCGGCGGTGCCCACCATGAGGCAGAAGGTGAGCGCCATCATGTTCTTCATGTCAAGCCGCGCGAAGGGCTGGATGTAGGGCTTCATGGGTTTTGATTTGCCCAATGCAGCCTTCTTGGCATCGCCCCACTTCTCCTTTGCGATCTCAGCAGTTGCGGGAAGCGCCTTGATGGCCTTGTCGATCGCTTCCTTCTCGGCTACTGTTGCCGTTGCCGGGAGCGCCGCCAGCTTTTCCTGGAGCGCTGTTTTCTTGGCACCCAGGCTGCCGGGCAGGCCCTTTATGTCCGCGTCAAGGTCGTCGGCCTGTTTCTTCCAGAGGCCCAGGACCTCGATCTCTTTCGGATTGGCGTTGATCGCCTTTTCCTCTTTGTCGATCCTCTGGAGGATCTGTCCGTACATGATCTCGGACACCGGAACGCCGGTGACCTTATAGGACATCACCGTGGGCGGAACCAGGTAGGCGAGGATCAGGATGATGTACTGGGCCACCTGCGTCCACGTAACGGCCTTCATACCGCCGAGCATGGAGCAGACGAGAATGCCGCCGAGGCCCACGAACACGCCGACCGAGAAGTCGAGGTTCAGGAACCGGCTCATGATGATGCCCACGCCCGTGACCTGGGCGATCAGGTAGGTGAACGACGCAATGATGGCGGCAAGGATGCCGATGGAACGGGCCGCATGGCCGCCGTACCGGGCGCCGAGGAAGTCAGGGATCGTGAACTGACCGAACTTCCGGAGGTAGGGGCCGAGGAAGACGGCGAGCAGCACATAGCCGCCGGTCCAACCCATGATGTAGGCGAGGCCGTCATAGCCGAGGCCGAAGATCGTGCCGGCCATGCCAATGAACGAGGCCGCGGACATCCAGTCCGAACCCGTTGCCATGCCGTTAAAGAACGCCGGGACCGAACGCCCGGCAACGTAATATTCCGAGATCTTCGCAGTACGCGAAGAGATGCCGATGACCGCGTACAGGCCGATGGTGATGCCCATGTACACATAGCCGATCATGATGGGCGTCATGCCGAACCAAGCTTCAGCGATTCCCAGGGCGATCACGAAGAAGATGAACCCGCCTGTGTAGATGCCGTAGATCTTGGCCAGATTATCAAGAAACGCTGAGCCTCCAATACCTGTGCTTTTGCTCATTATTCTTCCTCCTCAACGCCGTATTCTTTGTCCTTCTTGTTCATCGCGAACGCGTACCAGAAGATGAGGATCACGAAGATGATCAGCGATCCCTGAGCGCCCATGTAGTAGCCCATGGGGAATCCTAAAATGACGATGTTGTTCAGCTCGGGAGCGAAGAAGATCGCCACGTAGGTGACCACGAACCAGATGACCATGATGATCGCCGTGAGCTTTACGTTCTCGGCCCAATACTGTTTCAATTTCTCTTTGTCTAGTCCTGCTAATTCTTTAGCCATACTGCTTCCTCCTTGCTATAGTAGGATTGTATTCCTTGAACCTTGGAAACTGCACTAAATGTTTTTTTTCCTTTCACCTCCTCCCCCTATGGTTTCGCGATCCGCAGCAGGTCTTTCACGGTCCTGACGCCGAGCGCCGGCAGTGTACTCAGGAGCCGCTGAAAGAGCTGCGCCGTGATGAAAGCGTCCATGAGCGCGTTGTGAGCCGCCGAAACCTGGATATGATATCTATTCGCCAGACTGAACAGGTCCTTGTTCTCCTCGCAGGCGTCGTACTGGCCGCGGGACCCCCTGCTCTGGTCCTGCATCCATTCGTGGGCCTTCAGGGTGTCCGCCACGGGATAGCGGAACTTTTTTCCCTGCAGCCGTTTCATCTCCTTGTTCAAAAAGCTCAGATCAAGGGAGAAAAAATGCCCCACGATCACCGACCCTTTGCAGAACTTCAGAAGATCATCGAGCACCGCGCCGAACGTTGGCTTGTCCACCACCTCGGACGGCATGATGCCGTGGATCACGATGCTTTCCTTCCTCAGCGCCGTCTCGGGGCTGACCATCTGGTAGAAGGTCTCGCCCAGAATGATCTTCGTGCCGGACATGGCAACGGCCCCGACTGAAACAATGGAATCCTTTTTGGCATCGAGCCCTGTAAGTTCAGTGTCCATAACCACGTACCGGCACTTCTCGATAGGCATTGATAGATCGAGACCGGCGCCTTGAACCACCCGGCGTTTGAACAGTTCCATCACGGCGTTCATCCGCCCACCATGCCGGGACCGTAGAGGTCGATCACGCTGTCCTGCACTTTCGAAATGATCTGGAAGGACTCCTTCAGGATCCTTTTTTCCAGGTTGCTCATCCTGCTCGGGTTGATGAAGTTGTCCGGCGCCTCTCCCCGCTCGATCTGCTCCACCTGGTGATGGATCCGGAGCAGCGTTATGAATTCGAAGGCCTGCGCAAGTTCATCACCGTTGGAACTGATGGTGGGATGGCTGCCTTTCATGGCCTCGATCCGTTCGAGCGTCGAGGTCTCGGCAACACCCGCTTCGAGCGAGAAGAGCCGCACGAGGTCAACCAAAGGTCCGATGCCGCGGAACTTCAGGTTCAGTTCGTCCTTGTGCACACCGCCCTTTTCCACGATGAAGGTCTTGAAGAAACCGAGCGGAGGCCGGTTCTTCACCGTGGCCGCCGCCATGTGGGCCAGGAACACGTTCTGCCCCTTTACGTGCTTCATGAGATGTTCGCGGAGCTCGATGCCCAGGGATTCATCTCCGTGAAGCGGGCGGAAATCGAAGAAGATGAGGGACCGGAGTATGGCTTCCGGCGAGGGACTACTGATCCAGCCCGAGAAATGCCTCTTCCAGACCGAGAGCGGCTGGCACCATTTGGGATTGCTCGCCATGTAATCGGCCGGACAGAGCGGGAACCCGCACTTCACCAGGCCGTCGCGGACATAGAGCGCGAAGGCGGCAAAGTACTTGCGCGCCGCCTCTTCCTGGGAAGTCCCCACGGGGTCGGCGTAGACGATGGCGTTGTCCTGGTCCGTCTTGAAGGTCTGTTCTTTCCGGCCCTCGCTCCCGAAGGAAAGCCAGCAATAGGGCACCGGCGGCTTGCCGAACTTCCTGTCGGCGAACTCCAGCACCTTGCGCACCAGCCGGTCGTTCAGCTCGGCGATGATCTTCGTGATATTGCTCGCCCGGGCGCCGTCCTTGAGCAGCAGTCCCACCACCCGGTTGATCTTGGCCGATACGGGGACCAGACCGTCGATGCTTTCCTGGCTCTCCAGGTCCTTGGCGAAGGACAGGGGCGATGAGCCCTGCAGGAGCATGAGGTCGTGGTTCGAAAGGATCCCCTTGAGCTTCCCGTCCTTGATCACGAGGATGTGATGGATGTTGTGCTTGATCATCTTCAGCACGGCATCGAAGCAGTAGTCCTTCACATCCACACGGATAAGCGGCAGGGTCATGATGTCTTCGACTGAATCGTCGACGCTGCGGCCCCGGGCAACCACCTTTTCACGGAGGTCGCGGTCCGTCACGATCCCCACGGGAAGCTCGTTCCGGTCCATGACGATCAGGCAGCTGATGCGGTTCTTCGACATCTCCTGCGCCGCGTCGCGGATTTTGGTGTCCTCACGGACAGTGACGACCCCCTTGGTCGCAATGTCGCCCACAGGCGTCGTGAACAGGAGATGATCGCTGCTGCCATAGAACAGGCTCTTCGAATGCATCTCCCGGTATACTTTGTCGACATAGGTGGTGAAATGGGTCTGGAGGAAATATTCGGTGAAGGACGGGTTGGATTCGAGAAGTTCCTTGATCTGGTCCCGCTTCAGCAGGTAGCAGATGGTGTCTTCCAGGGCGATAACGGTGGTCTTCTGGCGGTCCTGGCCCATGAGCGAGACGAGGCCGAAGGTGTCCCCTTCGCCCCGGTGGTCGATGGTCAGGTCCTCGCCGCTGTCGGTCCTGACGGAGACCTTCACCCCGCCCTTTTTGACGATCCGGAGAGAATCGCTCGCCGGATCGTCCTGTCTCAGGATGACAGCGTCGCGGGGATAGAACTCCATGGTCAAATTTTCCGCGACAGCCTTCAATTCCACTTCATTGAGAAACTGAAAGGGAGGCACGTCCTTTAGGAACAACATGCTGTCTTCTGCAATTAGCATAATATATAGAAATAGTTATGAACAAACCTACTTCTGTTGCGTAATATATAAGCAAAAGAGATACCACAATGACCGTGTTGAAGAGCCTCTTGATATCTTTAAGGAGAGAGACGAAAAACAGACGATATAGGGAAATAATAAATTACAGGAGATGTTGATCTGGGAAGTAAGAGAAATTCTACGTTGATACCATTAAGTATCTCATTTCAGTAAGTTACAGGCAATTCAGCTAACCGCAGAGAACTATTTAGATTTGAAGCGTTACAATGTAATGAAATGCAATGAAGTGTTATGCTCTTATGTGCTCACTAAATAAATTTAACGCAAAATTATGATTATGATATTTTTTGTTACGGTAATAGCATAACTTATTGTAGCTTTTTTTATACCGTTACATTTCGTAATCAATTCGCTATCACTTCCGTTACTATTGGTACTAAATTCAGGATGTGTTGGTTGATCTCATTTTCCCGTATAAAGCATCGTCCCCTGCTCAACAGCATAATAGAGTGCGGCAAAATCCTTCGATCCGACCAGTATTCGCGGCGCCCTCTTTTCATTCCCTGAAACGATGGAGGAACGTTTTGACTGTATAAGAAGTGTGTCTCCAAACAGCAGAACTCTCTTTTGTTCTTTCCCGTCGGCCTTCGCAGTAACTTTCAGGACGGTATTCCGGGGAACAGGATGCATGCCTGCGGTCGTCGTAAAGGTGAACGTTCTGAGGACACGGTTGCGGTACTTGAGCATACCTGTACGTGATGGGAGATCGATGAGCAGGTATTTGGAATCGGACGCATAGAAGGCCTTTTGCAATAACAGGTATTCCTGCTCATGGTTCAGCGACGCTATCCGTTCGGAAAGCGCGGCCTGCTGATCGACAAGTTTCCGGCGCTCGATGTCTTCAGGGGATTCTCCCTGCATCCCGAAGAGAAAGGCCGACATCATGATCAGGAAAACTGCCGCTGTCTTTGTATGTTCCCTGCGATGAAATACCATATCCCGCCTGCCGCTCTTAGTAAATATAGACTTTCGTTCCTATCTTCACGGTTTTGTAAAGAACCTCAAGGTCCTTGTCGCCCACCGATACGCAACCATGGGTAAAATGAGTTCCCAGAAGGTCGGTATACTTGGTTCCGTGGATCTTGTATCCGTTCCCGAGGATGAGAGCGTATTTTCCCAGCACTTCGCGGACGATGCGGTCCGGGTCGTTCTCAGCCGGAACAGGCATGTTCTCTTCAACGTAGGACCAGTCCGGCCTTATCCAGACAGGGTTCCGCTCCTTCCCCAGCACACTGAGCGATCCCATGGGACTCTCGAAATACCAGTTCCTTCCGGTCTCCTCCTCGATGAACTGCCTGCTGCCGGTGCCGACGATCGCGGTGAGCAGCACTCTATCGCCCCGCCGCAGGGAAAGCCGGTTGTTCTCTGTGTCCACGACGATATAGACCTCATCGTCTTCCTGCTCCTTCAGCATCTGCCGGAGTCCGTGGTTCTGCTCCTCCAGGCTCGCCGCCTCCTGCTCAAAGGCGGCGACCTTTGCGCGAAGGTCTTCGATGGGCACCTCTGACGATCTTTCTTTCGCACTAATAGAATGCGGAAGCAACAAGGAGATCACCACAGAGGCACAGAGACACAGAGAACGATTTCCCGTATTGATCTTCTTTAAGATACGCATCCTATCCACTATTTTTCTCATTCTGACTATTCGCTCGTTCAGTCTTTGATCTTATCTGTGTGTTTCGCGAAGCGGAACCCGTGGTTATGATCGCCCTGATGCCTGCCTGTCCGTGACGACCTGACTCCGTGGCTGGGTTATTTTATTCATTGTCGACAAATATCTTCCCGGGATTCAGGATGTTATTCGGGTCCAGCGCACGTTTGATCTTCTTCATGGCCTCAAGCGCCTGTTCTCCCACTTCCATCGGCAGGTAGGGCGCCTTGGACAGGCCGATGCCGTGCTCGCCGGAAATGCTCCCCTTCATCCCGAGCACCGCGGCGAACACTTCCTTCGCCGCTTTCATGGCATTCGGCCTTTCCTCTTCCTCGATCAGGATGTTCACGTGGATGTTCCCGTCGCCGGCATGGCCGAAGTTCACGATCAGCAACCCGTACCGTTTCGCGATCTCCTGGATCTCGGCAATGATATCGGGCACCCTCGACGGCGGGACGACGATGTCCTCATTGATCTTCCGGGGCTTCATGGTATAGAGCGCCGGCGAAATGGAGCGCCGTATCTTCCACAGCCGGTCCTGTTCATTCCTGTCCGCCGCCCGCTTAACCGTGACCGCGCCGGCTTCCCGGCAGATCCGCTCGAGGATCGCTATCTCTGAAGCTGAAACCGAGAGCGGCCCGTCCACCTCCGCAAGCAGCATTGCCCCGGAGCCTCCCGAGATGTCCTGCTTGAGATAGTTCTCCACGGCGCGGAGTGCGCCTCCGTCGATAAGTTCCAGAGCCCGCGGTATGATGGCGCTTGCTGCTATCAGCGAAACCGCTTGCGCTGCGCCTTTTACGTCAGGGAAAAAAGCGGAAAGGGTCTGAATGCTCTCCGGAAGCGGCAGGAGCTTCACGATGATCTTCGTTACGACGCCCAGCGTTCCCTCGGAACCGACAATAAGACGCGTAAGATCATATCCGGCCACGCTCTTCATCGTGCGGGTGCCGGTCTCGATGATCTCGCCCGTTGGCAGTACCACCTCGAGACCGAGGATGTAATCACGGGTCACTCCGTACTTGACCGCCCGAAGGCCGCCGGCGCATTCGGCGACATTGCCGCCCAGCGTGCAGAACTGGTGGCTCGCCGGGTCAGGCGGATAGAACAGCCCCTTGCCTTCGACCTCAGCCTGGAGATCTCCGGTGATGACCCCCGGTTCCACCACCGCCATCCTGTTCCGTACGTCGATCTCCACGATGCGATTCATACGCTCGAAGGAGAGGACCACCCCGCCACGGACAGGGACCGATCCGCCGGACATGCCCGTCCCCGCGCCCCGCGGGACAATGGGGAACCGCTCCCGGTTCGCGAGAATTAGGATCGCCGAGACCTCTTGTGCGGTCGCAGGCCGGACCACGGCCCCGGGCAAGGATTCCAGCCGGGTCGCGTCGTAGGAATAGACGATCAGTTCTTCGGCGTCGGTGAAGAGGTTGTCGCGGCCGACGATCTTCTCAAGTTCCTTGAGGGTGGAAGGTTTAAGCATAGACGCAGTAGTCGATATCGGGGAAGATATTGTCCTTGAACTCGCTTTCTGCCAGCACAGCCTCGTCAATGGTGCCGGTCCGGATGTCATCGTACAGCCTGGTGAACCGGAGGATATGTCCCTGCGTCCGATTGACGGCATATTCGACATGGCTGCCCGTCTTCATAATAAAGGACCAGTCCGAGCTCTGGGCGAGAAGCAGTTCCCGCGCGGCCTGATTCAGCGCCCGCCGGAGCACTCCATCGCTGTCGGGGAACTGCCGCGCCAACTCCACCATCCGCTCAGCGGCTACATGGAGATGCCGGTAGATCCAGTCGTTCGAATTGTTCAGCCAGACCTCGGAATAGCCCTTGTACCCCCAGCTCGACAGGGACGGCGTAGCGATCTGACAGGTGGGATTCTCGGCAAGGTATTCCATGGGCGTCGTCAGCTTGATGGTCGTCTGGTCATAGGCGATCTTCCGCATGAGGAAATTGATCCAGTCCGGACCCTCGAACCACCAGTGGCCGTACAGCTCCGCGTCGTAGGGGGCAACGATGATGGGCTTCCGGTCCCGCACGATACCGGCGAGCCACTCGATCTGCTTCTCCCGGTTGAACATGAAGTTGCCCGCATGTTCCGCGGCCCGATCCAGCGCCTGCTGCCTGACATAGGGCTCTTTCTGGTCCGTCTTGCCGGTAATTTTATAATACTTGATCCCGAGGTTCACACGCACGCCGTCGTCATGGAGGTAGGGTTTGACCGTCTCGTAGTCCAGGTCGAAGCCCGCATCGCGGTAGAACTCGCGATAGTTGTAGTCGCCGGGATACCCCTCGACGGAACTCCAGACCTGTTTCGACGACTCGATGTCCCTGCCGAACGCGGCGACGCCCGACCTGCAGATGATGGGCGCGTACACGCCATACTTGGGCCGCGGGGTAGCGTGGAAGATCCCGTGGGAATCGGTGAAGAAGTAGTGGATGCCCGCCTCTTTCAGGATCTCGTCCAAGCCCTCGAAGTACCCGCACTCGGGCAGCCAGATGCCGCGGGGCGGTCTGCCAAGGTGTTTTGTATGATGGTCCACGGCGACCTTGATCTGCGCCCGTACCGCGTTCCTGTTCTGCATGAGCGGCAGGAAGCCGTGGGTCGCGCTGCAGGTGATGATCTCCACTTTGCCGAGGTCTTGGAACTTCCTGAATGCGGTGACGAGGTTCCGGCCGTATTTTTCTTCGAAGACACTGCGCGCGTTCCGGAAGATGTCCCGGTACATGTGCGCGAGGGAATTGAATTCCGGCTGGTGCTTTGTCCTCTCGATCTCTTTTTCCGATAGTTCGGTGAGCTTGTTGAGGTGCCGGACGTAGCGGTGCTGGAGCTGCGGGTCCGTGAGCATGGAGATGAGCGTGGGCGTCAGGCTCATGGTAATGCGGAAGTCCACGCCGTCGTTCACCAGCCCGTCAAAGACATTGATGAGCGGGATATAGGTCTCCGTGATGGCCTCGAACAGCCAGTCCTCTTCCAGGAACTGGTCATACTCGGGGTGTCGTACGTAGGGCAGATGGCTGTGCAGCACCAGTGCCAGGTAACCCTTCTCCATGCATCCTCCGGTTTAATTATGACCGCTGCTGAAATCCTGCCGATCCCACTGCGGGTACAGTGTTTCTCTTAACGGCATTTATAACCACTGATGAACACGGTTCGCGTCAAAAAAAGAACTTGATTACAAAGGACATCCGCCAATTGGTTAATCAAAGGATCTTATAAAGTTTTATGAAGTAGCTGTGTTAATCCGTGATTAGATGCATTTTCAGGTTTGGCCCTTAAAAGAAAAGCCCATCCGCAAGGGGATGGACTTTTTAACGGTACCGCATATGTCGAAGGACCGGCAACGGCCTTACTTCTTTCTGTCTTTCTGTTTCGAGAACAGACCCGGCGAGGTGATCTCCAGCATCCGGCGCTTGCTGATAAGTTCCTGGACCTGCTGCGACGAAAAGCCTCCCGAAACGGCTCCGGCAACGCCGTAGAGCTTCATGAATTCCTCGTCCACCAGCATCCACTCCTCGTCCAGAACTTCAGAGACGCCGTCCCGCGGCATGGTGACCGCATTGGACCGGATCAAAGTAAGAAATCTGCCATCAGGTGAGAGAAGTCCCAGGTCGGCGCAGAACGAGTGCATGGGCCGGCTGAAATCGAAGTACCAGCTGCCAATGCGTTCGTATACTTCCTGGTCGAAATAGGCCGTGGCGTTCGTCCCGTCGAACAGGACCCCGGTGACGTCATAGACACGAATGCAGAGTTTGCTGTCCCATCCGAACCACGCTTTTTCTTTCTCAAGCCTGGCCTGGGGCAGTTCCCAGTAGGAGAAGGCCATATAGGGATCACGGGCCATCAGGGCCATCCGCTCGTTCCCGTATTCATGGGTAAGCGAATCAAAGGTAACCGACGATCTCTGCTCCGCTGTCCCGGTGTAGTACTTTGCGTCCTCCACCCGCTCCTGCTCCATGCGCGGGTCCTGCACGCCGGAAGGTATCTGCCAGGGACGGCGGACCAGGGCCTGGTCTGCTGTCAAGTGGCTGGTCTTTTTTACGATGGTTTTGTTCTTTACGGCTGTCTTCGTACTTGCTGCTCTTGTTGCCTTTGCGACAGGCTTCTTCGTTCCCGCAGTCTTAGCGGTCTTCGTTTTACTAACGGCCTTTACACCTTTCACGGCCTTCACGCCCTTCACTGCTTTAACGCCCTTCACTGTTTTAACGCCTTTCACTGCTTTAACACCTTTCACTGCCTTCACGCCTTTCACTGCTACGGTTCCTTTGCTCTTCGACGCTGAGGGAACACCTTTAGCGAGAGACATGACGATGTCCGACTTCGTGGCACCGGCAGGCAGGGAGATCTTTTTCTGTTTGGCCAGGGCTTTGAGCTCTGGAACGGTCATCAATGACAATTCGTTCTTTTTCATCTCAACCCCCTTTCCCTTCTTTCCGGTCATATACCAGCAACGTTTGAACTATACCACAAAACACCGCACATATCAAACAAAGGGCGGTTTCAGCAGCCGCTCCGCTTTGACAAAACAATGCGAAAACCTTATACTGCACGTGATGAAAAAACGCGTAGTGATCACCGGATCGGGGGCAGTTACGCCTCTCGGAAATGACCTGCAGACGACCTGGGCCGCCCTCAAAGCGGGACGTTCGGGTATCGGACACCTGACGAGGTTCGATGCCTCATCGTTCCCCTCCCGCATCGCCGGTGAGGTGAAAGGTTTCGATCCTCGAACGTTCATGAGCGCCAAAGAAGCGCGCACGACCGATCTGTTCATCCACTATGGCCTCGCGGCCGCCCTGATGGCTTTCGATGATGCCCGCTTTTCCGTCACTCCGCACTCAGCGCTCCGCACCGGTGTCTTGGTAGGATCCGGACGAGGCGGGGTCACGACGAACGAGAAGAACCTCATAGCCTTCCTGGCAAAGGGGCACCACGCGGTCTCACCGCACTACACACCCATGACGCTCGTGAACATGGCGTCGGGAGCCATCGCCATGAAGCTGGGCGCAAAAGGTCCCTGTCTTGACGTGTCCACCGCCTGCGCGACGGGTACCCATGCCATCGGTGAGGCCATGAAGATAATCCAGCGGGGAGACGCCGATGTGATGATCGCTGGCGGCGCCGAAGCCGCGCTCTCGCCGCTCGTGCTGGCCGGCTTCTGCCAGGCAAAAGCCCTTTCCCGGCGGAACGACGCTCCGGAAAAGGCCAGCAGGCCTTTCGATCGTGACCGTGACGGGTTCGTACTTTCCGAAGGAGCCGCCGTGCTGGTCCTTGAAGAACTGCGCCATGCCGAGACGCGGGGAGCCACGATCTACGCGGAACTGGCAGGATACGGGCTGACCTCGGACGCTTTTCACTATACCCGGCCCGATCCCGATGGCGACGGCGCGGCACGAGCCATGGCGCTGGCACTGACCGATGCGGGAATGCAGCCGGAGGAGATCGGCTACCTTAACGCACATGGGACCTCGACCGTATCGAACGATGCCATCGAGACCCTTGCCATCAAGCGCGCTTTCGGGGGCCACACGAAAAAGCTCGCGGTCAGTTCCATTAAATCCATGCTCGGCCACATGCTCGGCGCGGCAGGCGCCGTCGAAGCGGCAGCGACCGTACTCGCGCTGCGCGACAGCATCATTCCGCCGACCATCAACTACACGACGCCCGACCCGTCATGCGACCTGGATTATGTGCCGAACAGGGCGAGAGAACAGCAGGTCAACGCCGCGCTCTCGTGCTCGCTGGGGTTCGGCGGGACCAACGCCGCGCTGGTGTTCCGGCGGCCGGAGCCGTGATCGTTCACTTACCACAGGAGGATCTATGATCGGATCGAAATTGTACCAAAAGAAGGAACGGTTGTACCTGCTCCTCGGCCTGTATGGAATCCTGGCCGTGCTCGGCCTCTCATACAGCATCATGGTGGCCATGCGGAACCAGGACCCTTCTGCGGGGGCGGGGTTCATGATCGTCTTCGGCGCGGGGATGTGCATCGCGACCTATATTCGCAGCAGAAAGCCCGTCGTCGTGGTGGAGGAGGAGCGTCTTGAACTTAACCAGACGAATCGGCCCGAGCACGTCCGCTACAAGGACATCACCAACATGGAGCAGGGAAAAGCGGAACAGATCGTCATCAGTGTCCGGGACGGCCACACGCCGCGCAAGGTGATCATTTACGGAAAATACCTGGAGAAGAAAGAGGCGGAACAGCTTTGGGTATTTCTGAAGAAGAAGGAATGGAAGCGCTGAAGGGGCGGTTAAAGCCCCTTCAGCACACTATCGAAAATCACTTTTTCACTGAGACCGGCTGTTCAGGCTTGAACTTCGATCTGAATGTCTTTTTGATCGGCTTACAGACCTTTACGATATCGTGAGCATATCGGATGATCCAGAACGTTCTCTCCCGGGTCTTCATGTCCTCGTCTTTCCCATACATATTGCGGACAACCTGTAATCCGAACTCGTCAAAGTGGCCGGTTTCCTCATTCCACGCGTCGTCATACTTCTCGTACTTTTTCATGAGCTCATTATGGCGCACTTCAGAGGAGGTTCCCGGGTCGTTGAACGACCTGAAGTATCCTTCATGGAGTTCCTTCAGGAGGAGGTGTTGCCCGCCGGCAGCCTCCTTGTCCATGATCCAGAACGCGACAGCGAGCATCTCATGAAAAAAGGTCGCCGCTGACAAACCCTTGAACGGCGTGTCGCCCCGGCCGAGCTCGCCCTGCACGAATTTCGTGGTTTGCCGTACACACTCATCATAAAGGACAGTAGCCAGTTCTTTGGCAGCCTGATCTTTTGGCAGCCTCTTTATCCGCAGGGCATGCTCATGTGGAAGGACCTGCCGTATTCCCAATATCTTCTTGATCATCGTCACAATGTCCATGCTCAACCTCATCCCCCTCTCAAGCCGTTTAATGACCAGGGCGCATTGTACCACTTCCCATCAGCCATGACATCATGTTTTCGAAGGTCCGAATCTCCTTCGCGGCAGAGAAGCTCAACGAAAATAGCTGTTTACAGAAACGCAATTTTATGATACTATTTTTTCGTTTCAACAATACAATCAGATGATCTCAATGCGGACGGACGCGCTCGGGTAGCCATGCAACTGAATTTCCCGGGAAAGAAGGCTGGATGTTGATGCGTGCGCATCATACCCGGCCTTATTTTGTTTGCACGTTCGTTGAAGATCCCTGCTACAATCTACGGGGAATGCGCTCGTCCTGGATACACCGGTCTACGCGAATGTCTGTATTATGCACGGGGGAGGCAGGCTTTGATGGAAAGCCTGTTGATGTTGCATGGTACGGTTTAGAACGCAGCGGAGCCAACGACCAGGCCTGGTCATGCCCGCTTGCCCGTGATATTCAAGCCGTACCCTCCTCCGTGTCAAAAATACCAGAAAACCATCGCAGAAATGCACTGGAACGGTACAGATCATGAAGCGCATCTCGCTATGCGCTTAATTCCCACATCAGGAGGTATGCTATGGGTTTTTTTGGCAATCTTTTCGGGAAGAAAGAGGAGCTGCCGCAGCTCGACGCGGCCAGTCCCGCGGCAAAACGCTTGGACAAGTTCAAGAAGGAGTTGGAGACATTCGTCGGGAAGATGAACGACCGGCTCGAGTTCGTACCCGCTGACGAGGCGGTTTACTGCTTCATCGGCAAGCCACCCGCGATGTTCGGCATGGCCTGGTTCCATGACGGAAAAGAGCACAACCTGAAGACCCTGGCAAAGGACAAGGGACTCACGACCAAGAAGCTCCAGCTCATGTCGCTCAAACTCGGTGAGACCTACGGCAAATATATGACCGAACCCAAGTTCGCGGTGACGATCGCCGGCAAGAGCGTGATCATCCACCCGTCAGATGCCCTTCGCAAGGACGTCGTCGATATCATTCACGTCCTCGAATAGCACAGCATCAATTTCTCTCATTTTAAAAGGCGGCCATCAGGCCGCCTTTTTTATTGCCACTGCATCCCATCAAAATAACAAAGGGGTTACGGATATTCTCCGTAACCCCTTTGTTGTCATATTGATCAGCGTCTGGACGGGACCGGGCTACTTTGCTTCGGCAACAAGCCAGACCGTAACGCCCATGTCATTTATGCTGGGGGAAAGATTATAGGTAATCACTTCCTTCTTCATAGCGCCATCCTTCGTGCTGATCGAATATTCAACTTTTATGGGGAAATCACCGCTTGCCAGCGTTTTGCCCCGCTCCAGTATCACGACCGGCGACTTGAGGGTATTTCCTTTCGTATTGCTTTCGATCTGCGACTGAATGGCCTTAATAGCGTCCTCATCTTTGGGACCAACCTGCTTTGAACAACCGACAACGGTCAGGGTGAACACAACTGCCAACAAAAAGAATGAAAGTACCTTTAAGCTGTTCTTCATCTCCCGCTCCTTATTCCGGTTGTACACCGGTTTGATTTGAATTTAAAAACGCGTAATAGTATTACATGTCATATACTTTGTCAATGGCAAAGTTACGAAAGGTTACATATAGTCGAAACTTTTATCATTTTATTCGCTCCATGGCAAACTGGCCAGAGCCAGAACCCTGTTTTCTAAGAACTTCTTCCTAAGAACTATTGCCCTCCGCAGTAAGAGCTAATCCCAATTACCCTTTTCCCGACCCGGTGGTATCGTATGATCAACAAGAACAAAAAAACCATCCACAAGGAGGGAATGAACATGTTGAACAACGGCGGACATAGGGTAAAGGCAGGAACCTACTGGAACCTGGCGAACGGCAGCAGGGTGCAGATGGAACAGGAAGGCACGCTTCCTGGCAGCGGAAC
>Ga0334722_10002114_pt1 | contig 23063 bp, 30 predicted proteins | sample C3_bottom_MG_FD_207210 | JGI IMG/M metagenome (GOLD analysis project Ga0334722, IMG submission 207210) | Sediment microbial communities from Yellowstone Lake, YNP, Wyoming, USA - C3_bottom | ecosystem: Environmental > Aquatic > Freshwater > Lake > Sediment | place: USA: Wyoming | collected... | reverse complement strand
CTTAGCGATTACACGCTGCGCTTTTTTGGTCCTGAAGGTCCGTACCCTGTGTATGAAAGCGAAGCCGAATTAGATTCTCGCGGTTATCGTACGCAACCCATTAATGGTGGAATTGCTGATTTCCCAGCTCCTCCTAATGTTGCTGCGGCCCAACAACCAGAAAATTTCTGGGGCGGGTTTAACGAGACTATGGCACGCGATCCCCAGAATGCCTGGCGCATTCTTAATCAGGCGCAGCCTGTAACTGTTGCAAACAAATTGTTTGTAATGGAGTAATACAATAAGGCTTCTTATTGTTAAAATTACGACTGCTAAAATTTGTGTTAGATAAGACATAATAATGTCTGAATCTTTCACCCGCTAAAAAACTTCCCGCGACACTGGAGGATAAAACAAGGTGTTTATTGATAACGATTTTCCAAAAATCTTGGGCGCGGAACTCTACCGTCCCCACCCTGCTTACATTGCTGAGATGGCAGTAGAGCCCGTGGTCGTCCACGACTTTACTCGCCAACCTGGCCAAACCGTTCAACTAGACCGTTATAAGTTCTGGGGAACCCCTGGTACTAAGGACAGCCGCGAACGTATTGCCGATCAAACCATTGGTAGTGCCAACAGCCGTAACATCACCAAGGAGAAAGTCCTGGTGGTGCTTAAGGAATACACCGGTCCTGCCGACCCCGGCGATCCGACTCAGCCTTCGACTTTCAAGATTGCTCGTGAAACCCTGATTACCGCCCAGCGCTTGCTGCTGGATACCGGTAACCTAAATATGTTCCACCAATCTATCGGTAGCCTCACCCTGCTGGATGACTATCGTCGGTGGCGTGACCGCGTCTTTATTGACGAACTTGCCAAAGCAGAAGCCAATGGTCAAGCTTCTACTACCCAAGGTGGTTACTATTTCCCCGGTGGTAAGACCAAAGCCTCCAACGGCTCTATTTCTTACACCACCACTGAGTACACCGCTGATGTACAACAGTTCCAAGTCCGTACCGACTTGCTGAATATTGTTAAGGACCTGCGTAAGCGCAACGTTCCGACCTATTCCGATGGTCTGTATCGTTGTATTTGTGATCCCACGTTCATGATGCACCTGCGTCGTGACCCCGACTTCCGTGAGATCGCTCGTTATGCTGGCAACCCTGGTCAAGGGATGTACATGGGCAACCCCGCGATGCCCAACAACTCCAGCTTCTACATGGGTCCCCAAGCAGGCCAAGGTTACTTCCTGGCTGGCGAACCTGTGATGCCTACTGGCGTTCAGTTTGAAGGTGTGAAGTTCTTCGAATCGACCAACTTCCCCAACCGCACCATTAACGCTAGCTTTAACGCTAGTACTTTTGCTCAGCAAGAAATTGCCCAAGGTTACTTCTTTGGTCCTCAGGCAATCGGCGTTGGCATTGGTGGTCCCAACGCCCAGGTGCTCATCAACAACAACGATGACTTCAGCCGCTTTATCATCTTGATCTGGCAACTGTATGCTGGTTTTGAAATCTTGAACAAAGATTTTGTCACCACTGCATTCAGCTTCGTTTCTGATGACGGCAACATCTGATAATTAACAATAACTTTAGGAAAAATAAATGACTTACTTGTCTGCTAAAAAGATTTATCCCGGTAACTGGGTAAATGCTTTAAACGGTTGGTACAAAAATACCGACGCCAACCCTGTCGACGGAACCAACGATAGCACCATAGGCGGCCCCACTTCTGTGTTGGCCGTCCCCGGTTATCGTTACTTCCAACAACGTGGCTACGTTGCCGTTACCGCAACTTCTGGTAGTGGTCCCGTTGCCGCTGCTCAGATTATTGTTCCCTCTCCTTATCGTCAAGACGATACGCGTACTGACATCACCGGCATGGTGATCTCTGGTAGCGCCACAAGCACTGGTTATGTGTACCGCACCGCTATCTCCGTGGCCTCTGGCTGGGGCGATGGTCGTGTTGCTTCTGGTGTCTACAACGCTACGGGTAACGTGATCTCCGTGGGCCGCTCCGTCAGCAGCCTCCCCACCGCCGCCTCTGGTGTTGGCGAAGGTGTGTTCCAGGCAAACCTGGTTTCCACCGTCTCTGGTACCCAAGCTGGTGAAATCTTCTTTGCTGCTGGCGTTCAAGCCCTTAGCACCGATCCTTTCATCACCTCTACGGGTGCTGCTGGTACGGTTCCTGGGCCTGGTACCGCCTACTATGGCGTTGCTGCTTCGACCACTGTTCAGGTGTTCTCCAAGGCATCTGCAAACACTTCAGGTTCTACCGCTGGTGGTTTCTACATCTCTAGTGGCGACTCCGCTGCTGGCCGTGTTGGTTACCTGATTGTTGAAGTGTGTTACGTCCAGCCCGACCTTGCTCCTGGCTACGAAGATATCGAAGCATATCTGACTAACCGCACTGTTAGCTGATTGAGCTAAACTGGGACCAGTGAATTACTTCCTGGTCCCACATGCTTTATCAACACAAAAAAACAGGTGCTCGTGTCAAGGTTATTAGTGAGTTTGACAACGGCGATTGGTTAATGGTCGAAGACCAAGACGGTCGTGTTTTTACTGCTTACAAAACCGAATTAGCACCTGACGAGGTTGCAACCAAGAAAGTCCAAACACTTCAAGTAAAAGACAAGGCTTCTCAAGAAGAACCTCGTGCTTTTCCCCCGGAAACTCGTTTGAATATCAACAGCGCCACACCTCAAATGATCGCTGATCACATCAAAGGTGTAGGATTAAAAACTGCTCGCGAGATCAAAGATCTCCAGATGTCATTATCAGGTGAAAGATTCAACAATCTTGAGCAGTTAAAAAAAATTCCACGGGTTGATTGGGATTCTGTTATGGCTGCCAACTTAATCAGGGTTTGATTATTAACTCATCTCCTTAATGCCCCGCAGAAAATGCGGGGTTTTTTGTTTTAAAATAAGTAAAAGACTGTTAATAATGTCTGCGGGATCTACTATCTACCAAGGAAAAACCGGTGCAACTGGTGGGGTCACTGGTCCTCATGGTCATTTTGAAGTAACTAAAAACGGCAAGCGTTACGGATTATCACAAGCCCGCGCAGACCTGGGACAAAAAATTCAATTTCGGTTACCTGGCACCCAAGAGTGGCAGCAGATGTACAGCCCCCAAGCTGGTGGCCAATTTAAATTAAACTCAGCGCTTTCTCTTACTGAAGGTATCGGCATGCGTGCCGTTCATCCAGTAACTGGAGCAAAGAATGTTGCTCACCAAGGAGAAGATTACAATTTTCCCGAGGGCACCGACTTGCGTTTTATGGGCGGAGGGACTGTTCAAGGATTAGCAAACGTAGGTCGAGCCGGAAACATCTCTACTTTACGTACGGGTCCGTATAAGTTAGATGTGTTTCATATGAGTAAACTACCAGGGGCTGCATCGGCTCCTGAGACCGGTAACGCGCCCAGTGCTCCGGTACTCCCTGGTTCACCACAAGGTTATGATCAGGCAAGTCAACGCACCCAAGACTTGCTTGAAGCTTTTATGTACGGCACACAATACAAAGAAGCTAAAAAGCCAAAATCATTTCTTGACACAATGAGAGAGCAAGTTACTCAATCAATGTTGAGCCAAGCGCTAAATCCTGGCGCCGGCTTGGGAACACCTACTGGTTTACCAGAAGAATATACAAAGGCTATCTGGGGTTGAGTTTCTAGCTCTTATAATTGAAAATAATGTCTTAAGTTAGTGCATTTATCTGACTTCGATAAAAGCAGGGTCAGGTACCATTTAGGGTACTTTACTGTTTCTGTGCCAGCAGGCGACTATGCCCGCTTGGAAGAAGCAATGAATACAGTCCCTGACTCTTACTTCTACGACAAGATTGTTATTCAAATTGGTCGTTGCGATACGGCTGAAAAGAAAACAGAGGTTGCCTCCAATCCCAATACCAGGTTGGAAAGCATCATTGGTGACGTTGATCGTACGATTCGTTCTAGCAATGCCGCAGAAGCATTGAAAGTTTGGAACCAGATCTACCTATACGAAACGAATCGTCTAGCCGGTATTCTGTTTGTACCTAACTACAAGGATGAGTACCAGGCGCGTTACCGTTATGAGCGCTCCGGCGCTGAATTCATCCAGGCACTCCCTGGACCAGCCGATGTTTCCGTTGGAACTCGCATCTATCTGCATGAAATGTGGCGTTGATTATAATTGGTGTACGCTAAGATTGTGATACACGGGGTAATTTTAAAACCGAAGAAGAAGCTAAGAAAGCGGCTATTAATGCGCAAAAGGTCTTTTACCAAGAGTTTGCCTGTCTTGATTTAGAATAAATTTACTATACGGCTAGTCGACACAGCAGTCGGATCACGTATTTACCTAAACCTTAATTGGAGATAAAAATGGCCTGGTATGATTTTTTGAATCAAGCTAGCACTAATAGGCGAGATGCTGGTAGTCCTAGATATGCAAATGCACGGCAACGTCTAAACGCTCGCGCAGGGGTGCCAAGAGCGACTGGAGGATTCCTTGCCAATCCTATCCTTGCCGCATACGCAATTCCAGGTTACGGTGAACAAAAAGCTCGTAACGTCGCTGGAGTTATTGAAGGTACTCGTGGCCCCTTGAACGAACTTCAATATATTGGTGGACAGCTTCTTCGGGGACGTATGCCTTATGGGGGGAACGCGATTGGCTCCATTCCCCCTAGTGCCAACGGTGAATCCTATCGACGTGCTGAGTTACGTCTTGCAGATGCAGCTAGACCTGGCGGCGGAGGTGGCGGTGGCGGTAATGCTGGTTACTCTGTTAACCCATCCACAGGGCGGTCTGGTATAGGCTCTCCAGAAGATCGTGCCTATCAAAGTGCCAAGGCCGAAACAGCGGCCATGGTGGCAACTGACCCGTTAATGCAACAATGGAGTGCAGCACAAAAAGCAAAAGACTTTGCAACAGCCGATCAGCTAGGTAAGCAGATCTGGCAGAACAAATACGGCGGTACGCCCATGGGCCAGCCTGGTGGCGCTGTAGGATCTTTCAATCCTTTAATGGAACGCACTTTCCCCGGTATGTCCAGGGGGGCTGGTGAGTACACAATGGGACCATCGCCATTAGTACCACAAGTAGATCCTGCACTAAATCCCGCTGGTTCTAACTACGTTCTTGGAGAAGGTCCTCGGCTCATGAACTTTAGTGACGAAGATGTGACACCTGAAATGATCAAGGCTTATCAAGAGCAACTTTTAAAGCAAGCAGCCTCAAGATAAACTTTTGTTAAACTAGAATCACTTGGCAGCACCTCGGTGTGTAAGTCCACCTACTGGGCAACGAATACACATGTATTCATGGAAGCCAGTGTCCCCGCATTAAACCGATGATTCTCTGCCCTAAGTTTGTTAAGCATCTTGCTACTACAGTAAGTCTGTTCCTGGTTTCCCAAACAGTTTTTACGCCTGGTCTCAAAGCTAATTCAAACTGGGTAGGAGAATAATAACAAAATAAGCATGGCTACACCCAAGGCTCGTATTGGAACCCTTCCTGCATCTGAACGCCAGGCAATTTTTGATGCTGCAAAAAAATTAGGCCTTGATCCGTATGAGTTTGGCGGATTCCTTTCATTGGAATCAGGCGTCAACATGGACCCTAACATTGTTGGTGGTGCAGGAGGAAGACACAAAGGTTTAATTCAATTTGGGCAAAATGAACAACAAAAATACGGAATACAAGGGCCGCAAACGCGTGCTGGTCAAATTCCAAAGGTTCTTCAATACTTTGAAGATCGTGGGTATAAACCTGGCATGGGTATTGAAAGGGCATATGCAACAGTACTTGGCGGAAACCCAAACGTATCTTTAAACTCTAAAGATTCTTTTGGTACATCTGTTAACTCAGCCTCCAAACGTTTTAAAAAGGGTGGGGATTTGTACGCCAATGCTCAACGAGTTCTTGGTGACCCATTCAATTTAACAACAACAGCAACAACAGCAACAACTGCACCAAATCCTCAACTGCCAGGGGTCGCCGCAACTCTTGCAGGAGCTTTGGGGCAAAGTGTTACGCAACCAGAAGAAGAACCTAGAACCCTGGCGCAAAACTTAGTAGATCAATTTAGGAGCAACATTATTCAACAAATGTTTCCTCAAGGAATTTTAGGAACACTTACGGTGCCCAACATGCTTGGAGGAAGGTAATCATGTTGTCACGTGCTGATTATCTTGATTCATATTCACCAAGCGTGGCCAATGAATACACCTATGGCAACGTAGTTCCAAACCCTGTACTTACGCTTAAACGCCGTATTGCAAACCTGGACAAGATGAAAGACGATACAACTGGAGCGCCAAAATCAGAATTGTTTGAGAGGTTTTTAATTCTTCAAGAAGATCCTCAAGCTTTGTTTAGATCAAAAGCTAAAATGCCAAATACCCCCTTTGGTAACCTGGCAAATTTTGCTCAGTAAGAACAATAAGTCAGTTATAATTAAAAAAACTGCGTAAAGACATTGTCGTCAACTAGCACGAACAAGCAGCCCTTGCTAATTGACCGTCCGTTATATGACACGGTACGAGTCACAACTCAGACTGTTGGCAGCGCATCTGTCAATACTTTATTTGTACAAGGTGGACAAGCTCCGTCCATTCTTGTAGACATGGATGCAACGTTAAGTGAAGATAATAACAGCGGTGGCGTAGTTGATTCAATTACGATCACGCGTAATGATGCTTATCGCGCAGCAGACTACACTCTTGACACTAGTACATCAGGCAATGCAGTATCACTGGTAAGCGGACAGATTGTCTCTATTACTACCACTGGTGCTATGAATACAGGTACGGCAAGTGGAGTTGGTTATTACACCTATACCGGTGCAACCACAATCACCGGCAAATTAGGTGCTATAAATTACTCTGGTGCTACAACAAGTGGCTTTAACTTTTTAGGTGTTGGCTACGGTTACCAACAACCTGTCACTTTTGCTTTTTATCAAACCCGTGGAACAACTACGCCAATTCCCGCCAGCGGAGACTATCGTTTAGTGTTTGCTAAAACAGTTCCAGCTAACACTCAAACTATTGATTGTTCTGACGTAATGCCGGTCTTGGCTGTTCCAATGCCAAGTGCAGGTAACACAAACGGTCTTGGGCAAACTGCACCCCTTCGCAACAAAGGAATTTACCTGGAACGTGGCGACCGTATTTACGTTGGTGTATTTCCGGATGGCCCTAACATTTCTGGCTATACTCCAGGTGTACACGTGATTGCACAAGGCGGATTTTTCTAAGTCATGAGTTCAACCAAAAAGAATTCCTTTGGTTCTTTTGGTTCTAGTGGTAGCTCTTTTGGTACTTTTGGTTCGCATGAAGTACCTGACATTGGTGAAATTAAACCAATCACCACTGAATTTTCCCAGGGTTCCGTACCTAACTCAATTGTGCGGATGGATAGGGAGTCTGCATGGAGCAGATGGCGTCGTGGATATGAAATCGCTTCTTATGTTGGTATTCAACACGCTTTAACATATCCCTTTGAATACAGAGTTCCTCTCCCAGAGGGGACTTTGCCAACCGAAGGAAATCAACCTTTAATCCTTGGTGTTGTTCAAGGATTTTTTACAGCAGGTAAAGAATTTGGCGTGCATTGGACGGGTTGTCGAGTCGGTTCTATTTTAAGATTTGATAACGTCACCGATTCGACCGGAGCACTTGCAAGTATTGCTTCTATTACACAAGATGACGAATACTGGTACGTACAATTAAGCGGTAGTTGGAGCGTTGCGAATCCATTGCCGCCTCCGTTATATGTACCAAATCCAAACGGAGATCCAATTAAACCTTTACTTGGAGAAATATTAGAAGACAGAATATTAACACCAGGTGGTACACCCGTTACAAAAGATACATTAAATCCAGCAACAGATAAACGTTATGGCTACGTGCAAGCCATCTTGATTGATGTGGATGGTCCAAATGGCATATTAAAACTTCAACGCACCAGCTCATTTGAAGCCAGTCCCGACAATGTGTATTTAACGCCCTCTACTAAGCCGTTCTCTGTTGGCCGTTACTTTACCGTTGGTACACGTTACGCATGTACGTGTCAAGATTTTAGTCGTCGTAGTTACACCTTCATGATGAACCTGGATGGTAAAGAGAAAAATCGTTTTCCATTTACCAGGCCAGCCCTGCTTAAATATGGTCGACACGAAGTATTAACTGATCCAAGCACTGGAGCCGTAAACAATAGTGCTATGACAAATGCAAATGAAAACAGAAATTCAAGCCTGACTTTTGAATCAATTGATAACCCAGGCATCTTTAATGATTTTGGTGGAAGATACTTACGTAATTTTGGAGCCAGTCGAAGAGCAGAAGGTCCAACTACCTTTGCAGATTACACTGCAAAAGACAATCAAATCACATCGTTTTCTGATTACTGGTCTCCTCTTCTTGATGAGATGCGTTATTGCAAACATATATATGCCTTGCGATTTGAAGAAGGTATCTTGCCGCCAGAACCATCAGACTTGCCTTTTTTTACTGAAGAAAGTATTACGGAATGGGAACAAAATTTAGTACGGGAATCGTCTAAAACAAACGATCATGTTGGCACAGCTAATGCAATGAGAGGAATGGCATTGATGGATGTACCTCCTAAAAATTTCCAATCACCGCAATTATTACCAATGATGCAAAAACTACTTAATGTTCCAACGTCTTTTATTAGGTTAGAGAACTTTAGAATGCAAGATAAGACTGGCGCTTTTTACAATCCCAGCGCTGGGGAATCACCGGCAACTTAAAATGACTGATTTTGGAGAAGTTATTGAGACTCGCTATATACTATCCGAAGCTCAACTTGCGGCTAGTCAATTTGGTTTTAGCGAAGTGTACTACAGCGGGAGTCCAACAGTTTACTCTCCGGGGGACGTAGTACACTTGCCATACGCTTCAGGTGAGACATCAACTATGCAGGCGCTAGGCGATGCATGGGCGGCCTACGCAAGCGGAATAGGACCTGGCTAGTGATAAGGTGATTACACAGCAGCCATAGCCTTCTTCTCTTGCTTACGCAGGTGTCTACTGATGGCTTCCGTGTTCCAGCGGTACGTGTCGCGTGAACGAGTCTCAGGAAATGCAGCAAAATGCGGTCCAAGTTTTAAGGTACCGTTGTCGCGCATCTTGAAGAGTTGCTGACGGTCAATGCCGAGGAGTTCCTCTGCGCGGGCTACAGGGACCCAACCACGTGATTTGATCATGACTTAAGGTTGTGTACCCGCACAGGCTATCAAGCCTCAAGGGCTTGTCAAGGGCTGTAACAAAACTTTTATGTTTGTATTTTGTATGGATACAAATAAGCAGCTTTAAAATTAGATAACGGCAACTAAAGAGTATGTTCAGCAGCGCAAATGATCCGCTGGCACTGCTTATTGAATTAACTCCTAAACTTGCAAAAAAACGATTTCGAGAACATATTTACGAAGCCTGGGACCACAAATGTGGTTATTGCGAAGAACTCGCTACAAGTTTGGACCATGTAATACCCAGGTTTAAATCTGGTTCCAGTAACCGAAACAACCTGGTACCTGCATGCCGTAGATGCAATACTGGTAAGGCAAGTGCCAGGATGGAAGAATGGTACCAACAACAGGAGTTCTTTACGCAAGCTAGGATGGATAGAATAAAATCCTGGATAAACCAAGAAGTTGTTGAGCTTTTTGTGTATTCTGTAGAGACAACCCCCTGTCAGTTGGCAATTTAAAGTGGCATTAATTTATAACGGAAAAGGACAGGGGTGGACATACACGCCGGACAAAACAGATTATTTTACAGATTACAACCATTCATTGCCAGAAGGGCATTGGGAACATGATCCGGATTCGGCAACGTACGATGTTGAGGGATTACCCCAGTACAATGTGTACTGGGCGCAAAGTGACGAAGAAGCTAATAATGTAACAATAAATGATTACAATTGGCAGCTCTATGCGCAAGCAACTGAGTTAAACGATTTTAATACAGCAAAAAACAATTTTTACACACAAGTAAACAATATTGTTAACGCTACAAACCAAGGTTCTTATACTTATTTAGATGCAAAACAAGCAATTAAAAACCAAAAAGCAACGTTGACCGCTGTTGGTATTTCTGATACAGAAGCTAATAAAATTATTGATGGATTAATTGGCAGTACCGGTCAATATCGAAATTATTATTTAAACGAGCGCGTTACATCTTGGGACCCTTCAGTGCTTCCAGGAAACTTAAGTTCAACTACTAAGCAACGCACGGATCTAGGCTCTAACTTTAATAAATACACCGATGGTAGAAGTGGATTCTATGTAACAGAAACAAAACAAGGCCAAGACGCTAAAGCTGTTTGGGATAAAGCAGTTGCAGAAGACAATCTAGATATTGTTGGCCCCTATGGTTCGTTAGAGGCGTATGCAAAGCAAGATTATTTAAATCAAATAACAGACCCAACAAAAACTTCAGCAGATATTGCAGCTATTCGTGGCAGCCAAAAAGCACCGTTATCTCCTTTGGTTACCGAATATCGTGAACAAGTATTTCCAGATGCAGAAAAACAACAAACATTAGATGAAGTTCAAAGTAAAATTTTTGGCTTAGTAGCAGCTAAGACTCCTGGTGCAACCGGATATGAATTTCGAGATATACAACAAGGTTTATCAGATTTAATTTCAAGCGATAAAACAATTAACAAACTTTGGGCTGACGCAAAAAATGAAGTTCTTCTTAGCCAAGCTACAGGAGGTACCCCTGGGCAGTGGACTAAATTAACAAAAAGTTTAGGAGTCAACGACTCCATGATTACAGATCAAGACTCTTTTGGAACACTGTTGTCACGCGTTGCAACTTTAAATACTGCAAATGCAGGAGATAAAAAAATTATTGACGATAACAACGCTTTATTTAAAGCGGTTTCAGAACTTAAAAATAATACTACATTTCAAGATTTAACTTCCTATACACCTGCAGTTAACGACGCGTTTACAGCTTCCGTTCAATCTTCAGAAAAAGCGCAAATTAAAAAATTTGGAGAAATGCGACAAAGTATTCTTCGGGATACCATTGACCAATTAAAAATTGCAAAGCAACAGGAAAATAACATTGCGTTTTTTAGATCTAGTTCCGTTGGACAAGAACTTAGTACACTTACTCAAGACATCAAAGGATCTTTGCTGGGTGATCTTGGTGTTGGAGGAATAACTCCCCTTGGCTCTTCACAACAAAACTTTAACAAAAAATTAGATTTAGGGCTAGGAGATATTTTTGGAACCAAAAACGGACTTATTTATAACTGGGAAGATTGGTTTAACAATCAAATCGAGAAGAAATATGCTGGGGATATTGATATACCCAATGATTATGTTGCACCTAAATTCAGAACATTATCAGGTGGTTTTGTAGATGATACAACAGCAGCCTCTTGGAAAAAATACGATGACGCATATGTAACTTTAAAAACAAACCCAAATGATTTATTTGCCAAATCTGTAGTTGCTAATGTACCTACGGATTATGTTCCAGTAGCAAGTCGCAAAACAGTAAATAAAACATGGACTGATTACGAAACACAGTTAAAAACTGCAGGATATGTAGATCCTCAAACGCTTTCTGGTTGGACAAAATATGACGAAGAGTACAACAAAACAAAAGTAGTTCCTGCAAACGCACCAGCAGATTATATTGTTCCCGAACAGCGAATGAACCAAGACGTTCAATTTGCTAAAGATTTTTTCAGCTCGTATTTAAAACCACGTTTTGACGCGTCACAGTCTATTACAGAATTTCAAGATTATATTGATGTTGTGAAGGGTACTCAAAACCCTTTCCAAACACAAGATCGTTTAGATGCATTAAAACTTTCAGCTCAAACAAGTGTTTCAAAATGGTTTGCTGATTTACAAAAAGCAGGTGATAGTAAGTTTAATTCAGATTACTACTTTGATCCAAATGGGTATTTAAAAACAAAAGGAGTTGGAGACCCAAACAATCCCTTATTACCTGGAGCTGCTTTTACTGATTATGCACTTACAGATGCAGGAAAAACATCACAACAGCAAAGCGCAAAAGTTAATGCTGACTGGGAAGCTGCTAAAAAAGGAGAAAGCAGTACAGATGCATACGGAAATCCTATCAATTGGTTGCAACAGGCTTACAACTATGGTGTTGATTTAAACAATAAGGCTGCCTTTGCTCAACTACATTATCAACTTGTTGGTTTAAATGCGCCAGAATTAGACGCTAATGGAAATATTGTTCGAGACGCTAATGGGAATATTGTTAAAAGGCAATTTGATGCTGCTCCAGATGTGTACGCACCTCAGATTGCTCAAGCATATATCACTCAAATTTTAACTCCGTATCTTATTGACAAAGCAAATAAAATCGGTAGTGTTTTTGGTGAGTTTATTAAACCTTCTGATTATGTTGATCAAATTTTAAAAGCTGTTAATCTACCTGAGAATAAAGAACAATGGGCAAACATATTAGAAAAAAACGGTCTTGATCCTAACGCATCATTAAACGAACTAAAGAATACTTTGGTTGATGCGTTAACACAAGATTCAACTACAGATATTAAAACACGACTTGGTAACTTAATTAAAGAAGGTAAGACACCAACGCAAACAGAATTAGGTGTTGAGTATCTTCAAAAACCAACAGTAAGTGGCACAGAAACACCAGCAAGCGGTGTTTACGCCGTTTTTAAAAATGCTGGGTACAGCGGAAACGAAAAAGATTTTTATTCAACATTTTTACCAGATGCTTCGCAAGAAGATATAAATATCATGAACGCTGCTTATACACCAGCTGGTGAAGCAGGTTCTTTGTTACCAAAAATTAGTGGTACTGGCACGGAACAGATAGCCTCTATGGCTCAGCTTTTTGGTGATTCCAGTATTACTGAGGTACTTGGCACGGCTGGTATTTCAGTCTCCACTACTAAACCTGGTGGCCTTGGCGGTTTACTTACCACGTCTGAAGACGATATAGGAATTGGCGATCCGTTTGCGGATACATCAACACCATTTACAACTGTCAGTGGAACCACAAAAGAAAAAAATCAAATGGGTATAGGCAATCCCTTTGACACGATTGGAATTACAGATCCTTTCGCAGAAGATTCTGATCCATTTTTTAGTAGTAATCCTTTTTCAAGTATTGGATCAACGTCAAGTGTAAGTACTCCTACAATAAAGATAAATGTAAACGCATCTACTCAAAGATTTTCTTCAAGTAAAAATAATTCCGTTGGGTCTTTATTCGATAGTTTTGGTGGTTTCTAATGTCAGAAAAACATAAAAAAGCAGCAGGTGCCGCGCATCGTTATCAGAAAGATAAGATGGCGTGCAATAAACCTCAGCGTGCCCCAAAGGGGGATAAGCACAAGTATGTTGTAAAAGCTTGTGACAAAGGAAGGGAAGGGATTGTCAGGTTTGGTTTACGTGGATATGACGACTACTTATCTCACAAAGACGAGGGAAGACGTGCTAACTTCAAGGCACGCCACAACTGTGCCGAGAAGAAAGACAAACTGACTCCCGGCTGGTGGGCGTGTAACTACAACTGGTAATTTAAATGGCAAAACCCAAGTCCACTACATCTCTTAAGATTGATTCCAAACCCAAACGCACTAAGCAAGGAGATGGTAAACACTCCAAGCCAAGCCATGGCCGCAAACTTAACCGAGGTCAAGGCTGACATTTAATTACACATTGTGTATACAATGGGAGTACTTATTGTGCTCCCATGTTTTACTTTGTAAACGCAATAGATATTATTCGTAAATACGAAGGCTTTAATGAAAGCGCATACCCAGACCAGGTAACGGGAGGTGCACCGTTCACTTTGGGGTATGGGACTCAGTTTTATCCCGATGGGTCACCCGTCAAGTATGGGCAGTACTGCACCAAAGAAAAAGCCTTGGAATACTTGCAACATGAAATTAGCTGTATTAAAGATGACCTGGATGGATTGAATCTTCATATTGACAACTCCATGCGTCAAGCATTGATTTCTTTTATTCACTCTGTAGGTTGGAAAGCTTTCCTTTATAGTTCTATTATTGATCAAGTTGAACAACAAAACTGGGTCGGTATTACCGAAGAAATTAAATGTTGGATCTTTGACCAAGACCGTGTAGTGGTAGGTAATCTTTTGGAGCGCCGCAGGGAAGAGTCTTGTCTTTTCCTAAGCTATATCAACCCAAGCACCAGCCAAGTTGGTGAAATTCTTTTGGCTGCTTTTAGAAATTACTCAGCTGCACCACATGAAATTCAAGCAATTAAAAAATTAGAAGAAGGAATCAATCCTTATCTATTGGCTGAATTTGCTAATACGTTCCAGATAAAGCAAGCGGATTGGATTGATCAAACAGAAGAGGTCTTACACCCGATTTGATTTGGACTATAGTCGTAGAATATTGTCAGCCCAGTCATGAAAGACGCAATGGAGAGGTCAGTAAAACCAAGGGGGTTTGAACTCCCACTCGAACTGCAATTCTCCATGCGTAAAGCTGAGATTGCTTCTGAGGCAATGACGTGGGATCAATTACAAGCTGCACTTTTAAATCTTTATCATCAACGCTTAATGGAGTGGCAAGCAGTAAAAGAAATTTTATCTGGTGAAAATATTGAATTGTCTTTTGACATTCCAACCGATTTAGAACTAGAAGAACTCGCCGCCGCATGCATGTACGACGACGAGGATGATGACGAAGACGAAGAAGAGTGTGTTCCTTTTTAATTTTCGTCAAACATTATCAAACGATCTAAATAAAAGCGTGCCTTCCTCAGTGATTCTGTCCCGCCTTTATGGCGCTCACGCCAGGTGTACTTGGCACAATTCCCCTTCAAGTAACCTCGGTACTCTTCTGGTGTCAGCTGCGCTTCGATTGCGTCAATACATTCGATTGATCCGTCGGTGTAATGCGGCGGATGATTGACTAAATCAGTTTGCAGCGCAGGACGGTAAGGTTTTGTTGCCCATGGAACCGGACAAAACCCATCCTTACACTCTAAAGTGATGTCACGAGTTTCCGGCCCATCGGTACCGTCCCTGGGTACTTGTGCGCTTCCTCCATCGACGGGATAAAACCAGTCAGTCCCGAGCGAGTCCCCTCCAGGGAAAGATTTGTCCTTGGTTTGTCTTCCTGACACAGAGCTAACCCCCTGTTGTAGTGATCATACAATGGTACATCATTTTCTTGATTACCAAGAGGCGCACCAAAATCGCAGCACGACAACATACGATGCCTTACTTCATCGTCGGAAGTAATAAATTTTGTTAAAAAATCATCAGGGTTTTGACGCCCTTCTAATTGCTCTGAATCATTTTTATAAACATGCATCATGGCAGTGCCATTAAATTCCCTCGATTACAATATTATCATGGAAAGATTTTACGACCCAAGAAGAGGGCAGGAGTCCACTCCTATTCCTTCTAATTACGATCCAAGGGTAGACGCTGGTTCTTCCGGTGGAGACACCAGTGATTTAAATCCTGGGCGAGCATACACAACGGATACCAGAAATTTTAACGCGGAGGAAAAAATAATCGCTTCTAGGGCAGGCACTAGTAATGACAGGCAAGAATCTAAAGTCAATAAATATTTAGCAGCAGCTAAAACAGCTGGAAGGTTTAAACAGCAAGCCTTGGTAGATGAACCACAAATTCGTGGACGCACACCAAGAACAGAAGCGAGTATTAAGGGAACCAACGTACCAACCTTGGGGGACAGGATTGGAATGGGCGGCAGCACTAACTACGCAACAAAACCAACATCTACCGCTGGTAAATTTGCAGGTTTTTAATATTCAATGTAGTTGGATTCTTCTAAATCTAAAACATGATCTAGTTCATCAAAGATTCCCTGGAGCATATTAAGAACCCATTGAATATTGTCCGAACTGTAACGTCCCAACTCAGAAGCTAACTCTTCATTTTCAAGTAACATTACAGACCGATAAAGAACATCAACAATATTTAAACGTTGCTCGATATCGTGTGGATCCGTCATGTTTACGCTTTGCTGTACACAACTTCTTGCAATTGATTTTGGTATTTACCTTTTCGATCTTGATAACTAACTTCACAAGGATTACCCCGGAAGAATAATAATTGTGTCACTCCTTCATTGGCGTAAATACGATTAAACAACCCAGTACAATTACTGATTTCCAAAGTTAAATATCCTTCCCAGGCACTTTCTGCTGGAGTAATATTTACCATGATTCCTGAACGAGCATACGTGCTTTTGCCAACAGCAACAACAGTTACATCCCTGGGTAATTTAAGACGTTCTTCTGCAACTCCCAGGCAATACCCATAAGGAGGCAAGATAAAATATGAACCTTTCTCATCTTCTAATAATTCGGACGGTGTTAAAATGTCACCATCAAAATTTTTGGGGTCACAATCACCGGCTTGAATGCGGCCAAATACTAAGCACTGTTTAGGAGACAATCGAATATCATATCCATAAGAACTTAGGCCATAGCTAAGAATTTTATGTCCGTTTTCTTCGCTAACTAAGTGATCTTGAAAAGGAGAAATCATGCCCTCCTTAAGGACAAGTTGTTTGATTTCCACGTCACTCAGGATCGACATAAGCCTCTTCAATCGTCTTTTAGTATACCGAACTTAGCAGAGGATGCGGCCCTTTTCACCGTAAATATCAATAAATTTTTCAGTAGCCAACCCACTGTTTTGCTTAGGTTGCAGGTACGCTACTAACGACGTACTGGTTTTGTGCGTACCAATACCTTCACTTGTATTTTTAATTAATGTTGGGGCTGTTTTTAAGATACAGACCGGGAAATTAAAAATACGTTGATCATACCGGATCATATCCGTACAGTTGGTAAAGTACAAACCCTCCTTAACAACATCGGCTATCCAAAGGCGGTACAGTTTTCTGAACCAAAGAGCATGAGATGAGGTCAATGATCCAGATGATGCTCTAGTCATCTTCCATTTGTCAAGATGTTTATCAAAATAATAAGCACCACTTGGTGGAAACACGTAAACCTTGCCCTCCCACTCTTGGACATTTAGTCCATCATCCTGAGGAGAATAAAATTTATCAGCCTGAACGTAAGAATTGGCAACTTTAGAGCTGGCTGGATCTAAATCAATGCCATCCATAAGAGAATGAGCAGATGCAATTAAATCTTTATTAGTAATTAACTCAAGATCTTCACATTTTTTTCTAAATTTTCTAGTCATTACACATCAACAGCTTGGTTGTAATCAATTGCAAAATAACGAATGCCTTCAGCATCGTTAATAATGTAGCCTGCGGATTCTGTTGGATTGTTTTTTTGTGCAGCCTCCAAGATGCGACGAAATGTTTCGGCAAGGTCGCCGTTGTTTTCACGTTCACATGACTCTTGTGCCGAGTGCAATTCTTCAAGTGTCATATAGAACATTGAGCGCTCTTGGTTGTCTGGCTGAAAACAAATGACGCCAGGTCCTTCGGCTTCCCAAAATTGTGTGTAGAGCTTTCCCATGTCACCAAGAATTAACTTGACGACGGCGTCCAGATACTTGGCTTCTGTGTCCCCTGTTTCTCCGTTTAGTGCGGCAGTTATAAGCTTTTTGCGTCTACTCATGGTTCTAATAATCCTTGCTTAGAAAGTGAGTCTAAAAGTTTTGGTAGTGGTTGGTAAATAACCACAAGCTTCCCAAGGTTACCACGTTTCTTGACGAGCTTACCCTTGTCATCACGTAGTTTGTTAAATTCGCCTGACCGTATCAAATACTCTGCTACACAACGCAAGCGTCGTTTAAGAGGCAATTCTGCTTGGGGGAATTTCCCACAGATTGTGTCAGATTGTAAATCTTTAAACGCAAAACGCAAACGATTGGCCAAAGTCATGCTGGAGTTGGCGTCTTCCTCTTCATAAATACAAAGATTTTCTAAATATCGACGCATGCAATCATCATCAAAAGAGCCAAAGGGAGGGAGAAAATCTTCCAGCTGAAGCACCAAGGATTCTGGTAGCAGTTGAGAATGATTTTCAATTGTTACAAGGGACAAATCAATGCCACTGAAACGGTTTGTCATGGTTGTAAACCATCGTCCATGGCCACTGTGTTTACGGATTGATACATATTGGAGACATTAAAGTCGTTAAGTTCTACATTCCTGTTTCTTGCAAAGGACTGCACCAATTGGTTCCACGGAATACGAATGACAGCTTTCTTACCTTTATCTGGACAAAGATTGACATAGTGAATGCCTTCCGTCCAGCCTTTCCCAGTATTTTTCTTGCCTTGGCTAATCCAATTGCGAAGTGTTTGATCAGATACCCCTAAGCGCCTGGCGCATTCCTCTGTAGGGATGTACTCATCAGCAAAAGCTTCGGGATTTAATTGGTTTGTTTCACCAGATGAATAACGACTATGCCACATAGACGCCAAAATATTTCGAATGCCTTTTAACTCGTGAGCAACGTCCTCCAAGCCCTTGCGTATTCCAAAAGTTGCCATGCCGTCATAAAGCTTTTTTATATGTTAGTCTGTTGAAAAAGTTTTTGTCACGTAAATGGAAGAACAAATTGCACCTAGCATTCAGGTACCTGAAAACCTGTTGACAGCTCCTGCATCAGCTTCTAATTTTCCTACGTCTATTACCCCTGAAATGGTTAATATGATGAAGGCACGCGCCAGGGAAGAAGCCATTCGTATCACAATGGAACAACGACAAGCAATCCCAGCTCCCCAACTACAAGTTCCTGCAAACTCTCAACCTGCTCCCCAAGTTGTGTACGTACGTCGCAACCTGACTGTTGCTGAGTTAATACTGACAGTTTTCTTGGCATGCGGCATTGTTGTTGGCGTGCAAGCCGGTTGGAATTTTGGCAGCAACCTGTTGCCACGTATTGAAATTAAAGTTAAGTAGTGTATTAAACACAAAGAAGCTATAATTAATTTAAGAGCATCTATTCATAAGTAAATGGCCAACCGGCGCATTAGCGATTTACAAGAACTTGCTGGCATTGACGTTGCCGAGCAAGATCTTTTTACTATTGTGCACGTTTTTGAAGTTGACCCGGCGTTAAAAAATAAGAAGATCACCATCTCAGGAACTAAAGAATATCTTAATATTTACTACCTTCCCCGCACGGGTGGCGCCATCAGTGGTAACACGTCAATCAGTGGAACCCTTGATGTTGCAGGCCTAACAACCACCTCTGGTTTAATCGTCAGCAACCAGGCATCTGTTAGTGGTTTAATTGTTCAAAATAATGCGACTGTCAGTGGAACCGTTAGCGGCACCACAATTACGGGCAATACTATCCAAGGTACTAACATTAATGGTGTGACGGTCACAGCTACAACCTTTACTGGAGCAACCGTCAATGCAATCAGTGGTAATTTTTCTACGCGCCTAAGCGGTGCAACAATAACCGGCAACAATATCTCTGGTACATCAGGTGTTTTTAATGCGTTAAGCGGTGTCACAATTACTGGTACAACCGTTCAGGCAACCTCCGGTGTTTTTGGTACACTTGTAACACCTGTTCTTGTTGTTAGCGGTAACCTAACCGTCGAAAGTGGACTAGTTGTTTCTGGTGCTGCTCAATTTGCATCTACTGTCACTGCCACGGGTACATTCTCAGGTGCCACAATTACTGGAACAACGGTTCGTGCAACTAGTGTTACAGGTGTCAGCGGCGTATTTACTACATCTTTAAGTGGTGCCATCATTAGTGGTGACACCGTAAGGGTTTCTAGCATCACAGGTGTTTCTGGTACATTTACCACAAGAATATCTGGTGCAACAATTACCGGGGATTCGGGTTCTTTTGGGGGAGTAACTGCACTCTCTGGCATTTACACACAGATTATTTCTGGTGCAACTATTACAGGAAACATTGGACTATTCAGTAACATCACGGGTGTTTCTGGTGTCTACACAGCCCTGTCCGGTGCCACAATTACTGGAAACATTGCAAGATTTGCATCTGTTACTGGTGTTTCTGGCGTCTTTACTGATGTTGTTTCTGGTGTTGTAGTCACAGGAAATACTGGTAGGTTCACCACCGTAACCGGAGGAACCGGTGTATTCACAACCAGTATCAGTGGGGCGACCGTTACCGGTAATACGGTTCTTGCTACAACAGTTACAGGTGCCACTGGTACTTTCACAACTGTTGTCTCAGGTTCAACTGTTACAGGTAATACGGGACTATTTAGTAGCTTAACCGGTATCGCAGCGGTCTTTGTTACCAGTATCTCTGGTGCAACCATCACCGGCAATACGGCTCAGTTTACAACTCTTACAGGTGGTACCGCTGGATTTACTTCAGTTACTGGAACAACAATCAGTGGTACCACGTTGAATGTAACCACGGTCAATGCAACCAGTGGTAATTTCACCAATATTGTTTTTAGCAATACCACAATCTCCGGTAACTTGACGGTCAGTGGCTCTGGGTTCTTTGGTTCTGGTGTTTCAGTTACTGGTGTTATCAGCGGTCAAACCGTTACAGGTACAACAGCACAATTTACAACAGTAACTGGAGTCTCGGGTGCTTTTACCACAATCACAGGTGTTACGGTCACTGGTACTACCGCTAACTTTGTCTCAGGTGTTTACACTACTCAAGTCTCAGGCGCTGTAATTACTGGTGATGCGGGAAGGTTTAGTAACATCACTGGTGTTTCTGGTGTATTTACAGCTCCTTCTGGTGCAACACCTGCGTTAATTTCATCTGGTGTAATTTCAGGTGACGCGGGGTTAATTATTCGTGGGACAATTACCATCCTTCCTTAAGACTAATTATTTTCCTGTTATTATTGGTATAAAGAACGAGTACTACCATGCCTTACGGTGCAATTAAAGTTGATAATATTACATTCACTAATGGCGGCGCTGATCAAGCTACCACTGTTTCTGGTATCTATCGCGCTATTACATCTGGTGTAACGGTTACTGGTACAATTTCTGGCGTTACAATTCAAGGCACAACCGTCTCTGGTACTACGGTTACCGGTACAACGGCTAACTTTACCAGTGGTGTATTTACCGTATTAAGCGGTGCATCTACTACGGTTACCTCTGGTATTTTTGCTGCAGGCTCTGCTGCCGCACCTTCGATTTCTTTTACAAGTGATCCCAATACAGGCATCTATAGTCCTGGTGCAGATCAAGTAGCTATTTCAAGTAGTGGCACCGGGCGTTTGTTTATCGACAGCTCCGGCAACGTGGGGATTGGCACTACTTCTGGCGCGTATCGCCTTGATGTGCAAGGAGGCTCTACTCGCATTTTGCACCAAGGAACAGGTTCATTTCTTGAGATTGGCCTAGGTACAACAACAAGTCAAAATGCATTTATTGATTTAATTACTGATACCACTTATACAGACTACGGATTGAGACTTATTCGTGACAGTGCAGGAGCCAATGCTGTAAGCCAATTGACACATCGCGGCACAAGTGAACTCCGAATAGTTACTCAAGATGCAGCTCCAATTTCTTTTTGGACAGCAAGCCTTGAACGCGCCCGCATCGACAGCTCCGGCAGGCTGTTAGTGGGGACAAGTATCAGCAGGTCCTCACGATTAGACGTTATTAATTTTAATTCAATTTTTCAAATTGAATCAAATGAGGAAGCCGCGGAATCAATTACAAGGTGGTCAGCGGATTTAAACGGCAGTAGATTACACCTTCAAAAGGGCCGTGGAACTATCGCAGCTCCTACGATAGTCTTAAATGATGATTACCTAGGCGAGCTGAGCTTTAGCGGCTACGACGGCGTAAACATGACAAACGGCGCCCGAATTAACGCCGCCGTAGACGGCACCCCCGGCGCCAACGACATGCCAGGCAGATTGGTGTTTAGTACCACCGCTGATGGCGCTGCTACCCCTACGGAGCGGATGCGGATCAAGAGCACTGGCACGATCAACTTCTCCAGTGTTGCCACCTATGCCGACAACACCGCTGCACTGGCTGGCGGCTTGGTTGCAGGTGATGTTTACCGGAAATCAGATGGTACGCTGATGATTACCTACTAATTTCAGTAATTCCCTTCGCTACCTGGTACCAACAATTTTTTACCTTATAATAAAACCATAGCTAACGCATTAAAATGGCTGATACTTACACCTGGAACATTGCACAATTAGAACGTAAACTTTCTGATGGTGCTGTTTACACTGCCCACTGGACTGTTACCGCCACTCGCGAAGTGACCGGCGAGGATGACCTTACCGCTAGCGGCTATGGTTCTATTGGTTTTGGTGAGCCAGATCCTACCCACTTTACCCCTTACGCAGATCTGACCGAAGGCCAAGTTGTAGGCTGGGTGTTGTCCGCTCTTGGCGACGAAAAAGTTGAGTCCATCTGTAATGGATTGACAGGTCAACTTGACGCCAAACAAACTCCTGTTGATGCTTCTGGCATCCCCTGGTGATTATTGCTATACTTTTTGAAAAGCTTTAAACACCATGGCCCCCACCAAAAATCAACTGGTCTCGGCAATTAATTCTTTTGGTTCTGCTCGTGCTTCTAACGATGCTAACCTCATTGCCTTTGCCGCTAACTTGATTGGTGAACTTATTGACGCCCTTGAGTTTGCACCAGAAAAAACTGAAGAAGTAACAGAAGTTACACCTGAAGTCCTCTGATTAAATTGATTGGGCCTAAACTTAATTAAAACCTTAGGCTCATGACAATTAACCTACGTGATGCAGCAAAGTTTGACGAGCAACTTCAGCATCAAATAACTGCATGGGATTGGCTTCAGGCTCAGCTTGCCCCTGAGATTCTGGAGTCTTTTGCTGTTAAATACCGAACTCAACCAAAATCAGAGCAACAATATCCCAATACCTGGGACGGTGTTCTTGCTGCAGGCAAAGCAGCAGGTGCTAAATACCCAGAATGTATTGCTGCTCAATGGGCATTGGAAAGTGGCTGGGGCAAACACACAAGCGGTAAAAATAATTACTTTGGTTTAAAGGGTTCAGGCACATCAACCAGTACGCAAGAATTTATTAATGGTCAATGGATTACAATTACTGCAGCTTTTATTGATTTTCCTGATCTATATACTTGCATTGAATATCTTGTAACACG
>Ga0334722_10002113_pt1 | contig 23065 bp, 19 predicted proteins | sample C3_bottom_MG_FD_207210 | JGI IMG/M metagenome (GOLD analysis project Ga0334722, IMG submission 207210) | Sediment microbial communities from Yellowstone Lake, YNP, Wyoming, USA - C3_bottom | ecosystem: Environmental > Aquatic > Freshwater > Lake > Sediment | place: USA: Wyoming | collected... | reverse complement strand
GCCGGCTCGCCCCCCCCCCCACCCGGGCCCCCGCCCCCCGCGGCCCCCCTCCACATCCCCCCCCCCCCCGGGGGGGGGTCGGCCCCCGCCGGCGCCACCCCCGACCCGGGGGTGCTCCAGCAAGGCCTGCTCGACCTGCTGGGAAGAAATGTTCTCCCCCCGGCGGCGGATGACGTCCTTGAGCCGGTCGATGAAGGTGACGAACCCCTCGGCGTCGACGACCCCCTGATCCCCGGTGTGCAGCCACCCGCCGCGCCAGAGGGCGGACGTGGCCTCTGCGTCCTCGAAATACTTGATCGCCCAGTACTCCTTCAACTCCCCGAGGGGGCGGACGCAGATCTCGCCAGGCTCTCCGGGAGGCAGGGGGCGGAGTTCCTCGTCGAGAATGGCGACTTCGTTATAGGGGAGCGGCAGGCCGATCGTACCCACCTTCCTGCGATACCGGTCCACCGGGTTCATGAGGTTGATGCCGGTTTCGGTAAGGCCGTACCCCTCCACGACGACCACGTCGAACCGCCGTTCGAACTCTTCGTGAAGGTGTTTGGGCGTCGCCGCGGAGAAGACGACCCGGATCGGGTTTTGGGCGTCGTCCGCCGCGGGCGGCGGGGTGGCGATCATCGCCAGGAGCGGCCCCAGGAGGTTGACCTGCGTTGCCCCCCCATCGCGCGCCGCCTTCCAGAAACCGGAGACGGAGAAGCGCGGGACCAACAGGAGGGACGCCCCCGTGACCAGCGCCATTGCGACCGAGAGCTGTGCGTTGCCGTGGAAGAGCGGATGGACGACCATCAACCGGTCGTCGGCCTGCAATCCGAGGTGCCGGGACACCCCCCTGGCCACCACGGTCATCGATGCGTGGAGGCAGATCACGCCTTTCGGCCAACTGGTGGTGCCTGAGGTGTAGATCACCTCCATCTCGCTTTTCGGGCCGAGGTCCGCGTACGGTTCGCCGGGTGCACCGGACAGCGCGTCCTCCATGGATACCGCGCCCGTGGACGCCTGGCCGCCGACGACGATCACCATCTGGAGGTTGCCGCGCCGGTTGTCCAGGGCCTGCAGCGCGGGGAGCAGCGCCGCTTCGATGAAGAGCGCCTTGAGACGGGAGTGCTCAACTTGGTACGCAAGATCCGGCCCGCGGAGTGCGATGTTGAGAGGGACCATGACAAGGCCGGCAAGGTTCACTCCGAACCAGGCGTACAGGAATTCCGGCCTGTTGGTCATCATGATCCCGACACGGTCCCCCGGGGAAAAGTCTGCGCGTTGGAGGAATCCGGCGACGCGGAGCGCCGAATCCGCGACCTCCCGCCTGCCGATCTCCCTTCCCTCGTACGAAAGGAACGTCGTGTCGGGCTTGTTCGTTGTCGAATCCAGGAGGATCCTGGGCAGCACATACGAATTGTTCATGAAAGGTGCTCCACCCAGGACTTCGCGATCTCCTTGCCGACCCCAAGCCCCAGCGTTTCGTTAATGCCGTCTTCGATCATCGAGGCCCGCGCGTCCCGGAAGATCATCTCGATGTCGGATTCCCGGGAAAGCCCCATCCCGCCGAAGAGGTTGACCGCATCGTGAGCGTTGGAGAACGCAGCTTCCGTGCAAGACACCTTCGAGGCCACGGCGTACTTGAGGATCGGCGGCCGGGTGGAATAGTTGTAGGTCATGACCCGCCGCGAGATGGCCCGCGCCACTTCGGTCCGCTGGAAGAGTTGGAAGAGCTTCACCTGGACGGCTTGATGCCGGTGGATCGGAACCCCGCCCTGCACGCGCTCGCCCGTGTAACGGACCGCCTCCTCGAACGCCGCCCTTGCGACCCCCGTGAAGACGGCGCCCATCGCGGAGTTGGCCAACGCCAGCGATGCGTCGATCGCCGCCGCGTAGAAATCGGGGGTACTGACGAGCATCTGCTCCGCGGGAATCCGGACGTCGTCGAAGTAGATCTCCCCCTGTGGAAGCGCCCGCTGGCCGATCTTGTCCCAGGGCTTCCCCCGGCTGATGCCCGGCCGATCCAGGTCGACGAGGGCGATGCCGGATCCGCGCATCCCCTGGGAGCGGTCGAGGCTGACGAACAGGACGGCTTGCGTCGCCACCGGCCCGTTGGAGACCCACGCCGACTTCTGGCCGTTCAGGACCCACCCCTGGCCGTCCTTCCGTGCCGTCAGTCCCCCCGCCATGCGGGGGTCGGGGGTCTCGTCCGCATGGCCGATGATCCAATCGGATCCGTGGTCGGGCTCGGTGAGCGCCCAGCAGCCGATGACCTTCCCTTCCTTGTCCCGGCAGAAGGGAAGGACGAACCGTTCGATCAGGCTCATGCTTTCGGGCGCGAACGAGAGGCAGGCAAGCGCAGGGAAAGAGCTCGCGACGAGAGAGATCGCGAACGACGACGATCCCCACCCCAGTTCTTCCAGGACGATGTGGATGCTTACGGGATCAAGCCCCATCCCGCCGACCGCCTCCGGTAGCAGGATCGTGTGGATGCCGAGTTCGTACCCCTTCTTCATCGTCTCCCGGTACAGCGGGCTCCGAGGGACTTCCTCCGCGGGGAGGTGATCCAGTTTTTTCGCCGCGGGCCGGAGGACCTCGCGGGCGAACGAATGCATCGTGTCGCGGATGCTGGCCTGTTCGGGAGTCAGCGAGGTGAGCAGTTCGGTATACATCGACCCTCCTGTGGTGTGAATTGGAGCAACCGAGCCAAATCCGGTCACGCCCGGGTAACGCAAACCACGGGCCAAACGATACGCAGAAAATTGCGTGCTCGTAAATACCACATTTAAAACACATTTTTTGCAAATAAAACAGGCGATGCCTTCAGTCCACCATATTCCATTTGCAAATTTTCAAAAGTTATGAAAAAATCCCTTCCTGATTACACTCAACAACTTGAAAGGAAAGGGAAAATGCAAATTGGCAGCGAAAATGCAAATATGCAAGCGGCTGTGGAATACCTATACTGGTCCGGTCCCTTCGGAATCATCCTCCTCGACCAGGCGGGCGTAATTCTGGACATCAATCCCCGCCAGGCAACAAACTCCCGTATTAAACCGGAGGACGTGATCGGCAAAACGGTCCTGGACGTCTTCTCCACCGTCATACGCCGCTATGGCTTCGTGGAGCCTTACCGGCAACTGATCGAAGAAAAAAAACCCTTGAACTTCCAGGTCGACGAGTACCAACCCCAGTATTTCAAGAAGATCACGCGCTTCCGGCTCTGGGGGTTCCCGCTGGAAGATACGGGGAAGTACATCCTCATCACCGAAGACGTCGGGATCGAGCGGTACGACGAACCTCCGGGGATCATCGGATCAAGCAAAACGATGGAGGCCGTGTTCGCGTTCATCCAGCGCGCATCCCTGGTCGGTGCGACCGTTCTCATCGAGGGAGAGTCGGGAACGGGCAAGGAACTTGTGGCGCGGGCCATTCACGCCAGCAGCAAACGGAGGAACGGCGCATTCCTGGCCCTGAATTGCGGTGCTCTCCCGGCGCCCCTGCTCGCCTCCACGCTCTTCGGCCACGAACGGGGTGCCTTCACCGGGGCCGAAAGCCGCGTCAAGGGATATTTCGAATCCGCCGACGGAGGCACGCTCTTCCTCGATGAATTCGCCGAGGCGTCACAGGACGTTCAGGTCAAGTTCCTGCGCGTCCTCCAGGACGGTGTCGTCACGCGCCTCGGGGGCACGGAGCCGATTCGCACCAATGCCCGCGTCATCTGCGCCACGAACAAGAACCTGGACGAGGAAGTCCGGCGAGGCCGACTCCGCCGCGACCTCTATTACAGGATCAACATCCTCTACATCCGCATCCCCCCGCTCAGAGAACGCCTGGAGGATCTTCCCCTCCTCGTGAGATATTTCCTGTCCGAGCTGGACCGACGCCATCGCTTCGGGGGAAAACACATCTCTTCCGACCTCATGGATTTCTTTTACTCCCACCCCTGGCCCGGGAACGTACGCGAGCTCGCCAACGTCCTCGAGTCGGCGTACATCATGTGCCCGAAGGAGACGATCACCGCGGAATACCTCCCCCCGTGGATCCAGGAGAAACAGCAGCACATCGACGACGGAATCCCGACCTCGCTCTCGTACCGCGAGGCGCTGGCCCGGTTTCAGGGCGCCTACCTTCAGAAGTTGGGGGAGCGGTTCGGCAATGACTGGACGACTGCAGCCCGCCAGGCCGGCGTGAATCCTTCGACGCTTTACCGCATGAGGACGAATGTCCGACGGAGAACCGTCGCCCGGACCGGACCGGGGAGTAATGAAAGCCCAAGAACCTTCGGGTTATGAGCTACGGCTGCCACCCCCCGCCCAAGGCCTTGTAGAGCTGGACGAACGCCAGCTGCTCGTTCAGGCGGGCCTGCGCGAGGGTGAGCTCCGCGGAGAATTGCCGCGTTTCGCCGTCCAGCACTTCCAGGTAGCCCGCGGCGCCGCCCTTGTAGCGCAGGTTCGAAAGCCGCGTCGCCTCTTCGGCGGAACGGGTCAGTTGCTCCTGCTGCTCCCGGAATTCCCGGAATTTCCGTCGGGAGATGAGCGCATCGGAGACGTCGCGAAACGCCTGCCGGATCGCCTGGCGGTATGCTGCCGACGCCTCCTCCCGCCGGGCCTCCGCCAGCCGGACGTTCGAACGGATCCTGCCGCCTTCGAAGATCGGCTGCGTGAGCCCGCCGCCGATGTTCCACATCTGCGCGGGACCGCTGAACAGCGCCGAGAGCGCCGTGCTTTGGTATCCGCCGTCCGCGGTCAGGGCGATCCGGGGAAACCAGGCGGCTTTCGCCACGCCGATCCGCGCATTCATGGCGATCAGTTCTTCTTCGGCGCGGCGTATGTCCGAGCGGCGTTCCAGAAGCGAAGATGGAACCCCCGCAGGGACCTCGGGGGGCAGCGGTTGCTCCGTCGCCGTTCCCCGCGGAACATCACCCGGACTCTTGCCGAGCAGCGTGCGGATCAGGTTTTCCTGCTGGCCGATCCTCCGCTCGAGTTCGGGAACCGTCTCCCCGGAGGTGAATACCAGCTGCTCCGCCTGGCGCACGTCGAGCATCGACACCGCCCCATGCTCCTCTTCCAGCCGCACCAGCCGCAGGGATTCCCGCCGGGATGCCAGCGTGCGCTTCGCGATGGCCAGTTCCAGGTCGAGCTCCCGGAGCCGGAGCCATGCACCGGCCACATCGGACACCAGCGAGGAAAGAACCGCCTGCCGCGCCCACTCGGCGGTCAGCAGGTCGGCCCGCGCGCTTTCCGTCGCCCGGCGATATTTTCCCCAGAAATCAAGCTCCCAGGAAAGGGAGAGGTTCATCCTGTAAACGCCTGTTTCGAACGCCGGGAGGAAAACCTGCTGCGGATTCCGCTGGCGCTCCGAGGAAGCGGCGCCGGAAATCGAAGGAAGCTCGTCCGCTCGCGCGAGTCCCACCCTCTCCCGGGCCTGCGCGACCCGGGCCGCGGCGATGCGGACGTCGTCGTTTTCCCTCAGGGCGGTGCGGATCAGCTCCTGCAACGTCTCGTCCCGGAAGATTTCCCACCATTTCCGGTCCCCCAGGGATACGTTGTCGGGACCGCTGGTCTCCGGCACTGCCGCGCCCCGGAACCTCTCCGGGATGTCCGCGGCGGGTCGCCTGTATTCCGGGCCGACAGCGCATCCCAAGAGCAGTCCGCACAACAGCACCGGCAGAACACGCTTTCTCATGTCGCGATCACCTTCTTTCGAAAGCGCCGGGCGGCGAGCACGATCAGCGCGCATCCCATGGCCAGGAGTACCAGCGCGTCCAACCACAAATGCCGGATTCCCGCCCCCCGGAGAATGATCCCGCGCGTGATGTTGATGAAGTACGACGCCGGGACGAAATAGCTGACGATGTAAAACGGCAGCGGCATCGTGTCGCGAGGGAAGATGTAGCCCGAGAAAAAGATGCTGGGCAGGAAGGTCAGGAACGACAGCTGCATCGCTTCCGACTGCGAATTCGCCTTGCTGGAGACCAGCAGCCCGATGGCCAGGCACACGAACAGGTACGGAATCGACAGCACCAGGAGCAGGATGACGTCGCCGTGGATCGGGACGCGGAACGCCGCGACCATCAGCAGCAGGATGAGGCAGAGCTCGCCGAACCCGATTCCCAGGTAGGGCAGGATCTTTCCGAACATCAGCCCGAACGGCTTGACCGGCGTCACGAAGAGCTGTTCAAGCGTCCCCTTCTCTTTCTCGCGCACGATGGCAAAGGCGGTCAGGAACGTGGTCACGTTCAGAAGCAGCACCGACATCAGCCCCGGTAAAAAGAAGTTCGGCGAGCGCGAAGCCGGGTTGAACAACAGTTGCGGCCGCATCTCGACCGGCAGACTCTGACGGTTTCCCAGGACCCGCCGGAGCGATTCGTCCAGTCCGATCGCCGTGGTGACGTTGATCACCTGGCCGGCGACCGAAGAATCGGAGCCGTCGATCAGTACCAGCACCTGCGCGGTCCCGCGCTTGACGAGCTGGTCGGAGTAATCCCACGGGATCTTCACGCCCACCTGCGCCCGACCGCCGACGATCGCCTCGGAAAGCTCCCGGTCGCTCCCGACGAAACCGACCACGCGAAAGGTGTCGGTGTTGCGCATGCGATCGATCAGTTCCCGGCTCTCGACGCGCCGGTTCTCGTCGAGCACAACGGTCCGTACCTGGCGCACGTTGGTGTCGATCCCGAAGCCGAGCAGCACCATTTGGAAAAGCGGTATGACCAGGGCGAAGAACAGCGCCATCCGGTCACGCCGGATCTGCAGCGCTTCTTTGTAGAGTACCGCGCCCAGTCCCCGGAACATTTCGCCGAACGGGTTACGCACCGGCCGCCTCCATGTCCGCTTTCCGCTTGGACGTGAGCTCGACGAAGACGTCTTCGAGGCTCGGCGCCAGCGGGCGGATCTCCCCAACGGCGATCCCCTCCCGCGAAAGGAGGCTCCCGATCTCCCCGGGATCGATCCGCTCGTCGACCAGCGCGTGGATCGACTGGCCGAAAACCGTCGCGCTCCGCACCGATCCCATTCCACGCACGATCGTCAACGCCCGGGTGATCTCCGGGGCGTTGATCTCGACGCGACGGGTCCCCTCGGGGCTAACGTCGGGCATTCTTTTCAGCGTCTCGGGCGTTCCGTCGGCGATCAGTCTCGAATAATAGATGTAGGCGACGTGGCTGCAGCGCTCCGCCTCGTCCATGTAATGTGTGGTGACGAAAAAGGTGATTCCCTGCCCCGACAGATCGAAGATCAGGTCCCATAGTTGGCGTCGCGCCACTGGGTCGATCCCCGCGGTCGGCTCGTCAAGAAACATGATTTTCGGCTCGTGCAGCATCGAGCACCCCAGCGCCAGCCGCTGCTTCCATCCGCCGGAGAGTTTTCCCGCCAGTCGTCCCAAGTAAGGCTCCAGGGCGTTGAGCGCAACGATCTCCTCGATGCGTCGGCGCAGCCGTTCCCGGGAAAGCCCGTAAATTCGTCCGTAGAACGTCATGTTTTCCATCACCGTCAGGTCGTCATAAAGGCTGAACCGCTGTGACATGTATCCGATCCGCTCCCGTACGGCCTCGGCATCGACGCGGACGTCGAGCCCGTCGACCCAGGCGTTCCCCCCGGACAGGGGCAAAAGCCCCGTCAACATCTTGATGACCGTGGTCTTTCCACTGCCATTGGGTCCGAGAAACCCGAACACCTCGCCCTTTCCTATGAGCAGGCTCACGTCGTTGACGGCGACGAGATCGCCGAAGCGCCGTACCAGACCCTCGGCACGGATTGCGGGCTCTCCGTTGCCGGCGGACGGGATCATGTCACTTCGCTCCGGCATGGAGCTTCACCTCCGCCGCCATCCCGGCGCGCACGCTGCCCGTCGGGTCCTCGATTTTCAGCTTGACGCCGAAGACCTGGTGGACGCGCTCTTCCTTCGTCTGGACATTGCGCGGCAGAAATTCCGCCTTCTGGTTGATCTGGTCGACCGTGGCGGCGATCGTCTTTCCGGGGAGCGCGTCGAGGCGCACGTCGGCCTTCTGCCCCAAGCGCACCTCCCCAATGCGGGTCTCCGGCACATAAATGCGGACATACATCTCATTGCGTTCCAACAGCGTAGCGATCGGGGTGTTGGGTGCAACGAGGTCGCCCGGGCGCACGTCGAGCACTTCCACCGTGGCCTCCGCCGGAGCTCGCACCTCCCTCTCGCGGTAGCGCGCTTCCGCGCTGAGCAGCCGGGCGCGGGCCGCGTCGATGTCCTCGCGGCGGTTTCCGTTCCGGATCTTGACCCTTGTGGCCTCGGCCTGCTCGTACCGCGCCTTCGCCGATGCGATCTCCTCGGGGCGGTATCCGTTCGTCAGCTGCGCCAGCTTCTCCTCGGCGTTCTTGCGCGCCGCGGCGGCCATCTTCCAGGCCGCCTCGGCGTCGTCGCTCTGCTGCGTCGAGAGCGCCTTCGCCCCGGCCAGATACTCAATGCGGCGGAAATTCTTCTCGCCGCGTTCCGCGTCCGCGCGGGCGCGCTCCACGTCAGCCGTCGCCGCCGCGATGTCTTCCTTCCGGCTCCCGTGAAGCCGCTGCTCATAGTCGGCCTTCGCCTGCGCCGCCGCCGCGGCGGCCTCCGCGATCTCCTCCGAACGGAATCCCCGGAGCATCTTCGCCAGGTCGGCGCGCGCCTCGTCCAAGGCCGCGCGCAATTCCTGGTCGTCGAACGACACCAGGACCTGGCCGGGAGAGACCCGGTCGCCTTCCCGGACACGCACTTGCGTCACGCGGCCGCCCACCTTCGACCCGACACGTATGTTGCGCGCCTCGACCGTCCCCGCGCCTTCCAGCCCGTCACCCCGCCCGAAAACGCGCGTGTGGAGGGCCCACCCGGCAAGAACCGCGACGAGGGCGACCGCCGTCACAATCCGCTTCCGTTTCATTTCCGCTTCTCCTTCGGGCCCCCAACGGACGCAGCGCCGATCCCGGACCAGAACAATTCGAACGACGCGTCGAGCTGCTCGGCCAACGGCGCCTCGGGGCGGATCGACCAGACAATCATCGCCCCGGAGAAGGAGCGCTGCAACGCGCCGGCCAGCTCCTTCGCCGCGCGGTCGTTCCGGATCTCCCCACGGCGTTGCCCGATCGCGAGGATCTCCGCGAGATTCGAAAGACCGGATTCCAGGTTCCGTTCCATCATTCCGCGGACCGCCTCGCTGGAAAGGACCGCGGAGAAGATGCTGCGGCACATCTCCGGGCTTTTCCCGGGCTCCTCGTATAGGGCCCGGATCATGTCCAGAAGCACTCCCCGCACCGGCCTCCGCCCCTCCCGCACAACGGCCGCAGCCTCCTCGATCTTCGCGCGCTGCCTCTCGCCGTATGTCGCCAGGACATGCTCCTTGCTCGGGAAATAATTGAAAAAAGTTCCCTTGCCGACGTCCGCGGCCTCGGTGATGGCCTCGATCGTAGTGTCCTGGAAGCCCCGCGTGGCGAAGAGCCCCAGCGCCGCGCGGAGGATCTTCTCCCGCGTCTCCATCCGGCGACGCTCCCTGCGCCCGGGCCTGTCCGGGGCCGCCGCTCCTCCCGGGCCCTTGACGTCGAGGTTCGTCGATGTGGGTTTCATGAATCCTCCGTAGTGACCCTTATTCTAAAATGACCATAAGCCAATCATGGCCTGAAATCAAGTACTGCCTCGCCACCAGGACGAATCCGGGACGTTGATGAAACCTTTTATCGATCGTATTCTCCGGCCCGAAACTTTGCCCCGTCGGCAGGCTTCGAATTCAAAGATGAACCGAATCGCGGGAAGGAGCAACCGATGGCGAGAATCGTCCGTTTTCACCAGACCGGGGAGCCCGAGGTTCTCCGGATCGAGGAGGTACCGCCCTCGTCGCCCGGGGAAGGCGAGGTCCGGATCGCCGTCAAGGCCATCGGCCTGAACCGCGCGGAATCCCTGTTCCGCCAAGGGGCGTATCTCGAATCCCCGACCCTCCCCTCCCGCCTCGGGTACGAGGCGGCGGGGACCGTCGAGGCAGTCGGGCCGGGCGTCACCGGCGTCAAGGTCGGGGATCGCGTCAACACGCTTCCCGCCTTTTCCATGGGGACGTACGGAGTCTACGGGGATTCCGTCGTCGTTCCATCCCACGCCGTGTCGTCGTTCCCGGGAAATCTCTCGTTCGAGGAAGGGGCCTCCATCTGGGTAGCGTACCTGACCGCCTTCGGTGCCCTCGTGGAACACGGCGGACTCCGGAAGGGTCACCACGTCCTGATCACCGCGGCCAGCAGCAGCGTCGGCTTCTCCGCCATACAGGTCGTCCGCGCCGCCGGGGGCGTCTCCATCGCCACCACCCGAAAACCGGAAAAAACAGCGGCGTTGCGACAGGCCGGGGCCGATCACGTGATCATCACCGGCAAGGAGGACCTCGCGGCGCGGGTGATGGAGATCACGGGGGGCCGCGGGGCCGACCTGATCTTCGACGCGGTCGCCGGGCGTTCCATGGAGGCCCTTGCCGCCGCCGCCGCCCGGGAGGCCACCATCTTCGTATACGGTGTGCTGAGCATGAAGCCCACGGCGTTCCCGCTTGACGCGGCGTTGAAGAAAGGCTTGAGCCTCAGGGGATACACCATCTTCGAGATCGTGTCGGTGCCGGAGCGCATGGAGCGGGCGAGGAAGTATATCTTCGACGGGCTGACGTCGGGGGCGCTCTGGCCGGTCATCGACCGGATCTTCTCCCCGCTCGAAAGCATCGTCGAGGCCCACCGCTACCTGGAATCCAACCAGCAGAGCGGGAAAATCGTCGTCACGGTGTGACCCGCCGAGGCCCGCGTGGAGGAACGATTCAATCTGCAGTCGGCCAACTGGATTTCCTACGTCCTGGACCGGCGCAACCAGATCCCCGACATCGCGGATCCGAATCTCGTAAGGGACACGTTGGTCGTGTTCCTCGGGAACCTCGTCGACGGGCTATATTTTGACGCCAAATCGAATCCGAAGATCATCGAAAGAGCGGTTCACATGAGAAACACGGTGCGGGCAAGGCCGCACCACCGATACGACGATATCGTCATGGAACTACGCGATATCTTTTCAAAAAGGGAGTGGACTGCGGTTCTCATTCCATCCGGGTTCCAGGAATCCCGTTCCGCCGACCAGATGTTGACATCAAAAGTTTTCCTGTCAAAATTGTCCCGTACCATCAAGACCGGCCCGCATCTCATCCTTCACCTGAACGAAGCTCCCCATAAGGATTTTGCGATTACGGACGTATACCCGCCCTTCCACTCCGCCCTGTCGAAATCCACCCGCTGGCCGGGAATCTTACTCTGGCGCAGAAGCGACGAACCCCTGTTTTTCCCGCTTCCCGCGGAAAAAACCGAAGATGCCATCCACTGGGTATTCTCCAGGGCGGACGACCTCGCGAATGCACCTGGACATCTCCTGACGCATCGTTACCTGGACGCTTTTCCTTCGTGCAGGATCCACGCGAGTTCCCGGCTTACATTGCTGCACATGAGCGACACCCATATCGGAAGCAAAAAATCCATCGAGAGGATAATACGGGTAAAGGATCTTCTGAAAGATTATATGAACAAAAACCGAGGAAATTCGTCCGTACTGTTTCTGTTGAGCGGAGACATCATGCAATCACCGGACGAGAGCAATGTGATCTGCGCGAACGATTTCCATGATTATCTGAAAGACCTGCATCCTCGCGGCCAGGACCCGATCTTCGTCCCCGGAAACCACGATTTGCGAAGGAAAGGGATATTGAGGAATCGACCCGCTTCCTCATCCCTGGTCCCCGCGATCAATACCAGAATCGAATGGGTCCCGGATCATCCCGTCGGGATTCTCTGCTGGAATTCCGCCGATGCCGGAAGGATGGCCCGGGGGAAAATCACATCGGAGCAGTACAGGGCGATCGAAGAACAGTTGAATCCTTTCCCCGGCGGAAACACCAACCCGATACTGATCTCCCTGCTGCATCATCATCCCCTGCAGTTGCACCGGATCGAACCCGAGATGCGCAGATTCCACAAGAAGACTCTTGGGGCATCCTTGCGCAAGTTCATCGGTTCCGCCTATGAGCAGATGGACGGGTTGGCGAATGGGCAGGAATTTATCCGCTTCTGCGACTCCCATGGCGTGAACGTAATCCTTCACGGCCACAAACACATCCCCATTGCGGGGAAAATACCCGACCATCTGCTGGAACACCGCCCGATCCTTGTTTTCGGATGTGGAAGTTCCGTGGGGAAAAACACCTATATGTACAGGAAACTGTTCAATGTGGATTATGAAATCTCATTGAACGAGATCGTTCTCGACTTCCGGACGCACCTCCTGTCGGGGAGACTGATGGCGGAAACGCAATACGACAAGGGACTGGCGACGATGAAAACCCATCACGGATTTGTTTCCCGGTCCGCCATCGGACCATGAACGGTGCCAACCTGCCTGGGCCCGCCTGAACTTAATCGGTCAGGTGAGCAAGAAAATCGCTTGCCGCCTTGATGGATTCTTCCGCGTCCGTCCTGCCGACGAGCAACCCCTTGCGGATGATGTTATCCCGACGTTTCGCGGACCGGATGAAGCTTCCCCAGAACGGTTGTCCCTGGATTTGATCGCCCGTCAGGGAGGTATACAGATTCCGGATCTTATCGTTGGCGAGGTTGTACCCGCTCAGAACGTCGTCCATGGGCTCTTCGAGAAACTGGATCCCCTTCCGGGCGAAGGAGTCGGACAAGGATCGTTCGATCGCGACCTCGCACGCAAGGTGCGCCACGATCGTCGAGAGACCGCACAGCTTGTCGTCGTGCTTGCCGAGGAGAAACCTCGCGATACTCAACAGTATCTGAGGATATGTGGCGCCCTCGACATAACCCACCGCAGCCCCGGCGATCGCCTCCGTCAAGATGACCAGGTGCGGGTATCCTCCAGACAGGGAACTGCAATATTCACACGGATTGGGTTGTTCGGGAGATTCCCCGGTGATCGGTTGACCGCAAAAAGTGCAGGCTGCGCCGCTTTTTCCACCGGTCATGGATTTATTCCTCGACCTTTGAGATGCCGGGAATGGGGATGTCGTTTGCATGTCGCTTCCCTACTGCAGCCAGAGGATGAGGGCCGTCTCGATCGCCGCGGCGACGATCAAGAGAGGGAACACGACAGCGAAGTACCGCCGGAAGGCATGCTCCATGTTGGATCTGAGGAGGGTGGATTCCTTCCCCCGCATCCTCCGGACGACCATCACGCCGAGCCAAAGGCCGTAGGAGGCCGCAATAAGAAGCGCCGGTATCTCGAATACTCCATACGGCAAAACCTTAAGTGCCGCCTTCGAGTAATCGGACAACTCGGCTGTCTGGCGATACAGCACACCCAGGCCAAACCCATTGGAGCCGATGGCGAATGTCGGGATGATCCCCACGATCACTCCGGAGAGGAGCACAAATATTGTCGCCGTCACATTCTGGACGAGGATATTGAAGAAGAGCGCCCCCCCGGCAAGCCCCCGATAGTTGCCTACAACGGCTTGGAACATCTCGGTCATTTGCCGCCGGATCGACGAGGGGGCGACGGTTCCAGCCAGGAAAGAGGCGGCGAAGATCAGGGTCAGAATCAGGATGTACGGTTTTATGGTCCGGTCGAACGTCCCCGCGAGATTCATGTAAACATCCCCTCCCAGTGGTAGACGTCCCCGCGACGGATTGTAATTGTAGCGGAAATAGCTGAAGAATGCGTTCTTTCGGGGAGAACTCGCGGACTCTACCCCCCGACGGGATACCCGGCGGCCTTCCATGCATTCACGCCTCCGCCGAGCGCTTTGGCGTGCCTGTACCCCTGGGAAATGTATTTTGCCGCCAGACCGGCGGCGCTCGCTTCCCCGGGTCAGGCACAGTAGAAAACGATCTCCTTCTCCTTCCCCAAAGAGGATAGTCTTTCCCGGAACTCTTGAACAGAGATGGCCCCTTCCAGACGCATGGAACGAAACGACGAGGGGTCTTCGTAGGCGCAAACGAGGAGCGCTGCTCCGTTCAATACCTTGGGCCGGGCCTCTTCCGACGAAATCCGGGGAACATCTTCCATGGTCAACCTCCTTGGCCGGGGGATTCGAACCCCTTGTTTCCCGCGGGCACGGGAAACTCACGCCGCGACCTGGTACGCTCGGGCGAAGACCGATTTCGTAAAACGTTCCAGCGTCGTCGACGTCGTGCTCTCCACGCTCCGCTCCCGGGTCGGGCGGATGATCCCTGCGTTGAAGCCGCGCTGCATCTCCAGCATCGCCTCGACCACGCTCGCGGACATCCCCGCCCCGGCGGTCATCGCCTTGCGCGCATCGTCCTCGGAGAACTGGACATACTTCAGCCCCGGCTTCCCGATCGCCTCCCCGAGGATGCGGGTGGCTTCGGACATCGTCAGGTCTCGCGGCCCGAGGAGGTAGCGGACCGCATGCCCGTGGAAAATCCCCTCGACGAACATGAGGGCCGTCGCCTCCGCGATATCCTCCGTCGCGACCATGGGGAGCGAGACATCGGGCCGGATCGGGCTCCCGTTGATCCCCTGGTTCCGGATGAGGGGGATGCTCCAGAGGTGGTTTTCCATGAAGTAGGCCGGACGCAGGCATACCACTTCCGCATCCTTGAGCGTGCTCAGCCAGGTTTCGAGATCGTGCAGGCCGAGGATCGGCCCCGTGCTTTCGGTCAGGTGCGCCCCCACGCTGCTCAAGGCGACGATGCGTGGGACCCGGGCTTTCGAGAGAGCCGACACGAGGGACGCCCCGATCCGGTTCTGGTACTCCCGGAAATCGGGGGCGTCGTATCTCGGCGGGATGAGAATGAAGGCTCCCCGGGCTCCAGAGAAGACCTCCCCGAGGAACGCGGTGTCGCCGATGTCGCCCGGCCACGGCTCCGCCCCCTTCGCGGCCAGCGGTCCGAGACGGACCCGCTCCCGCCCGATGACGCGGACCGGCTCCCCGGCTGCAAGAAGTATCTCGGCGATCCTGGAACCGATATTGCCGGTCGCTCCACAGACCACAAATGGCGATCTCATCGCAACCCTCCCGTGCCGTGAAGATACGTTTCTCATAATTAGATTCTTCGACGGGAGGGGAGATCCGTTGTCGGACGAAAAAGGTCCCGGCTACCCGGTCAGGAGGGTGACCGGGTTCTCCAGCAGTTTCTTGAACTCCTGCATGAAGCGGCCGGCCTGCGCGCCGTCGGCCACGCGATGGTCGACCGACAACGTGGTTTTCATGAGCGAGGCGATCCTGATCTCGCCGGCCGCCGCGACCGGACGCCGGGTGACGGCGCCCACCGCGAGAATGGCCGCCTCGGGCGGGTTGATGATGGCGATGAACTCGTCGACGTCGAACATCCCAAGGTTCGAAACGGTGAACGTGCCGCCCCCGAGGTCGTCGGAACGCAGCTTGTTCGCCCGCGCGCGCTCGGTCAGGGCCCTGGACTCGGCCGCAATCCTTTTCAGCGTTTTTTTGTCGGCGTCGCGGAGGACCGGCGGGATGAGCCCGTCTTCCAGCGCCACCGCGATGCCGATGTTGACCTGGGGGTGCATTTCCAGGTTCCCATCGCGATAAGATGCGTTCAAGGCCGGGAACCGGGTGAGCGTCCTGGCCGCGGCTGCGACAATCAGGTCGTTGACGGATATCCTTTCCGCCTCCGGCGCAAGACCGTTCAGTTGTTCGCGCATCTTCATCGCATCGTCCATATTGATTTCGACGGTGACGTAGAAGTGCGGTGCGGTCGTCTTGCTCTCGGTCATCCGCCGCGCGATCGTTCGGCGCATCCGGTTCAGGGGCACGGTCGCGCCGGGAGCGGGGCCCGCCGGGACGCCGGGAGGCTCCGGCGCGGACCTGGCCGCGATCGCCGCCTGAACGTCGCGTTCCAACACACGGCCGCCGGGGCCGGTGCCCTTGATCCGGGACGGATCGAGGCCGGCTTCCTCGGCCATCTTCCGCGCGACAGGGGACGTTTTGACCCGCGCCTCGGACGGGGCGACACCCTCCCCCGCCTCGAAGACGGGAGCCGGCGGAGAAGGCGGCGGGGGCACCGGCACCGCCGCGACCTCTTCGCCTGCCCCGGCGATGACGCCGATCACCGTGCCGACCGCCACCGTCTCACCGGCCTGCACGATGATTCTCCCCAGGATCCCCGAGGCTACCGCCTCGATCTCCACGGTCGCCTTTTCCGTCTCGATTTCGGCGATGGCCTGGCCTTTTTCCACCGGATCACCTTCGTTTTTCAACCAGCGCACAAGCAGTCCCTCGGTCATGTCGAAGCCCAAGGACGGCATGATGACGTTGGTGGCCACAGGCACCTCCCCTGACCGCTCAGCTCCACGGAGCTTCGCGAAATCCTGCAGGAATTATATTCGGAATCCGCACAAGCGGCGGTGAATTTACGCCACCATCTCCCTGACTTTTTGGGCGACCGATTGCTCGTCGGGAAACATGAGCGTTTCCAGGTTCCTGGCATACGGCATGGGAACCTCGACCTGGCCCATGCGCTCGACGGGGACGTCGAGTAGGTCGAATCGGTCGTGGCTGATGCGCGCCGCGATCTCCGCGCCCATTCCGCACGTCGTCCAATCCTCCTCGACGATAAGCGCCCGGTGCGTCTTTTCCACCGAATCGTAGACGGGCGCCATGTCGAGGGGACGTAGTGTGCGCAGGTCGATCACCTCGCACTCGATGCCGGCCTTCGCGAGGACCGAAGCCGCGCCCAGCGCCACGTGCAGCATCCGCGAATAAGAGACGATCGTGACGTCCCGTCCGGGGCGTTTCACGTCCGATACGCCGATCGGCAAGGTGTACTCCTCGTCCGGCACCTCCCCCTTGACGCCGTAAAGCCGCGCATGCTCGATGAACATGACCGGGTTGTCGGACCGGATCGCGGTCTTGAGCAGGCCCTTGGCATCGTACGGGGTGGCCGGCATCACGACGAGCAAGCCGGGCAGGTGGGCGAACCAGGCTTCGAAGCTCTGCGAGTGGGTCGCCGCAAGCTGCCCCCAGCCGGCCGGCGCGCGGATGACGAGCGGCACCCTCGCCTGGCTTCCGAACATGGAATGGATCTTCGCCACGTTGTTGACGATCTGGTCCATCGCCACCAGGCTGAAGTTGATCGTCATCAGCTCCGCGACCGGCCGCAGGCCGCCCATCGCCGCCCCGACGGCAGCGCCGATGATCGCTTCCTCCGCGATCGGCGTGTCAAGGATCCGCTTGTCGCCGAACTCACCGTAAAACCCCCGTGTGACCGCGTAGGTGCCCCCCCACACGCCCACCTCTTCCCCCATGATCAGTACGAGTTCGTCGCGGAGCATTTCCTCCCTCAACGCTTCCCGGATGGCATCTCGGTACGTCTTCTGGGACATGGTTCACCTATTCGGAAACCAGCACGTCGTTGTACAACTCGCTTGGGTCGGGCGCGGGGCTGTTCTCGGCGAACCGGACCGCCTCCTCCACCTCGGCTTCGACCTCGTCCCTGATCTTCCGCAGCTCGGCTTCCGTCGCCAGGTCGTTCTCCAGAACGGTGCGCCTCCAGCGCACGATCGGATCGCGCGTCTTCGCCTCTTCCACTTCTTCCCTGGTGCGGTAGCGTTGCGGATCTCCCATCGAGTGGCCGCGGAAGCGGTATGTCATCGCCTCGATCAGCTGCGGACCGCCGCCGGTACGAGACCGTTCGGCCATCCGGTGCACGGCGTCTCTCACGGCGAGGACGTCGTTCCCGTCGATCCGCACCCCCGGGATGTCGAAGGCGGACGCCTTCCTGTAGACATCGCCGACCGCGGATACGCGCTCGAAGGCGGTCCCCATTCCGTAATGATTGTTTTCGACGATCGCGATCAGCGCCAGTTTCCACACCGCGGCCAGGTTGAGACCGGTGTAGAACGTTCCGGTGTTGGTCGCACCTTCCCCGAAGAAACAGGCGACGACCTGCGGCAGATTCCGGTATCGATTGGCCAGCGCCAAACCGGTCGCCAGCGGGATGTGTCCGCCGACGATGGCGTAACCGCCCCAGACATGGCGCCTGACGTCCGCCATGTGCATCGAGCCGCCTTTGCCTTTCGACAGGCCGGTGGCCTTCCCGTAGAGCTCCGCCATCACCCGCTTCGGCTCGATGCCGCGAGCCAGGACGTAACCGTGGTCCCGGTAATGGGTGATCACGTCGTCCTCCGGCCGCAGGGCGGCCATCGCGCCGACCGCGACGGCTTCCTCTCCGATGTAGAGATGCAGGAATCCGCCGATCTTACCCTGGCCGTACGCCTCTTCCGCCCGTTCCTCGAAACGGCGGATCAGGCTCATCTTCCTGAACCAGTCGAGCGCTTCCTCGCCGGTCACGTTGATCCCGGCCGCATCCTCAATGGGAACGCTCGAAGGCGAAGCCGCCGCCATGAAATTCCTCCCTGCCCCATCCATTTGACGCCAGGCGCCGAGAAGGATCTTGGGGCCGACCCCTCCCCCCCCGGCTTGCGAGGGTTTAGTAAGGATCCTTCCTCTCTTTGGATGCCATTTTCGCGTTTTTTTTTCGCGTATGGAGGGCCTCGAAGGCCACGTCCGCCGTGGCGACGTCCTCGATGCACCGATAGGGCGTGTCAGACCTCGCAGCTCCGGAGCAGCCCCTCGATGGTTTCCCGGTCGTGTTCCACCTTCGGGCCGATGAAGACCAGTTCCGTCTTCTCCGCCGGGAATTCCTCGAACTCGGCACGCCCCGCCACGTAATTGAAGAGGCGACTCCCCTCGTGGAACCGGACGAACCCCTTCGCCCGGAAAACGGAGAAGGGCAGGGACGAGACGGCGTCCCGGAACCGCGCCTCGTCGAGGGGCGTGGCGGTACCGTAGACGAACGAGCCGAAGGCCCCTTCCGGGTGCACGGGGATGCTCCGGACCCGATCCTCGATCGCAGGCCCGAACAGGACCCACGCGTCTGCGGCGCACCGGACGGTCTTCAGGACGGTGGCGTCCGGGTTGAACTCCCGGACCGTGGTCACGACCTTCTCGATGTCCGCCCCGGTCACAAGGTCGATCTTGTTGATCAGCACGATGTCCGCCGCCTGGAGATGGGACCTCCCTGCGTATCCGACCGCGGGGAACCGGATGCTCGCGTCCGCGTCCACGATGCAGACCACGCTGTCGAGCCGAACACGAGGTATCCGCTCCTCGACCTCGTAGACGAGGGCGTCCGCCTCGGCCACCCCCGTCGCTTCGAGAATGATGTACTCGGGAACCGCCTTGTCGAGGATCTCTTCCACGGCCGCCTCCAGCTCCCCGGTCAAGGAGCAGCAGACGCACCCGCCCGCCAGTTCGACGATCTCGACGTTTTGTCCCCGGATCACCTTGCTGTCGATGGCGATCTCGCCGAACTCGTTCATCAGGACGGCGTACCGCCGATCCGCCCGCTCCAGCAGCCTCCGGAGCAAGGTGGTCTTCCCGCTTCCCAACGACCCCGCGATGACGCCGATCGGTGTCCTTGCGTCCACCGTGTTACCCCTTCACGTTGCCGACGGGCAGAAGCTTGAGGACGCGCCGGCTGATTCCGGCGAGCTCGGTGGCGCTTATCACCTCGTCGATGTCTTTGTAGGCCTGGCCCGCCTCCTCGGCCAACCCGGACCACGTGGCGGTCCGGACGTAGATTCCCCGGGCCTCCAAGTCCTCCTGTAGCCTCCGCCCGTGCCACCGCTTCCTGGCGGCCGTCCGGCTCATCGTGCGGCCGCTCCCGTGGGCTGTCGTGAAGAAGGTTCGGGCGGCACCCGCCACCCCGGCCAGCAGGTAAGACCCCGTCTCCATGCTTCCGCCGATGATCACCGGCTGGCCCGTGGAGCGATAGATCGCGGGAAGTCCCTCCATCCCGGGGCCGAACGCCCGGGTCGCCCCCTTCCGGTGGACCAGCAACTCGCGTTCCTCGTCTTCAACCCGGTGCCTCTCGAGCTTCGCCGTGTTGTGCGCAACGTCGTAGACCTGATGCATCCCAAGGTCCTTCGGATCCTTCCCGAAGACGTCCGAGAATACCTCCCGGATCCGGTGCAGGATGACCTGGCGGTTGACGAAGGACATGTTGATGGCGCACTTCATCGCGGCGAAATAATCCTGCCCCTCCGGAGAGCGGAACGGGGCGCACGCCAGCTCCCTGTCGAGGATCCGGATCCCGTACTCCCTATCCATCACCTTGAGGAAAACCCGTAGGTAGTCGGTCGCCACCTGGTGGCCGAACCCGCGGCTCCCGCAGTGGAACATCACGACGACCTGGTCGGGCACGGTGACCCCGAAAGCCTTTGCCAGCCCCGCGTCGATGACGTTTTCCGGGCGGGCGACCTGGATCTCCAGGTAATGGTTCCCCGACCCAAGCGTGCCGATCTGCTTGTGGCCGCGGTCGACCGCCTTCTCGCTGATCTTGCCGGCATCGGCGCCTCCGATGCAACCTGCCTCCTCCGTTCGCTCCAGGTCCTCCTCCCAACCGAACCCGTTTTTCACGCACCAGCGGGCCCCCTGTTCCACGACCGCGCGGAATTCGTCCCTCGACAGGCGGACGAACCCCGTGGCGCCCACTCCCGCGGGCACGCGCTCGTAGAGCCTGTCCACGAGTTCGCGGAGGCGGGGGCGAACCTCGTCGTAGGTCAGGTTCGTCAGGCACAGGCGCATCCCGCAATTGATGTCGAAGCCAATCCCGCCGGGGGAGATCACCCCCGTGTCGGCGTCCATCGCGGCGAGTCCGCCGATAGGAAAACCGTAACCCCAATGACCGTCGGGCATGCAGAAGGCATACCCCACGATGCCGGGGAGCATCGCAACGTTCGTCAACTGGTCGATGACCCCATCGTCGAACTCCAGGAGGAGCTTCTCGGTGGCCAGGATGCGCGCGGGGACGCGCATCCCCTCCTTATAGGTCATGGGGATCTCCCAAACCGTGTCCGAAACCCTGATGATGTCTTTCGGGAGAGCCATGGCGCCCGAACCTCCTTCTTCGTGCCTTCTATTGATTGTATTCCCGGCTCCCCGGTTCGGGGCCCCTGCGAATTGTTTTCGGGCGCCCGGTTCGCACCCGAGGGATCTCGGGAATCGTGAATCCTTTGGCGGACGGTCGGCGGAGGATCCGGTCACCCGTTCCGCGCTCGGGGGTTCTCCGCCGCGGGGACCTCGCAGAAGGTGCACACGCCAACAGGGGATCCCGTTTCCGTGCGATAGACGCCTTCGCGCTCGTCAAGCTCCAGCACGGACGCGCGGCTGCCCTCGCGGAATACCGTGATTCCCTTGCATCCCGACTCCCAGGCCATCCGGTAGAGCTCCTCGATCGCCCGCAAGGGCGTATCCGCCGACAGGTTGACCGTCGAGGAGATGCTCTGGTCGACATACCGCTGTACCAACGCCTGGAGGCGCACCCGCGCGCCGGGTTCGATCCGGTGGGCGGTGACGAATGCCTCGGGAAGAGGAACCGGGAAACCGTGTCGCTCACGGAACCGGGCGACAAGCGGGTGTTCCACCCGGTAGGCGTGTCCGGCCATGTGACGCAGGTACGAAAGAGAAAAGATCGGCTCGATGCCGCTCGAGGTGCCCGCCAGGCAGGAGATGGAGCCGGTCGGCGCCACGGCCAGCAGGGCGCAGTTGCGAAGTCCCTTCGTCCGGATTCCGTTCCGGATCGATTCAGGAAGCCGCTGAACGTAGGGGCTCTCCAAGTGCCGAACCGGGTCGAAGGCGGGAAACGGGCCCTTTTCCTCCGCCAGCCGGATGCTTTCCTCGTAAGCCGTGTCTCTGACGACCCCCATGAGACGATCCAGCAACGAGAGTGCCCCCTCGGATCCGTAGGCAAGGTCGAGCATGATGAAGCAGTCCGCCATTCCAAGGATGCCCAGCCCGACACGCCTGGACCTGACGGACGCAAGGCGCTGGTCCCGCAAGGCGTGCAGGGGTGCGCCGACGTCGATGACATTGTCCAGGAACCGCACGGCCAGGCGCACCGCCTCGGCGAGCCCGTTCCAGTCGAGATCCGCACGTTCGCCGAAGGGGTCCTTCACGAACGCAACGAGGTTGATGCTGCCCAGGTTGCATGCGCCGTAGGACTCCATGGGGATCTCGCCGCAGACGTTGACTCCCTTTACCTCCATGCCGTTGTACTGGGTGGTGGACTCCCGGAGCACCGTGTCCCAGAACAGGACCCCGGGCTCCGCCGAGGCCCACGCGGACTGAAGGAGCGTCTGCCAGATCCGGCGGGCCGGAACCGTCCTCTCGATCCGCTCGTGGGGGGTGGTAAACCACAGCGGGACCTCTCCATCCTCCTGGAGCGTCCGCATGAAGGCGTCGGTGACCCGGACCGAGACGTTGGCGTTGCGTACCTGCCGGCGCTCGGGGTCGCTCTTGACGGTGATGAACTCCAGGATGTCGGGATGGTCGACCCGGGCCGTGATCATCAGGGCCCCCCGTCGACCCCTGGAGCCGCCCATGACGCCTGTGACCGTCGAGAACACCTCCATGAAACTCACGGAGCCGGAGCTTTCGATGCCGGCGTTGCGCACGCGCGCCCCGCGGGGACGGAGCACGTCGATGTTCGTGCCCACGCCCCCTCCCAGGGAATAGGTCCTGGAGGCCTCGTTGATCCACCGGGTAATTCCGCCGACGGAGTCTTCCCGCACCGGGACGAAGTAGCAGTTAAACAAAGTAGCCGCCCTCGGATTTTGCGCCCCGAAAAGGATTCGGCCGGCGGGAACGAACTTGAAGTTCGCCAAAAGTTTGTAGAACTCCCGCCGCCACAAGGCGCGGTCTTTTTCCGGGCGGGCCATGGTTCCGGACACCCTGTCCCACATCCGGTCCGGCGTCGCCTCGATCCACCGTCCGTCCAGGGCCCGAAGGGCGTAACGGGATAGGTACACCTCGGTCCGGAGGCTATCCCCCCGGAAGAACGCTTCCGCGTCTTTTCGGACTTCTTCGTATGATTTCGCCCGGTCGGCCATCGATCACATTCCCTCACCCGGACGTTCTGCAACATGTCCCAAGGAGTACAATTTAATTGTGGCTCATCGCGTAATCGAGTGGGTGAATTGTGGCCATATTAGATCTCGGGCAGCATGCAAGTGAGGACCTTCAGGCGAAGGTATTCTTCGTCCCGGAGTCCGTACGCTCGCCGTTGGATAACCCGGA
>Ga0334722_10002112_pt1 | contig 23066 bp, 21 predicted proteins | sample C3_bottom_MG_FD_207210 | JGI IMG/M metagenome (GOLD analysis project Ga0334722, IMG submission 207210) | Sediment microbial communities from Yellowstone Lake, YNP, Wyoming, USA - C3_bottom | ecosystem: Environmental > Aquatic > Freshwater > Lake > Sediment | place: USA: Wyoming | collected... | reverse complement strand
CGGCGCGCGCATGATAACACTGTTAACATCCGGCGTGAATGGTCTTTTCCGCGCGTGTCCGCGCCCGGTGGAGGCCGCGCTCGCAGCCCTGTTCAGTGGTCCGAGGCGGGATCCACGTCCGGCAAGTTGAAGGTTCCGGCGAGCAGCCCACCGTCGATCGTGAACTCGGCGCCGGTGGTGTAGGCCGATTCGTCCGACGCCAGATGGACGGCGAGGTGGGCGACCTCCTCGGGCGTCCCGAACCGCTGCAGCGGCGTCTCCTTGACGAAGGCCCGAGTCCGCGACTCACGATCGGGGCCGTTGCCGAGAACCGCCTCCCACATCGGCGTCAGGATCGCGCCCGGGTGAATGGAGTTGCAGCGAATGCGCAGTCCCTGCGCGGCACAGTACAGCGCGACGGTCTTCGTGTGATTGCGCACGCCAGCCTTGCTTGCGGCATACGCCGCAGCTCCCGGCATGCCGACGACGCCGGAACGGGACGACACGTTGATGATTGAACCGGTGCCCGCCGTCCTCATCGCCCCGATCGCGGCGCGACAGCCGAGAAACACGCCATCGAGATTTGTCGCCATGACCGCCCGCCAGTCGTCCAGCGACGCATGCTCCGGATCATGCGGCCCGATGCCATCCTCAAAACCGGTAATGCCGGCGTTGTTCACCAGGACGTCGAGCCGCTGTTCTGTCGCCATCACGTCGGCCACAGCCGATGCCCAATCGCGCTCGAGGCGGACATCCAGATGGAGATACCGCGCCCGGCTCCCCAGTGCGCGGGCGGCTTCCTGGCCTTCCGCATCGCGAATGTCCGTCAAGACCACCGCTGCGCCCTCGCCGACGAACAGCGCGGCTATCGCTTGCCCGATGCCGCGCGCCGCACCCGTGACCAAGGCGACCTTTCCCAGCAGACGTCCCGGTTTCTCAACTGGCATTTGACTGTCCCTCCGTCGGCATGCGACTGACTATCATCACCTTTTTCCGACCGCCTGAGTCGCGAACACCGGTGCCTGTAATCATCCCGCCTCCTGTCCGTCTACCGTTGCGTGAGAACCACCACAAGATTCGGCGTCGGCCAGACGACACAGCCACACCTGGGCCGACCGCAACCGCGCCATCGTGAACCGGACTTGACGCTAAAGCGTGAAGATCTTATGATAAGCGTGCACATGCTTATCAAAACGATCGCGGTCCGACCCTCGGAGGCTTGGCCGTTAACGTCGTAAACAATTTTCGCTGGAGCATCGGAACTTCTAACGCCGTCCTGACGTCTAACGTGTTATAGTAACCGAACAGTGTTTAGTCACAGTGCGGTGACCACGTGAGCAACAATGTTCGTAACTATGGCTAAGGTGTTGATACCATGGGTATTAAAGAACGTCAACAGCGCGAACACGAGGAAGTCAGAACTAAGATCCTCGACGCCGCCCGCCAGTTGTTCGTCGCCGAAGGCTTCCGACATGTCTCGATGCGCAAGATCGCCGAGATGGTCGAATACAGCCCGGCTGCCCTGTACGGCTACTTCCCCAGCAAGGACGACCTCTTCTACGCCCTCGCCGAGGAGGGATACCGGAAGCTGTTCGAGTTCACCAACCCGGATTTGCCCACAGACCCGATCGAAGCCCTACGCGAGGGCTTCCTTCGATACTACCGGTTCAGCCTCGTGTATCCGGAGTACTTCGCGCTGATGTTCCTGGACCGCACCGTGCCCCGCATCGGGCAGGACTGGCAGGGCTTCGCCTACGTGGGCCAGATGATTGGGGACATCTGCCAGATCGCGCAGCGCGCGATCGACGCCGGCCAGCTACCGGCAACCACCAATCCGTTAGTGGCCTTCCACCTCCTCTGGATGGCGGTCCACGGCCCAGCCACTGTCGGCCTGTGCGAACGGACGGCTCCCGGAGAAGACCCGGAGCTGCTCGCTCGCGACGTCCTGGAGATTGTGCTTGCCGGTCTGCGAGCCGGCATGTCGACCTCGTTCTTGCCGTGCGCATTGCCGGCCCCGACCGTCGCAGCGGCGGGCAAGGAAAGCGATCATGCTGAGTCATAACTTGAAATCATACGGACTGGCCGCAGGCCTTCTTGCTGCCTCATTGAGCGCAGCGGCATGCGGGGCCAGGGAGACCCAGGCAGCCGAGGCGCCCGCTCCCCTTCCCTCGGTAGCTGTCGTCCGCGCCGCAACGGGATCGGTGGAATCGGCGATCGAGATCTCCGGCAGCCTCGCGCCGCAAAGTCGCGTTGGCATATACGCGAGGCTTGGCGGCACGCTCGACAAGGTGGTCGTGAAGCTCGGCGACCGGGTCAACCAGGGCGCGGTGCTGGCCACGCTCGACCGGCGCGAAATCGATACACAGGTCGATGCGGCCGTGGCCGCGCTCAACGTCGCAAAAGCCGCCCAGGACGCCGCCGACGCTGGTCTCGCCGGAGCGACGCTGGAACGAGACCGCGCCAGTCAGCTGTTCGACAACGGCGCACTGCCCCGTCAGCGGCTCGACATGGCTCACACCACCCTTCGCGCCGCCCAGGCTCAGCGCGATCTGGCTCGCGCGACCGTCGCGCAAGCCGACGCCGCCGTGCGCCGCGCACGCGAGGTGCAACGTGATGCCACGCTTCGGGCGCCGGTCACAGGGGTCGTCGTCGAGCGCAACTTCGACGCCGGCAGCCTCGTGGGTCCGGGCGGCGGCCAGCCGGTCGTCGCGGTAGCGGATCTGCGCACGCTGAAACTCGAGGCTGGCGTCTCAGAACTCGACGCCGGTCGATTGAAGATCGGGACCGTCGTGCGAATCACGCTGCCAGCCAAGCCGGGCGAGTCCTACGAGGGGCGCCTCGTGGCGTTGGCTCCAGAAGTCGATCCTCGCAACCGGCATTTCAAGATCGAAATTCACGTCGACAATCGCGACGGCGCCCTGCTCGGCGGCATGTATGCCTCCGCGCGGATCGTCGTGGCCAAGACCGACGGACTGGTCGTCCCGCGGGAAGCCGTGTTCTCCAGGGGAAGCGGCCGCGCAATCTACCGCGTCGACGGCGAGACAGTGACGGTCGTGCCGGTAACCGAGGGGCTTGGAGACAGCAGCCGCATCACGCTTGCGTCAGGCGTGAAGGCCGGCGACGCGATCGTCGTCGACGCACGGCGCCAGGTCGCCGAAGGGGCGCGGGTACGCGCCATCGAAGGGAAGTAGGCCATGTGGATCTCTGATACCTCCATCAAACGGCCCGTGTTCGCGACGATGTTCATCGCGAGCTTCCTCGTGCTTGGCGTCGTGTCGATGACCCGCATGGGCGTCGATCTGTTCCCGGACGTGAGCATCCCGTTCGTCAACATCGCCACGGTCTATCCAGGCGCGTCGCCGGAAGAAGTTGAATCGCTCGTGAGCAAGCCCATCGAGGATGCGGTGGCGGGCATCGAGGGTGTCAAACGCGTCGAGTCGAATTCGAACGAGAGCTTTTCTCGCGTGGGCATCGAGTTCAATCTGAACGTCGACGCGCAGGGCGCGGCGGCGGAGGTCCGCGAGAAGGTCTCGGCCATCCGATTCAAGCTGCCCAAGGAGGTTGAGGACCCCACGATCTCGCGCTTCGACGTGGCCGCCCTCCCGATTGCCACCTACGCGGTGTCGTCTCCCCTTCCGGCCGATCAGACCCGGCTCCTCGTCGAGGATGCGGTCAAGCCGCTGCTGCAGCAGATCGAAGGCGTGGCGGCGGTCGAGGTCAACGGAGGCCTGGTCCGTGAGGTGCAGGTCAATCTCGATCCCCGACGCCTCGAAGCGCTGCAGTTGCCCATCACGGCCGTGGCCGACGCACTGGCGGCAGCCAACATCGATCTGCCCGGAGGCAAGATCACGGCCGCTGGACAGAACGTCACACTTCGCACCAAGGGCGAATTCAAGCGACTGGACGAGATTGCTGGCGTCATTCTTCGCTCGGTTGGAGGATCGACGGTCCGTCTGCGCGACGTCGCCGCCATCTCGGATGGATACCAGGACAGGATCTCCACAACCCGGCTAAACGGCGTGGATGCGGTTTCGTTCGCGGTTCGTAAACAGGCCGGCGGCAATACGGTAGCGATCACGAACCGTATCAATGCCATGCTCAAGGCCAACGCCGGGACTTTCGCCGATCTGACGATCAAACCGGTTCACGAAGACGCCACGTTCATCCGCGCCAATGTCGCCGACGTGAAGACCAACATCATCTTCGGCGGCCTGATGGCCGTGCTGATCGTGTTCGTGTTCATGCGCGACTGGCGGTCCACGCTGGTCACCTCGCTCGCGCTGCCGACGTCAGTCATCGCCACGTTCTTCTTCATGTGGATCGCCGGCTTCTCCTTCAACATGATGACGATGATGGCGATCTCGCTGGTCATCGGCATCCTGATAGACGATGCGGTCGTCGTGCGTGAGAACATCTATCGCCACATGGAACAGGGCGAGGACGCGATGACGGCCGCCAGGCGCGGCACCACCGAGATTGGCCTCGCGGTGATGGCGACCACATTCACGATTCTGTCGGTGTTCCTGCCCGTCGGCTTCATGCAGGGCATCGTCGGACAGTTCTTCAAGTCGTTCGCCCTGACCGTCGCCTTCGCCGTGGCCATGTCCCTCATCGTGGCGTTCACGCTCGACCCGATGCTCTCGTCGCGTTTCGTCCGCTACGTGCCTCCGGAGGAACGGATGCGGACGAGGTTCGGCCGGACCATGGAGGCGTGGGGCCGGGTCTACGACCGTCTGGATCGGTTCTACCAGGTGGTACTGCGGTGGGCGCTCGCGCGTCCGTATCGCGTGGTCGCCGCGGCTGGCACCGTATTTGTCGCGAGCCTCTTCAGTCTGAACGTGATCGGCACAGAGTTCATGCCATCCGAGGACCGCGGGAAGTTCAACGTGATGGTGGAGCTCCAGCCCGGAGTGTCATTCGACGAGGCGGTCGCACGCATTGGCAGCGTCGAGAAAGCGGTGCTGGCCGTTCCCGAAGTGCGACAGGTGTTCTCCACGATCGGGCAGAACGGCGAACCGAGGAAGACGCAAATTCAGGTCATGACGACGGCCCGGAACCAACGCCGGCGGAGTCTCGACGCCATCAAGAGCGAACTTCGGAAGACGCTGGGCGGAATCCCGTTCGTCACCGCAAGGGTCACCGATCCGGCGTTCATGCAGGGGGCGCCGGTCGTGCAACCCATCAACGTGTTCGTTCGTGGCAACGACATGGCCGAACTGCGGCGCATCAACGACAGCCTGATGCAGGGCATCAGCCGGATCTCTGGCGCCGTGGATATCAGCAGTTCGCTCGTCTCCGGCCAGCCCGAGATGGTCGCCCGTGTCGACCGAGGCCGTGCTGCCGACATGGGGTATAGCGTCGGCGCCGTGGCCATGCAATTGCGGAGCATGGTGGAAGGGGTCGTCCCGAGCCGGCTGAGGGACGGCGGCCACGAATTCGATATCCGGGTGCGTCTGGCCCCGGCATTCAGGAACGACTTCGGGGCGATCGGTTTGGCGCCTTTGTATTCGCCGACAGGCGCCCTGGTGCGCACGAGCGACCTCGTGCGCATGGAACCAGGCGTCGGTCCGAGCGGCATCGACCGGGAGCAGCGGGTGCGCCAGGCGAGAATCGGCGTCGATATGCACGGCCGATCGCTCGGCGAGGTCACGGCGGATATCCAGCGGCTGATCCGCGACATGAAGATCGCGCCGAACATCCAGGTGGGATTCGTCGGCGACGTGGAGATGATGCAGGAAACCGCGAACGGCATGATGCTGGCGATGCTGCTGGCCGTGGCGTTCATCTACATCGTGCTGGCGTCGCAGTTCGAGTCGTTCACCGAGCCGCTCATCATCATGCTGGCGCTGCCGCTCGCGCTGGTTGGCGCGCTGCTCATGCTCTTGGTGACCGGGCAGCACCTGGGACTGCCTGCGATGATTGGCATCGTGATGTTGCTGGGCCTGGTGACGAAGAACGCGATTCTGCTGGTGGACTTGACCAACCAGCTGCGCCGCGAAAAGGGCAAGAGCGTCGTCGAGGCGATCCTCGAGGCGGGCCCGATCAGACTGCGGCCGATCCTGATGACCACGATGGCGATGATCCTCGGGATGTTGCCCTCGGCGTTTGGCGTCGGCGAGGGCGGCGAGTTCCGCGCCCCGATGGCCCTGGCAACAGTCGGGGGACTCATCACGTCGACCGTGCTCACGTTGGTGCTGGTGCCCGTGGCCTACATGCTGCTCGATCGGGTGATTGTTCGACTCAAGGCATGGCGCCTGGCGCCGTCGCCATCGGTCGCCAGAGCCGTGCGTGTCGGCGCCGTGGTGCTGGTCGTCGTCGTCCTCGGCGGTGTCCTCGCCGTGGCGCGCGCCTTCGCACAACCCCCCGCGGTCTCGTCGGGTTCAGGCACCGAACGGGCGTCGGCACCCGGCCGGACCCTGACGTTCGACGAGGCACTCCGGCTCGCACTCGAGCGAAACCAGGAACTCAAGGTCGCTGCTGCGCGCGTGCAGGAGTCGAATGGCCGCGTGGCCGAAGCCAAGGCAGAATTTCTGCCGACCGTGGATGTCAGCTATATGTGGACACCCTACCAGGAAGCGGCCGCGCTTCGCTTCCCGGCTGGGCTGTTCGGACCGACCGAACAGAAGTTTCGCGCCAACTTCGTCCGCGACAACGTGCTGCGCGTGGACGTGACACAGGCGCTGTACACCGGCGGGCGGCTGGTCAACGCGCTGGCCGCGAGCGCGTCGATGCAGGAAGCGTCGCGCCAGCAACTCGAGCGAGCACGTCAGACCATCGAGCTTCGAGTCGTCGAGGCCTACTACGGGGCGCTGTTGAGTCAGCAAGGCATCCGCGTGGCCGAGGATGGAGTCCGACGGGCCGAGAGGTACCGAGCGCTGGCGAAGGCCCGGTTTGATGCGGGAACCGTCGCGCGCCTGGACGTGTTGCGAGCCGACGTCGAAGTGTCGCAACAGCGCGTCCTGTTGATTCGCGCTCGAAGCTCCGCCGACACCAGTCTGCAGGCGCTTCGCGCGATCCTGTCGTTGACCGATGGCGCCCCGCTCGAGCTGGTCGGCACGCTGGATCAGCCGATGGCCGTGCCGCCCTCGGACGAATTGCTGGGCAAGCTTCCCACGCGCCACGACGTGCGTGCATTGACCGCCCAAAAGGATAGTGCCGAACGCATGAAGGCCTTCGCGCTGGCGGGCGCCAGGCCGACGTTGGCTGTGACCGGGAACATCCAGTACCAGGAAGACTCCTGGAAGCAGATGTGGAACCGCGACAACCGCAGCTACCAGGCGGCACTCGTCGTGAAGATCCCGCTCTTCGCCGCGCCGCGTGCGGCGGCTCAGCGGGCGACTGCGGAGTCGCAGGCCCGGCAGGCGCAGCACGGAATCGAGGCCACGCTCGACGCCGGACGCCTGGAGATACTGTCGGCGTATCGAGAGTTCGAGGCGACGCGGGAGATCGTGTCCACCCAGCAGAAGGCTGTAGAGCTGGCGCGGGAAGGGCTCTCGATTGCCGAGGTGTCGTACGAGAACGGCGTGATTACGTCGTCCGAACTCAACGATGCCCGGTTGTCGCTGGTCGAGACGGAGTGGGCGCTCATGCAGGCGAAGTACTACGTGATTCTGGCTGCCGCACGCACGAAGTTCGCGGCGGGGCTCTCGTGATCCTGATGTGTTCTCGCGGACTGAACTTGAACTGGGCGGGTAGAGGCAACGCGGTCGTGAGGGCCGACGAACCGGCATCGAGACGCTCGACATTGACCGCCGGAGGCCGTCAGCAGGAGACGTCATGCGGACCATCAATCTGAAGAAGGAACTCACCTATCTCTATCACCCCTCGGCGAAGAACGTCGTCGAAGTTGACGTGCCGACTCTTCGATTCCTGATGGTGGATGGCGAAGGCGATCCCGACACCTCAGCGGCGTATGCGCACGCCGTCGAAGCTCTGTTCGCCGTGTCATACACAGCGAGGTTCATGTTGAAGAACGGGCCTCGGGCCATCGACTGCGCCGTCATGCCGCTCGAGGGCCTGTGGTGGGCTGACGACATGTCCGACTTCGCCGGGGGCGACAGGTCACGCTGGAAGTGGACGATGATGATCATGCAGCCGCCGCTTGTGGACGACGATCTGATCGAGGCGGCGAGCGCCGAAGTCCGGCGGAAGAAGCGGCTCCCGGGCATGGCTGGATTGCGGCTGGAGTCGTTCGCAGAAGGGCGCTGCGCGCAGGTGCTTCACGTCGGGCCATCCGCCGACGAGGGGCCGACCATCGGCCGGCTGCACACCTTTGTCGAGGCTCGAACGGGCAGAACCGGAAAGCACCACGAGATCTACTTGAGCGACATCCGTCGCGGCAATCCGAAGAGGTGGAAGACCATCATCCGCCAGCCGATGCACTGACAGTCCTTACTTACGCCCTCCGCCCGCCAATTCGTCGAGGATGCGCTTCACGTGCACGAGGATCGCGTCGCGCGCCGCGTCGTAGCCGTCGCCCGGCGCGGGCACATCAAACGTCCCGACGCGCGCCTTGTTCGCAACGGAACCCGGCAAGGGGCAGAATGCGATGACGCGAATCGCTCTCCGCAGATCCTGTTCGGTCAGCCTTCGGGGAGCCTCGTCGGGGAACGGAACCCCGTCCTTCTTGAGTCCCACGACCGTTGCGGCCGACAGCTCCGGCTGCGGGGCGACGCCACGGGCGATGGCGCGGACGTCCAGGTGGCGCTCCGCGGCCAACCTGTTGAAGTACGCCGCCGCAAGGACGCTTCGCGCCGCTCCGTGCTCGCAGACGAACACGACCGTCCGCGTGGGCGGCCTGGGAACTTCCACTTGCGCAGATACCGGTTCTCCCGCACTCGCGACGAGCACGAGCCAACACAGGATGCTAGCCCATTGGCGGGCATGACGCCTCATATTCACCTCTCAGTCGTCCGGACCGACACCGGCTTACCGGATCGGCAGCGACAATCCCGAAATCGGGTCCAGCCTACTCCCCGCTTCTTCGTCCGAACCGGACTCCGCCGTCTGCGACCGTCGGCTCCCGCCCCTCCTGCGCTTTCCGTCGATGACCGCAGCAGGTCGTGTTCCGAGCCGAGTGAATCAAGCAGTTGTCCCACCCGTTCCGCCGATGCGGTCGACGGCCGCTCGTGGATGTTGGAGACGCACTTACGCCCATTCCCACGCCGGCCTCACTACTGGCCGGTGAACCTGGGCGGTCGTTTCTCCAGGAATGCGCGCACGCCCTCGAGGAAGTCCGGGCTTTCGGCGCCCAGCGTCAACTGCGCTGACTGCTCGGCCGCGAGCTGGGCGTCAAAGGTGTTATCGGCACTCTGATTCAGCAACTGCTTGGTCAACCCGAGCGCGCGGGTCGGCCGCGCCGCCAGGCGGCTCGCGACCTCGTCTACGGCGGTCTCGAGTTGGGCCAGCGGAACCACTCGATGCACCAGGCCCAATCGCTCGGCCTCCCGAGCATCGACCGGTCTGCCCTCAAATAGCAGCTCGGTGGCGCGGGCCCAGCCGATCAGCCGAGGAAGCAGAAACGTGCCTCCCGTGTCGGGAACCAGGCCGATGTTCGTGAATGCCTGGATCAGCACCACATTGTCGGCGGCGATACGGTAATCGCAGCACAGGGCCAGATTCAGGCCGGCCCCGGCGACGCCTCCCTTGAGCACGGCGATGACGGGCTTGGCCAGGTTGCGGATGGCGATGGCTGCCGCGTGAATGCTCGCCAGCTGCTGGCGGAAGTACGCCGATGGCCGGCCGTCGGCGATGTCCTGCGCCATCTGCCTGACGTCGCCGCCGCCGGAGAATGCCCGGCCGGATCCTTGCAGAATCACAACCCGGACCGACGGATCTGAGGCCGCCTGAGCGAGCGCCTGAACGAGCGCCGTGCACATGGCCTCGCTGAGCGCGTTCAGTCGATCGGGCCGGTTCAGCGTCACCCGCATCACCGGGCCCAGTGTTTCTGTCAGCAGTTCATCTTTGTCCACGGCGATCAGCTCCTCACTTCGTGTACATCGTTAGTGGCATCGCCCGCCCCCACCAACTCACCCGCTGCCGGTGGGACGCGGTCATCCGGCGCTGCTTGAACAGGCCAGCGCTATCGCACCGAGATCGCGAGCAGGTGTGACGTGTGGGTGAGCAGTTCGATTCCCCCGGGCTGGCCGTGTCCCGGCACGACGACTTGCGCTGATGGGAATCGATCCTGGACCAATTGGAGCGCTCGCTTCCAGGAGTCCGGATCTGCGTCCGCGAGATTGCCAATGGTCTCGCTCGCCAGCGCTTTCACCAGACAGCCGCCGAACAAGATCTTCGTCGATGGAACCCAGACAACGATGTTGTCGGGGCTATGTGCTGCGCCCGGGAAGAGCACCCTGATGGTGGTGCCACCCAGCACCACCGTCTCGTCGTGCTTCAGATCTCGCCTTGGAGAAGGCAGACGGGCGGCTGTCGCCCTCGCCCTCGTGAGCGGGATGCCGTAGGTATCGATGCCGAGCCTGTGCGCGGCCTCCAGCCCACCGATGCGGTCCTCGTGAGCGTGGGTGCATATCACGGCTCGCACAGGTCGTTTCAGAATCTGCTTGGCCCACGTCAGGACCTGTTGGGTCTGTTTGTCCGTGGCCGGAACATCAATGAGAACTGAATCTGTGGCCGCGGTCAGCAACAGCGCATTCGATTCCACGGCGCCGAATCCCTTGAGTTCAGAGACGCTGGTGATGAGCCACGTCCCCGGTGCTATCTCGGAGACGACAACTGCTTCACCAAGCGTGATTGTCCGTTGGCCGGCAGGTGGCTGCCCGATCGCACCCTGAAGCAGCACGGATCCCGCCATCAACAGCGACACAGCCAGACTCATGGGCACGGCTATTCTCCAGTTATCCTTGGTGTTTCTCGCCTTCAGACTCGCGTTCTGGGATCGTCATGCATGTGCTCGAGGCTTTGGCGACGAGCCGCCCCTCGGCATCGCTGACCACGCACTCGACCAGACCAATGCGTCGCCCCCGATGAACCACAGAGCCTTCGGCGACCAGGCCCCCCTGGTGGACCGGCCGCACGAAGTTGATCTTCAATTCAATGGTGGCAAAGTCTTCGCCCTCGCCGAGCGTCGATCCATACGCCAGCCCCATCGCCGTGTCCGCGACCGCCCCGAGGACGCCGCCGTGAACCACACCCATCGGGTTGGAGTGTCGAGCGTCGGCGTCGAGTTCGACTCGCGTGTGTCCTGGTTCGATCGCGGTGACCCGGAACCCTATCAGCGTGGCGGCCGGCATCGAAGGTCGATCCTGTGCGATAGCCTGGCGCACCTGCTCGAGAATCGTCATGGCGTCCTTTCGCGTGTCACGCCGGCGCTTCCAGTCCGGCAGCCACCGCGCGGATGCGCGACGCGATGGCGAGCGGGTCGGCCGACGGGGACGTTAACGATGTTAACATGCTTCAGTGTGGCCACCTCCGGCACCCGATGTCAAGTGCACAGCATCACGCCTCGTGCCGATCTAGAAGTTCAGCCAGAACGAGGCCTTCACCAGGAAGACGTTCGATCCGGGCGTCCCGAACACGCGACCGAAATCGTGTCCGAATTGGAACGCGCCGTTTGCGGCCGACGACTCCCGACCCTGCTGCCACATCACGTAGATCACCGACCCCGGCTTGTACTCCCACCGGATCACGTTCGTCATGCGCAATGAGCGGACATTGAAGTCGGGGCGGCCCGAGTACGGATACGGATCGAACTGCGCGTCGACTGAAGACGCCAGAGGCCGTACGACGGACTTGAAGGCGCTGTAGGCGCCCGCCGACACGAACGGCTCGGCATACAGTTGCAGCGTGAGATTCGGCGTGATGGTGTAGTTCACCCGTGCGGTCAGCTGGACGGTGGTCTGCCCGAGGTGGCCGAACACGTAACGGGTGCTGCCCTGGTCGAGCACCTTCTTCACCCACTGAGTGTTCTCGTCCACGTTCGTGATGTCGGTTCCTGCGGCCACGTTGAGAAACGCTGTGGGCCGCCATGTCGCCTGTACGCAAATCAGATTGCTCGTCGAGCCGGACTCGTCCCGCGTCCACTGGTCGAACAGCAGCACGCCCAGGGCCTTTCGGTTGTCAGAACGCAGACTGGCCCACCCGTTGAGCTGCCGCTTGGAGGTGAATGCAGGCCCGCCGCGCGCGGAACGATCGTCGACGACGCGACCCTCCATGCCGAGACCCGCAGTGGCAGTCCACTGTGAAGGAAACATGACCGTGGTGTTGACATTGCCTCCGCGCGTCCGCACGTCGCCGTCGAAGTTCCAGCCGACCCATTCGTTCACGCTGATGCGCGCCGAGCGAAAGGCCCTGGTCGGAGTGTCCCAGCGGAACTGGACCCATGCCGACTGGTCGATGGTGTCGGCCCGCCGCATGTAGCCCACGTCGTTGCTGTCGAAACCTGGTGTCTTGTACTTCCCTTCGACACCAAAGCGGATTGGGCCGCTGGTTCTGGACAGGCCGACCTGGCCCGCGTGGCCGCTGAGCGATCTGCGGGCCGGGTCGGACTCGACGTGCTCCGCGTCGGTACGCTGGAACAGATGCACGGAGTTGTTCTGGAGGCGCGTGATGGCCTCGGGCTCGCCCGCGATCGCGCTGCCGACCCAGTACCCCGTCACCGCATAGTGGGGATCCTTGAGCCGCCAGTCCCAGCTCACGCCACCCGTCAGCGCGTGGCTCGCCAGGAACCGCGTATCGTGGTCGACGACGCGATTGGTCGACGTCAACATGAAGCTGAGCGACGACTGATTCTGCCATTCTCGTCTGGCCTGCGCGACCGCGAAATTGGTCAGAGGCTCAACGGTCGGTCTGCTCCGGCTCGCGCCCAGCGCCACCCGCGCCTGCTCGCGCCCCGTGACGGCGTCCATCACACCGATCGAAAAAGCGCCGACTCGGCCGGTGAGCTTGGCCGCGGTGAGAATCGTCGTTTGCGTCGGGGCCGACGAGAAGCCCCCGGCTGGAGTGTCGGCCGCGCCTTGCGGCGAGCGCCCGATGCGGCGGGAGTAGAACAGACCCGTACAGCTGTTGTTGCTGCAATCCGTGTCGAACTTGAGCGCGCCAGATCCTTCCACGAAGAACGGGCGCCGCTCCTCGTAGAACGTCTCGAAAGCGGTCAGATTCACGACGGCAGGATCGGATTCCACCTGTCCGAAGTCGGGGTTGGCGGTGGCGGTCAGCGTCAGGCCTGGTGTGACGGCATACTTGAGATCGCCCCCGATCGACCCGAGCCAGTCCGGCGACGTGACGAATGGGTCGCCGGCTGCGGCAGGACGCGTGCGGGCCTGACCGACCAGATACGGCATGACCTCGAGGCGCTTGGTTCCGCTGATGTGCGTCAGGCCGCCAAGCTCACCGAACTGCGACACGAAGCCGGGTCGATTCTTGGTGAACAACGGCCAGCTGGACGACTCGTTGAGCCGGCCGATTTCTCGCACCACGGCGAAGCCAAATGTCTCGCGTCGACCCTCCTCGAATCGCAACTGCGAGAACGGGATGCGGAAAACAGCTCTCCACCCGTGAGCGTCGGTCGTCACCGAGACGTCCCACACCGCATCCCAGGTCTGGTCGGAGACGGCGTCGCCGAACCAGTAGCCGTCCTGTTTGACACCGGCCGGGTTGACGGCGAATTCATAGGCGGTACGACGATCGTGGTACGAGTCGATGTACACGCGGATCCAGTCGGAGGGAGACGACTGGTCGCGGCGCGTGCGGAGGCCGACGATCCGGGCAGGGTCAGTATCGAACGCTCTCACCGACACATAGAAATCAGCGGCGTCATAGAGCACGCGCACCTCGGTGTTCTGGGAGGCGGGGGCCCCTTCGCGCGGGTCGCGCTGCAGGAATCCCGCGATGGGTGCCGCGCCGGCCCAGGCCTCTTCCGAGAGCGACCGATCGAGGCGGGTCGCCTTCGCCACGGCCGGGTCGCCGGGCCCCTTCGAGCCGGGCGGGTCCGAAGGACGGATCGGCGCCGCGGCGGCATGTGCCGCCAGCGCCAGCAAGACGAACGAGATGCCCAGATTCTTCATATCCATACTCCATACATAGTATTAACAGTGTTAACTTCCAGGCGTGGTGACACCCGCCACCTGGTCTCGATACCAGGCGCGTCACTCCGCGGAGAACAGCAGATTCGCTCCTTGAATGCCGCAACCGCCCGGTGTCGGATCAGATGCGGCAAACCACGCGTTCACTTCCGTGTAGGACAGCGCATCGTGCGTCGCCGGCTGGGCACACCGGCCCGTGGCCACCCACTCGCGGGCCATGACACGCAGAAAGTGAAGCGCGGCTCGCATGGGCCTGGGACCGAAGCTGAGTCTGGCCACGCCGAGCGCTTCGAGCCGTTCGATGCTCGGCGTTCGATCACCCGCGATCAGATTGAGAGGCGCGTGAATCCGGTTGGCCAGGAGCGCCATCTCGGATTCTCCCAAGACACTCATGTCCGGAACGAATACGCAGTCGGCACCGGCGGCGCGATAGGCATTCCCCCGCTCGATGGTTTCACTGAGCCGTTGCTCGGTGGCTTCGACATGCTCGAGGAGCACGTCAGTTCGAGCGTTGATGAACAGGGGCACGCCTGCGCGATCGGCCGCCTGGCGAACCGCCGCGATTCGCTCGCACTGTTCCGACACGCCGCGAAGCGTCCCCGGTTGGCACCCGCCACATCCGGCCTTGACGCTGTCCTCGATGTTGATCCCGACGGCTCCTGACCCAACCACCTTGCGGATCGTCTCCGCCAGCTGATCGACGCTTCGGGAGTAACCCGTCTCGAGATCCGCGCTGACGGGGATCCCGACCCGATCCGCAATTCGCCGGCAGACGGCCAGATTGTCTTCGAGCGACATCCGTTCGCCATCGGCCATCCCGAGCGTGGCCGAAATACCCGCACTGGTCGTGCCGACGGCCTGGAAGCCCTCGACCTCATACAGCTTCGCGCTCACTACATCCCAGGCATTCGGCAGCAGAAGAAGCCTGGGGCCGTCGTGCATCTTGCGAAAGGCCAGGGCTCGTTCGATTTGTTTCGATGATTCCATACGGACCTCTGCGCGCGCTCGAGAAACACCACTAGGTGTTCACTTCAGTAGCTACTCTACGACTGCGCAAAAAAAACCAGCCCTGTCTACTCTTCTTCTTCGACAATCTGGTTGTACATCTCGCCGAGAGACGCCAGCTTCCCGGGCTCGACATGTTCCAGCAATCGGGCGATGAAGATCTCGTGGACGATGTACTCCGAGCTTACATGAACGAAGCCCCTCTCGCGCGACCAGGCCGCCGACGCGGATTCCTCAGGCAACGTCTTTCCCACCAGGGCCTCTGCCCCATCAACAACCACGACGACATCGTCGCCAGGCCGACACGCGAAACTGTGCTGATAGACCTCACCAAAACTGGGCCGAAACGACCCACACACCACCATGCGCACGGCCACGCCACGCTTGTTGGCGCTGGCGAGAGCCGGCTCGATCTCCCCGTAGTCGGCCGCCCAGCCGGCCGCACTGACGCGGCGCTGGGCCGAGCGGATCATGGCCGAGACCTTCGCGAAAATGTTCGCACGGCCCGAGATGCTCCACGCTCCCTCGAGATCGGCCTGGCGCGCGGCCGCGCCGCAGCATGCTGTGGCTGCCTCCATCGAGTCCTGGAATTCCGCTGCCCTTCTATCAAGTACCGCCTGCCAGTCCGCAGCAGCATACAGTTGCGGGCGCTCATGCCGGACGATCACCATTCCCCGAGCACCCAGCTTCTCCAGCGCCTCGTAGATTCGGGAGCGCGGAACGCCGGAATGGCGGCTGAGTTGGTAGCCGGTGACTGGGCCGGAACGCAGCAATGCCGCATACGCGCGGGCCTCGTACGTTGAGAGGCCCAACCGCTCCAGCGAGGTGACGGCCTTAGTCGTTACCATAGAGGTTACTAATAACGCACTTCGGTAATTCTGTCAACATCTGTGCACTCCAGGCAAGGGCTCGGATGGCGAATCGGCCCCGCAAACCGAGCCGACACCTGGGGCCGGGATCCACCCCGGCGATCGCGAAGACCAGCCGTGAGGACCGAGTCACGCTGCCGGGCCAATCCATCACGCGACGGCTGAGCGACGGTTGAGAACGGCCGCCAGCGCTGGCAGGAGTGGCCACGGAATCACGTAGTACACAGTGAGATACCAGTAGCGCCATAAGAACCCAAGGCCGTGACCGAGAAACACCCCGCAGTAGAGCCAGTCGTACACCGCCACGGGCACCGTAAAATAGAACGCCATCCACAACGACAGACGGGTTCGCTCCGCCTGAGGCGCCCGCTTGAGCACGAACAGAAACACCGCAGACAACGGCACGATGGCGATCGCATCGAACCACACCATGAACGTCTGCGAGTACTGCTGATAGTAGTCTGGGAGTCCAATCGCCCAGAACAGGACCCACGCGACGGTCGCGGCGACGAAAAGCCGGACATGATCACGGCGAGCCATTCTTCGCACCCTCCAATCCGCACCCCGACAGCAGCATGTCTACCCCGGCTATCGCCTCCCGTCCTCAAGGGTCCCGATTCGCACCGGTTCATAAGAGTCGAATGCGATGTCTCTGACGTGCGTCATCCTCCCCCACAGGAGGTCGTGTCCCTTCAGCATTCGATAGCGCGCGACGCGTCTTCCGAAGAGCGCGATTTCCTCTTCGCTCGCAGCTCTCCTCTCGCCCACTGTTCCCATCAGGCGGACGGCAAATGGCTCTGTCGCCCTGCCGACCAGCATCGCTTTGAGGAACCGCCACTTACTGGTCCTCACCGCAAGGATGCACACCCTTTTGTTGGCGCTCAGATTCCGCTGCAGCCCGGACGCATACTCCTCGAAGTAGAAGCCCGTTCGGTCGTGCGCGAGGATCAGCGAACCAATGGGCGTGGCGCGCGGCGTGCCATCCTCTCCCACCGTTGCGAACGCGTAGTGCAGCGACGTCTTGAAGGCCTGCCGAAACAACGTTCTGACTCGCTCCCACGATTCGTCCGTCAGTTCCACCGCTCCTCCGTTCGCCACCGTGAGGTCTGGCAGCCCGTGATCATCCGAGGCGATCCTGATTCGCGGAATCTCACACAGTCGCTACCGTAGTAACTACTAATACCGTACTCGCGTTAACGCTGTCAACTGCCGCGTCACTCGAACGTCAGTCTCGGCCGTCTTCCCAGTTTGCGTCCCACACCGGCGTGCGAACGAACGTCTCAATCAAGCTTTCCTTTCGGTCCGCTGGCAGCCACGCGGCACGAATCCCATTCAGAATCAGACTGCGCACGTCCGCCCGTGAAAACCCGCATCGATTGACGAGGAGCCTGTATTCCTCGGCAAGCGAATTGCCAAACATCTTGGGATCATCAGTGCTGATGGTAACGACCAGCCCGCGTTCGAAGTATCGACGAACCGGATGGGCCTCTATCGATGCGACGACACCCGTTCGGACATTGGAGAGCGGGCACATCTCCAGAGGCATCCGGTTCGCGGCGAGATAATCCAGCAGACGATCGTCCTCCTCGGCCCGCGTGCCATGCCCGATACGCTCGACCTGCAGATCCCGCACCGCGCCCCAGATGCTCGACGCTCCAGCCGCCTCCCCTGCATGAGCACTGGTGTGAAACCCTCGCCGCCTGGCCTCCGCGTAGACTGGCTCAAACGGCTCCGGGGGATACCGCTGTTCGGAGCCGCCGATGCCAATCCCCACGACGCCGAGGGACTGAACTTCGCTGACGGCGGCGAGGGTGACGGCCGCCTTCGCCGGACCGCTATCACGAACCAGATCCGCCACGAGCGCGACGTCGATGTCCGGGACGCGCGAAAGACCGCTGCGGATCGCCTCGGTCAGTTCTTGCACCTTCAGGCCGTGCCGCTCGAAGTCCGACGGCGAGTAGAAGGCCTCCACATACCGGATGTTCTGGCGCGCCAGATCACGCGCGACGGCTTCGGCGATGAATGTAAAATCCTGGTACTCGCGCAGGAACTGGTTCTTCCAGATCCAAGTCTCGATGAAGTGTGGAAAGTCTCGATAGGTGAAGCGGCGCTTCAGCGCCTCCAGATCGGGGATCGATGGATCGCCCCCGTACTTCTGGACCACTTCCCACAAGGCGTCGTACGGAATCGCCCCTTCCAGATGCAGGTGGATCTCAACTTTCGGAACGTCGTCAAACCAGTCCGCTTGTCCGTCACTCATCGGCTGCAACCCCCAGTGATTCACCCGAGTGCCGCCGTTTCGCGCCTACTCCTCAATCGCACCGCCCACGCTCCGGAGATGCTGGCGAAAGGTGTAAGCGGGATCAGCGGTGCGTTTCGCCAGATACTCAGCGAAACGCAACTGGACGCGCAATGGCCTGCCACCCGGGATCGCCTGTGCCTGTCGCCGCTCCCGCTGCCAGATCGCACGGGCTGTGGACAGCACAGCCTCAATCTGCTGGACGGGAATAAAGAGCACGCCGTCGGCGTCCGCACACGCGACGTCGTCGACGGTCACGGTGAAGTCGCCCACGCGGGCCGATATCAGCGCGTCCGGGTCTCGCGGGTCGAGCCGCAGCGGACCGGCCGGGCAGCTCCCGTAACTGAATACGGGGAGGCCAATCTCCTTGAGTTCGACGGTGTCTCGATGACAACCCCACACGACGATGCCGGCCACACCACAGCTTTGGGCCTCGAGCGCCGTCAGGTCTCCGATAGGACCTTCATCCATTCGCCCATCGTTATCGATGACGAGGATATCGCCCGGCTGGGCGGCGCCGAAGGCCTCCAGGAACACGTCTACGCTGCCAGAGTGTCGCGCCGGAAGAACCCGTCCAGCCCGGTGGCTGCCGGCCACCAACGGACGAATGCCGTGCGGAGCGAGACGAAGCGGCACACCCAGGCGCACACAGGCGTCGGCCACTAATGGGGTGGACAATTCAGAGAAGAGATCGTTCAAGTGCTGGTTGTTCACACCGTGCTCCCTGCTGACTCAGTCAGCGAGATTCCATTGCCGGTCGACCGGCCGAGTGTCCGTAGTCGAGCAGTCCGGTGTGGAGTACGAGCAGCCATGTGCTGCCGACCTTGGTGTAGCCTTTGCAAGCTCTGCCCTTCCATTGAAATGGCTGCCCATCGGAGCGACGACGCCAGAGTGTATCGACGTCAACGACGGCAAACCCGCCATCGCCCTCCTCGCTCACGACAATTCGAACTGTGTGCCGGATGTTGTGTACGAGTTCGTGCGTACGGAACAGATCCTCCCAGCCAGCCTTCCAGCGTTCGCGGTGGAAGCGCCCGAGAGGAAACACCCACGCCGCCGGATCGTGCGCCCGACTGTCTGGCGGCCAGGGCCAGACCATGTCGGGATGAAACAGGTCGACCAGCTTCTCGGCGTCCTGGCGGTCCCACGCCGACGTCTCACGATCGACCATCGCTTGAATCTCCGCTTCAGCAGTCATCAATGGCTCCCCTGAAGTACACCGAGTCACCGCGGTCTCGCTTCGCGCTCAGACGCCTGGCGTCTCACGCCAGCCGACCCGCGCAGTGCTTGACCAGTGCTCGTTCGAAGGCGTGGAGAAACGAGTCGGCTTCCGGCTGAGAAATGACAAACGGCGGGAACAGCCGGAATGTTGAGCTGGGGGCGTGGAAATCGATGATGAATCCCGCGTGGAACATGTCGGCCACCATCCGGGGCCCCTGTTCGGCCCACCTGGCTTCGAGTTCGACGCCAATCATCGCGCCCCGTCCCCGCACCTCGCGTATCACCTGCATGCGGGCAGCGATCGCGTCCAGTCCTGACATCAGTTGCTGTCCGCGCGCGGCCGCGGCCTCGACCAGTTTCTCATCCTGGAGTACGGCAATCACGGCGGCCGCGACACCGCCCGAGAACGGATCGTTCTGGTGCGACTGCACGTGGCGGCCCAGCCTGTCTCGACAAGAGGACTCAAACGCCTCCGAGGTCACCACAACCGACACGGGCAGGCCGCCGCCAATGGCCTTCCCGATGACGAGAATGTCGGGGACGATCCGCTCGTGCTCGAATCCGAACCACCGCCCGGTGCGCCCCATCCCCGTCGTCACTTCCTCCGCGATGAGCATCGCCCCGCAGCGGGAGGTCAACTCCCGGAGCCGCGCGCCATAACCCACCGGGGGCGCGAGGATCCCGGCCGCGATGACGGGCTCGTAGAGGACTGCGGCGACGTCTGGATTGGTCTGATCAGCCAGCTGCGCCAGGCCGTCCAGACAGGGGAACGTGCCGTCACACGGCCACGAACGCCCCATCGGGCACCGGCCGCAATACGGCGCCGGCAGGCGATGCACCGCGTCCAGCGCCGGCAGGTACGTCATGGTTCGCCCGGCTTCCGACAGCGCCAGCGCGTGCATCGTCGCGCCATAGTATCCGCGCTCGACGACGACGACCGCTTTGCGGCCCGTCGCCGCCCGCGCCATCTTCAGCGCGAGTTCGACGGCTTCGCTTCCCGAACTGAGGAACACGGCGCGGTTGAGGCCTGGCGGCAGGATCTCGGACAACTTCCCCATTGCCTCCTCGATCGCGGTCGACACGAACCGGCTGGCCGTGTGTGTCAACGTCGATGCGTGGGCAAGCACGGCGGCGAGCCATCGTGGATGCGCATGCCCGAGCACCGAGCACCACGTGCCAGACAGCAGATCGAGATACGGCTTGCCGGCGGTGTCCCACACGGTGCAGCCCTGGGCCCTGGCGAGTCTCACGGAGTCGAAGGGATTGGTCTGCCAGAGTTGCATCGTTGCCCCCATCGGGTCGTTCCATTCAGTCGCCGTGGCGCGAACTCGCCGGAGCGACCGCGGTTGGTTTGCCCAAAACATAGATGGTCCAGGGAGGAATTCGAGTCTCGTTCACCCACGGTCCGGGTTCGTGCAGGCTGGCGAGTGGCTGATATGTGGCCACAACATCGAGTCCCGCGAGCTGGTACGTCTCGGCCCACGCCTCGGCGGGCCAGAAGATGTCCTCGGTGGGCCTCAGGTGGTCGACGGCGAGGTTGATGATCCGGACGATCTCTCCGCACCGGGCCGCCCGGTTCTCTGGAAATGCCTTCGTCGAAAAGGAGGCCCATTCATGGATGTAGATCTCAGGCGACGACACGAGATTCACGATGCGTCCGTCTTCAGCCAGGCGCGACGCCAGGTAACCGAGGATTTCCGCCTTTTTCTCAACCGTCGGGATGTTGTCGAACGGAAATGCGCACAGGATGAGATCGAGCACGTTTTCGCGGGGTGCCGACACGCCGCCATCAACCACCAGCCGGTAGGCGCCGGCCGGGTCGGCCTCGCGCGCCAGGCGAATCATCTCCGGTGAGATGTCGACACCGACCGTGTCAAAGCCGAGTCGGCGGAGAAACCGGGTCGAGCGCCCGGCTCCGCATCCGAAATCCAGAGCCCGTTGTCCGCGGACGTGACGCGCGATGATCTCCGGAAGGTCGCGAAACGCCAGCGCGTACGTACCCGGAAACTCCATCGCGGCGTACGCGGCGGCGTAGTTGGCATCTTCGTAGGTGTTGCGAAACGCCATCGGCGTGCCTCAGGTTACGAACTGTCGTTGCATCGCGAGCAACGCGTCCCGTCAGTCATTGGACGCACTCGCGCAGCGACTCGACCAGCCGAATGACGTCAGCGTCGTTGACGTGAAGGTGGGGCGCAAACCGCAACGCCTCGCCGCGCTGACTGATGTAAATGTGTCTGTTCCTCAAATCGCCGACGAGGTTTCCGGTATGACCGTTGGGCAGCCGCGCGCCGAACATATGCCCACATCGTTGCTCCTCCCCCGGCAGTTGGAATCCCAGTTCCTCGAGACATTCTGAGATTCGCGCGTTGGTCGCAGACAACGTCGCCTCGATATTCTCGACACCCCACTCCTGAATCTGCTCCAGCGCGGCGATGGCGCCAGGGAGGGTCGAGGGTGTGCACGTCTCACCCACGTCGAACCTGCGCGCTCCAAGCCTGTAGGTATCTGAGTACTTGACGAGTGAGGCGAAATCCTCGGCGCGGTGCCGTGCGAGCCACGTTTCTTCAAGCGGCCGGGCATCGCGCCACTGCTCGGACACGTAGAGCAGACCGAAGCCATAGGGACACAAGAGCCACTTGTATCCGGCTGCGACCAGGAAGTCGGGTCGGATCTGGTCGATCGACAGCGGCATCGCGCCAAGCGTCTGCGTCGCGTCGACGACAAGGATACTGTCGCTCTCTCGGCGGGCGTCGCTGATGGGCCGAATGTCGATGCGGGCGCCGTTTGTCCAATGGCAGGTTGATATCGCGACGATCCTGACTCCCGTGTCGATGCCGTCCAGGATGGCTTGTGTCCAATTCCCGTCCTCAGGGGACGCGACAGTGGCTAATGTCGCGCCGGTTTCCCGCGCCACTCTCTTCCATGGCAAGACGTTGCTCGGGAATTCCTCCGCGATGACCAGGATGCGGTCGCCTGGTTTCAGGTGCGGTTCCACGGCACGTGCCGCCGTGCTGACGCCATAGCTTGCCGCAGGGACCACCGCGTAGCCGTCGGCGTCGCCACCGAAGAGACTCGAAGACAGACGGCGAACGGTCTCCGCATCGTCGAAGAAGCTCTCGGGAGTGCGTTCCCACGGATGACTCTTCGTGTGGACACCGGCGAGCAGCCGACGCTGCGACTCCATCAGTTGGGGCGAATTGTACGCGCAATTGAAGTACGCGATCTCATCCGGGATGTCGAACAGGTGCCGCTGGCACGGGATGCCCATGGGGTGTCCTGGCTGCTCTAGCCGCAGCAGGGCTGTTTCTCGTCGCCGGCCGCCGCGACCTCCTGACAGGACGTGGCCGATGCGATCGTGCCGGTCCCCTGTTCATGCATGTTCAGAAGAGACATGGCCACGTCGAGCACTTTCCTGGCGGGAACCTGCCTGACTTTGTCGGCCATTCGTATCGCTTCGAAGATCTGCGGCTCGGTGAGCCCGGCCTTTCGGGCCTGAGGGATGTGGTACTCGACGCACGGTACGCAGTTGCTGGCGACGGCGGCACCGATGGCCACCAGCTCGAGTTCTTTGGCGCTCAGTTCTGACACGGTGTGATCTCCTTCAGACGACCGATTGATGGGGCGGACGGGGCAACCTCCTCACCCCGTCCA
>Ga0334722_10002111_pt1 | contig 23067 bp, 21 predicted proteins | sample C3_bottom_MG_FD_207210 | JGI IMG/M metagenome (GOLD analysis project Ga0334722, IMG submission 207210) | Sediment microbial communities from Yellowstone Lake, YNP, Wyoming, USA - C3_bottom | ecosystem: Environmental > Aquatic > Freshwater > Lake > Sediment | place: USA: Wyoming | collected... | reverse complement strand
AGTGATAGTAAGGATGATCGTAGCGGTAGGCATTCTCCTTGGGATCGTCTGCATCGGTTCCGTAAGCATCGTGATGGGTTCGATCGTCGGCACGGGAATGGGCTATCTGGTAGAGGCGGCTTCCGCCCCTGCAGAGGTGAAAGAAACCTCCGAAGCAGCAGCTAAAATCAGCTAAGAGTTTTTCGGTTTTAATATCTTAAGCAGAAAAGGAGAGAGTAGTAAAAAACTGCTCTCCCCTTTTTTTGCGTGTCCGTCAGTCTAAAGTTGCAGTTATAATTTTGCTTGCAAAAAGCTTTATTTTTGTTTATTATCCATTGCTATTTTTTGATTGCAATTTGCAATATCTCCACAACAAGAGGAGGCTTCATGAGAAGGGGTTACGTAACAGTTTTTGTGCTGTTCTTTATGTTATGCCTTGCGTATTCTGCGGGCGCCGAAACCTTTACCTGTCTTTCCTGTCACAGCGCCATGAAAGGCAAAATCAAAACGGAAAGCGGGGCGACTGTTAATGTCAATGTCGACAGCGACCGTTACGCCGAATCAGTGCATGGGGGATTTGACTGCCTCATGTGTCATAAGCAGTTTTCCTCAAATCCGCACGATAAGACAAGGGCTTCAAATATCCCCGGCAATATCGCAACGCTGGCCGGACAGATATCCCACAAGGCAAAGGTAGACCCTGTTGCAATGGCGGCATGCCTCGAATGTCACGAAGAGGCCTATAAAGCGTGGCAGGGCAGCGTTCACGCCAAAAACATCCTGGATGCGAAACTGTCCGACGGAGCAATATGCACCGACTGTCACGGTTCCCCGCATTATATAATGCCCAGGAGTTCGACAGCCTCGCACGTTAACAGAAAGAATGTTGTCAAGACCTGCGGGGAATGCCACGAAAAAGAGCAGCTTGCGGAGAAATACAAATGGGGCGCTCATATCCTCGAAAGATACCGTGAAAGTTTCCACGGCAAGAAATATGCGGTCGGACACCCTAACGCGCCCACATGCGTGAACTGTCACAACTCCCATAACATAATGAAATGGGACGATCCAAAATCCCCGGTTGCCTGGGACAACAGGCCTGCCACATGCGGCAAGTGCCATGCCGGCGCAACAAAGAAGTTTGTTGCTGCGATCACCCACAAGAAGATGGGCAAAGACGACCCTATCCCCTATTGGTTCGAGAAGCTGCTGATAGTCCTTCTGCTGTCGGTATTCGCTTTTATAACAGGCCATGTGGTTCTCGAAGCCATTGCGGAGATTCGGGACAAAGTATTGAGAAAAGGCAAGGAGGGACACAATGAATAACAACACTCCGAATGAATATCTGAGATTCAATGTCGTCGAAAGGATACAGCATGTAATCCTGTTTACGACTTTTCTGCTGCTCACCTTCACCGGCTGGATAGTAAAATATCCGGAGATGACCGTAGAACACCAGAGGTGGTGGATAGCCATGTGGGGCGGAGCAAAGACCGCCGGGATGATCCACCGCGCGGCCGGCATAACCATGCTCATTGATTTCGCATGGCATGTCGCATATCTGGCTTATTCGCTCAGCACGGGCAAGATGAAGCTCAGGGCCAACACGACCATTATCCCTATTCCCAAAGACGTAGTAGACGCAATAAAGAACATTATGTATTTTATCGGGCTGAGCAAAGAGAAACCGAAGTTCGGAAGGTTCAGCTATATACACAAATTCGACTACTGGGCGGTCTTCTGGGGAATGGGCATTATCGGCCTCTCCGGCCTTTTCCTCGCCTTCCCGGTTCAGGCGTCCGTTTTATTTCCCATGTGGACCGTCAACTGGATATGGGAAGTCATTTCAATCATGCACAGCGATGAGGCGCTGCTGGCCATAGTATTCATATTGTTCTGGCATTTCTATAACGAGCACCTGCGCTATGACAAGTTCCCCATGAGCATGACCTGGATCACGGGGAAGATATCCATTGAAACGATGAAGCATGAGCATCCCCTGGAGTATGAAATTGAATTCGGAAAGGAAAAAGGGGCGGATAGATGAGATGGCCGATCTTATTAATTATCGCTTGTTCCCTGTTTCTCGGCTGTTCTCCCAAACATCCGGAAAAAGGAAAGACCGAGAGCGAGCCTGAGAAGATCATTTCGAGAGATGAGGCGGTTGGAAATCTTCCCTGCTTCAAGTGCCACTCATTCCAGAAATTTTCCGAACCGCCGAAGAAAGGGATATTTTCACATCAGCTCCATATCAACACCGGCTTTCACTGCAACCAGTGTCATGATTTCCAGGGCCACAGGCCCATGACGATAAACAGGACCGCCTGCGACAACTGCCATCACATAAAAGATATCGCCTTCAACAAGACCTCGATGCCTTCACGGTTCAACCATGAAGCCCACGCAAAAAGGTCGGGGTGCAGGGAATGTCATCCGAAGGTCTTTGTCATGAAAGGCGGCAGCGCAAACATAACGATGAAAGATATAAACAGCGGCTCTTTCTGCGGCGCCTGCCACAACGGCAAGAAGGCGTTTGCCTCGTCGGAATGCGGCAAATGCCATAAGATGCAGGGTTTTGACAAGGATCTGACCTACAAGGTTGAGAGTCTCGGCCCTGTGGTCTTCAGCCACAAGTTCCACACGGCTGCCTTCCAGTGCGACGAATGTCACCCCAAACTTTTTGCGATGAAGAAGACGCAGGGGAAGATGACTATGGACAAGATCAATGAAGGCAAGTTCTGCGGCGCCTGTCACAACGGCAAGATAGCTTCAGAGGCAACGGATTGCGGAAAGTGCCATAAGTAAATAGAGAGCGTTCAACCTGAAAAAAGGCGGGGGTCTGCTTCGGCAGCCCCTGCCTTTTTTTATTTTCCTTTCGCGAGCATCGTGAGGAGACGGGCCACCATCACAAAAGATATCCCGCCAAGGAAGGCGCCGAACGCGCCGATTATACCCAGTACGACCAGCACGCCGAGTATCACCAGTATATGGTCCTGGGGAAGATTGGCGTTGAACATATGGTTGAGATCATGGGCCACTGCCTCGCTCCATCCTCCGCCCAGACTCTTTCCAAGGATAAGATCCATGCTGAGAGCCACCAGCACGCCCAGTATTCCTCCGGCGATCAACCCTATATAGAAGGCCTTTTTCACTCGGCCTCCAGCCCGTATTTCTTGAACTTTCTGTATAACGTCGCGAGGTCTATGCCCAGGGCCCTTGCGGTGTCTTCCTTGTTTTTGTTGTGGCTGTCGTATATCTTGACAAGCAGGTTCTTCTCATAATCGCCAAGATAGGACTTGAGCGTAGAGGTTTCCCTGTCCTGTTCCGCCTTCTTCAGTTTATCCGGGAAATTATCGGAGGTGATATACTCCCCTTCGGCGAGGACCACGGCCCTTTCGATTATGTTGCGCAGTTCCCGTACGTTGCCGGGCCAGGGATAATCGACAAGGATCGACAGCGCCTTTTTGTCGATGCCGCGAATATTTTTTTTATGCTCAGCCACATTCTTGTCCAGAAAGTGTTTTGCCAGCATTTCTATATCGTCTTTCCTCTCTCTGAGCGGCGGTATCTGTATCTCGATTACATTAAGCCTCCAGTACAGATCTTCCCTGAACCTGCCGTCCTTTATCCGGGTTTCGATGTCCGCATTCGTGGCGGATACAATCCTTATATCGACTATCTTCGGCTTTGTATCTCCGAGCGGAAAAACCTCCCCGGTTTCGAGCACCTTAAGAAGTTTTACCTGGAGATTGGCCGGCATATCCCCGATCTCGTCCAGAAAAAAAGTGCCCTGATGGGCAAGCGGGATTAACCCCAGTTTGTCAGCGGTCGCTCCGGTAAATGCCCCTTTCTTGTAGCCGAACAGTTCCGACTCCAGGAGCCCCTCCGGCACTGCGGAGCAATTGATCGAAATGAACGGCTTGTCCCTGCGGGGGCTGTTGCAGTGAATAACCTCAGCCAGCAGGCCTTTGCCCGTGCCGCTCTCCCCGAGGATCAGTATATTGCTTTTTGTGGGTATCACCTTTTCAAGGGTCTCGGTTATCTTTATCATTGACTCCGAGTTAGCCACAAAATCCCTGCAGGCCATATACTGGCTTACCTGCTGTTTCAAGGCTATGTTCTCGATGATTATCTTCTTCTGTTCGAGGATCTTCCTGACGGTGAGCTTGATTTCTTCGTTAAGGAACGGCTTGACGATGTAGTCCACGGCGCTCTTCTTCATGGCATCCACCGCCGACTCTATTGAGGCAAATGCGGTCATGATTATCACGGCCGTGTCAGGGCTGAGTTCCCTGGCCTTTTCAAGCACCGCCATGCCGTCAACCCTCCCCATCTTGAGGTCGGATATGACAACGTCAAAGCTCTCTTCCTTGAGCTTTTTTATGGCGTCTTCACCGCTGTTAACAGTGGTTACGTCGTAGTTCTCCCTCTTAAGCAGGAATTCCAGCGCCCTGCATATATCCGGTTCGTCGTCGACGACAAGTATCTTTGGTTTCATATGTTCCTGTTATGCTCAAGATCAGCGGATTGCATTGATCCTGCCTGATTATTCTTAGCTGTCCGCCTAAAAACCTTTGGATTATCTACCTGGGTGGTTGCGATATATTTCAGTCTTTATAAGGCAACGTTATCGTGAATACGGTCCCTTTGCCTGTTTCGCTCTCGACACTCAGCGTCCCGTTCATTTTTTTAATTATATCATAACTGACCGCCAGCCCGAGTCCTGTCCCCTTTTCCTTTGTGGTAAAAAACGGATCGAATATCCTTGTTACATCTTCCTTCGCCATACCGATACCCGAATCCGCGACCTGTATGACGACATCGTTGTTTTTCGTAAAGCTCCTGATCGTGATCGTCCCGCCGTCGGGCATGGCATCTACGGCGTTCAGCGTCAGGTTTACGATCACTTGGGAAAGCTGGTTGCCGTCTATCATCACCTCGGGGAGGTCTTTTTCCAATTCGTTGACGACTATAACATCCTTGGCCTTCTTATCGTATTGAATAAGGTTGAGGGACGCCTCAATGAATTCATTCACACGGCCTTTCTTCAACTCGCCGGCCGGCATCCTGGAAAAGCCTGAAAGCTGCTTCAGGATATCGGATATCCTCTTGATATGGAAATAGATCGTCTCCAGACTTTCCTTTTTGAACTTCTCTTCCTCCATCTCCCTGAGGATCTGCACAAACGAGAATATCGATGTCAGGGGATTGCCTATTTCATGGGCTATGCCTGCGGCCAGCCTGCCTATGGAGGCTAGCTTTTCCGAATGGATGATCTGCTCTTCCATCTTTTTCATCTCTGTGACGTTCTGAATAAGTCCGATGTGCCCGTGCAGGTCCCCACCTTCGCCTTTAACCGGGGCCAGCGTAATCTGGAAATACTGGCCTTTGTGGCCGAACAGGTTGGACAGAATGATCGTGCAGTTGGTCTCTTCACAGTACGCTCCGGATATGGGGCAATCCGGACACATCTCATTCCACAATCTCCCTGTAACGTCCATGCCCGCGATTTCCTGAGTCATAATATTCGCCCACTGAATAACATTGTCGTTGCCGATCAGCACTATGCCTCCGCCTATGGCGCTGACAATGGTATTGAGCTTTTCTTTTTCATTCGCCAGCTCAGAGGTCCGCTCGGTCACCTTTCTTTCAAGTTCGGCCGCGTAGGTCTCGAGCTCCTCCTTGCGTTTCGCGGTCTCTTCAGCCTGTATCCGCTTCCTGTTGAATACGATCAACACCGCCGACACCAGACTGGTTGCGATAAAAATCGCTATTATCAGGTAGGAATAAAGTTTCATGCTGCGCTTGGTGGCGCTGGTAACTTCTGAGTATGGGGACGACACCGCGATTATCCATGACAGGTTGTCTATGATCACATCGGAAAAAGCGATGATCTTGTCTTCCCCCAGAGGGGCGATATATCTGCCTACGGTGCCGGCCTTGCCTTCGATGATCCTTTTTTCAAGATTGAAATTCATATGGCATCTGAAGCACGTTTCATCCGCCTTATAGAGGTTTCTGCCGACCATCCCTGGCTGCGTAGGATGATAAAGCAGGTTGCCGCCCCTGTCTATCATCCAGGTATACCCCTTGCCCTCCGACTTTATCCGGGTAAAAAAACGGTCGCCGATGTCCGAGATCCTGACAGAGAAGAACACTATGGCGGCTAAATTATTATGCATGTATACCGGAGATAAGGTAGTAACCATATCATGGGTCGCAACTACCCCGGCTTCCTCGTTTTTGAGAGTTTTCCCCTTTTCAAGTATACTTCCGATAAGCGGGGAGACCGGTTCCGGATTCCCCTTGAGCGATATTATTTTGCCTTCCGTGGTAACAATGCCCATCTCCGACTTGATCATTCCCTTGTGTTTGGTTTCGTCCTCTATCCTGGCATCAAAGACCGGCTTGACGATATGTCCGCTCTCGGAGATATCGTGGGCGATTTCAATAGTCTCTTCTTCCATCAGGACAAGGTATTCTTTTATGTTTTGCGCTATGGATTGCGACAGGAGGGATTGCTGCCGGTTAAACTGCTGGGCTATCTCCATTTGCAAAGACTGCTGAAAGAAAATGCTCAGCACAATCAGCACGGTGATTACTACTATAAGTGTGCATATTATAATCAGGTTGCCCTTCATAACTTGCAGCTATTATATCAGAAAAGGAAGCAGGCTCGTCTCCTGTTGCGCGGCGGAGAGCTCCATGCAGAAAAACATTTCAGTTGTTGCCGCCGGCATCCAAAGCCGTCCCGAGCTTTTCCCTGATCTTTTTATAATGGCTCCCTTCCCAGTATATCTTCAGGCAGTCCGCGCATTGAGTGAAGTTGTCAAAGCTGCGATATACATGTTCGGGGACCCGGTCTTGAACAGAAGCTTTTATTAGAACCGCTGTCAGTTCGCCGTTGCAAATACTGCATCTGCCGGCAAGTCCGGCAGGGTTGCAGTCGGGCCGTTCAAGGACCTCGCAGAGCTGATCGAATACATTGTCGGATGCAATGAATATGGGGTTATTAAGGCCCTTCCTTTTCAGCAATAGTGTGTCCCTCGTGATTATACTGCGGCCCTGCTCCCTCGAAAGCGCGACAAGCCGGGCGTCCTCAATATCAGGATAATACAGGACGTCAAACCCCAGCAGCCTCATCCAGCGCGCGAGTCTGCCGAGCATTGCGTCGGCGATAAACCTATGTTCCACAGATCACCTGTAGGCCTCTCCTGCCCTTATCTTATTCCCATCTCCCTGAATGATCAATAATTGGATAACCGGCCCAGCAGCTTTACAATTTCCCATGACTTTATTATTCTAAAGGCGGCCGGATCATAAAAGCATAACTCCCTATCCCCCACTAAAGTTAAGAGGGGGCGGTATCAGAAACAATGCCGTTGAAATGCGGGATCAGAAAAACTCAAATCAGAAAAGGGCGGACGGAAGAGGCGCAGCCTAAAATCATGAATTATAATGAATAATTTTTTATGATATTTTGCTTGTATTCGGTTGCCGTTATATGGGTCATAATAAAATACGACACACCAGGCACAAATTATTATTTGGCTATGTAAGTGGTCTTATTTGCGGCGCAGGCTCACTAGTGCTTGTTGATTATAATACAGCGAGCCTGATTGCCGTCCTCTTGGGCGCAGGCGCAAGTGCAAAAATGATGATGACTACGAGTACGTGATTAATATTTACAAAAAAAAGGAGTCAGCAAATGAAGAAAACAGCAATAGTATTAACCTTTATCATCTCCATTATCGGTTATGCAGCTAACCTGCATGCCGGGACAGCGAAGGGAAGCGGCGAGACTGTTGTCGATTGCAGCAAGGAGCCCATCCCCGACGGCTCTGTTGAGGTCTCAATAAACGGGGTAGCGTTTAAACCGACCGTAGTGAAACTGAGAAAGGGTGGAGGCTTGTCGTCGGACGGCGTGAAATTGGACAAATTCACCCTCGAATTCAAAAACGAGGACGATATGTTTGCCAGGCTCAGCGCCGAGGTCTCTTTCCTTGTGCCAAAAGGGAAGAATCCCGACGGCAAGACTTTTCGCCGACTCCCGGACACTACGCCTTTCCCTAAGGTTTCGACCGTGAAACAACCCGCAGCCGCCGAGGGGCTCCCTGAGGTCCAGACATGGGAAATGCAGGACCGCGATTCAGGCCTCAAAATATCGTCAAGTTTTAACGGGCCGGGGTCTCTCAGGATAGAGTTGGGAAAACGCACAGGAAAGACCATCACCGGCAAGATACATATATGTGTACCGCCGGGCCCCGATGCCGGAGACAAGATGTCGTCGGTATCAGGAGCGTTTCAGGCTGTTTTGGAATAACCGGAAAGACAACTATGTCTTTGACAAAATTGTCTTCAAAACTACCTGTTATATTCAGGAAATTACATCAAGTGGAGGGTTAGATGAACAGGAGAAGAATTTTCACTTTTGTTTTTGTTGCGTGGTTGGCATTTGGTCTGGGAGGCTGTGCCGGTGTTCATAAACAGGCTTTCAATAAAGACGCTCAACAGGACGTGAAAACCATTGGGCTGCTTGAACCGGCCTTCGCAGGAGAGTATTTTGTGCATAATCTTGGGCATCCAGGCATGGGGTTTGGTCTCATCGGCGGACTGATCGCTACCGCTGATATGCAATCAAAAACAAACCAGTTTACGGTGCTGATGAAGGAGCGCAATTTTAATGTTCCGGATGAATTTCAAAGCATGTTGACGGCTGAACTCCAAAAGGACGGCTACGCTGTGAAGGTTCTCAAACCTCAGCGTGAAAAGCCCGCCTTTCTGGAAACCTATGATGCCCTTGATAAAGACGTTGACGCGTATCTGGATCTCGGCATCGGCGCAGGATATCTGTGCGCCTCAGGCACTGCCGACTATATACCGACAGTGCGCTCAGGAGTTCGACTTGTAAAACGCGGATCAAATGAAATCATTTACCAGGACGTCATTTCGTACGGATACGAGTTGCGCGCAGCGCAGGCGGTCTCCATCGTTGCCGATCAGAAATATTTTTTCAAGGACTTCGTGGCTCTGAGCGGAAATCCCGACCTGGCAATGGATGGGTTAAAACAGGGAGTGCCGCTTGTTGCCAGACGCATTGCCCAGGACCTGGCAAGGTAGCGACATGAGCCGCAAGGCTTTTCTTTTGGTGCTCATCGTCATCCTTAGTGCAGGATGCGCTACAACAGGTACGAGCGTAGTAAGCATGGGGCAGGAGCTGCTTGCGACCAGTCAGAAAACGGTAAACGCGCCGGAGCAACTTTCCTATGACCTTGTCAGGATTGACGAGCCCATCAAATTTACATTCGACGAGAAAGCGGCTGTCATGCTGACGGGCGACAAGAGACGCTTTGCAAAAGGCATTGCACTGCCGTCAGGCCACGAGCCTTATTCCATCTCGATAACCAGCTATAAAAGTGGAACCCTGGACGACCCATCCATATTGTATCCTGAGGCACAGATATTGGATAAGGATTACAAAGTCATTCGGACGTTGTCGTACAACGATTTTGTCTTCCGCTTCTCCAGAACAGGCGAGGGATTGAACACAATAATGTTTGTAAATAATGACGCGCTGGGTGAACGCTTTTTGCTGCTTTCAAACCGTTCTATTGAGGAAGCGGACTTGATCACCTCTCAGTCAAACGTTACAGGGTCTACACCAATTGTGATTCCTGTTCCCGGAGTAGGCGTTTTTATGTGGAATGTTCCTTCAGGCCAAAACACGCCTCCAATTAAAATGAAGGCATCACCAACAGGACAAATGGAGGTCTTATGTCAGGAATATCGTCCCAGGAAATTGGGACAATAGCAAGGGAAAGGAAGGGTACTCTTCAAGCGTCAGGGACGGAATAAGCGCCGGAGGCTGCGGGCTCAAGAATGAAATATACGGCTTTTACAGGAAGAGGGTTATTAAGGCATGACCTGAACCGGAAAGCGGGCAGAGCATGAACCGCGTCACAGCAGCCGGGAATTTAATAATCAGCGGCGCCTATCTTTATAAAATAGCGATGCATATGATTCATCCCGGCATGGATACGGATTATACCCGAATGCTAATGTTTGTGTTTCTGGCAACAATTCCCCTGTCGTTCATGATGGCAATGATCGGAGGCAGCGACAGGTTGTCTGCGCTGCCTTCACTGGTGCGGCAGGCATCCGCCCGCGGTCCGTTAAGCGCCCTTATGTTGGCCGGCTTCGGCTTTATAACGGTCCTTATGCCGGTCGGGATGCTCCTGGCAGTCTGGTCAGGCATGGGGTTGCAAATTGGGTTATTATTTGCCTTATACTTCATCCCGGTCATGCTAAGACTTGCGTTTGCGCCGGCCAGGGATGTCGTTCTTGCGGCTGTAACCAGGGGGGTTACTCTTTTTGCTTCTTTTGGCGCGGGCTTTGTTATTGTCCTGTTTCTGGACAGCTTTACATCAGGCACAGAAATCTACGAACAACATTTACAGGTGATATGGCCCGGCTACGGGGATGCGGCGGTGCTTTTTTTTAGTGTGTGCGCCTTCACCATGTTTATTCAGGCCCTGGAATTTCGTCATGCGCTGTCGGCGTTATTTTCAGGCCCTGCCTCCGGGGATTCAGAGGGACTGAAGCCGCAACCGTGATGCAGGGCATGAAGCATGTCGGCTGAAAATCGGCGTTCAGAGGAGAGGAAATGAAAAACATAATTATACTTACTCTTTGTTGTGTATGCTTTTTCGGCTGTGCGCATTTCAGCAATGTTTCAACTGTTCAAAACGATATATGGGTAGCGCTGTCCTATGATCGCGGCGGCACCACGGAAGAAATATCCGCGAAGCTGGAAAAATCGATATTCAACAGGATCACAGGCGGAAAAGTTAACAGGGGATGGCTTGAAATTGACAAGGCATATTGGACCAGGTGCGGCAAAAAAATTCCTGCAATTATTGAAGGAGCCGAATGGGGATATGGGAATAAGTACATAATACGGATAGAGAGTATAAAGAGAATAGTTCCCTTAAGCGAACAGGCTGTCAGAGCGATAGAAGATCAGCCCCAATCCCCTGAACAGACAGCTTCCCCGGATGCTGCAAAACCGTGCGGGTGAATTAAATTCGACAAGGGAAGAAATAGTACAGGTACCGGAGAACTCAAATCAAAAGACCTCCTCTGCCCCGTTAAAGGACAGAGGAGGTCTTTATTTTCCGGGAAATCCGTTACAGCTTCTATTCTTCGGCAACAACAGGGGCCGGAGGAACAGGCTCCAGATCCCTCTTTACAAACGTATCTCTGTACTTCTTCATGCCTGTGCCTGAAGGGATGACCCTGCCCATAATGACATTTTCTTTCAGGCCGCGCAGCTCGTCAAGAAGCCCGTTTATTGCAGCCTCGGTCAAGACACGCGTTGTCTCCTGGAATGATGCTGCAGAGACAAAACTGTCTGTTGTAAGCGATGCCTTTGTTATTCCGAGCAATAGCGGCTTGCCCTGGCTTGGGGTTCCGCCTTCCGCCTTTACTCTCGCGTTTTCCTTAACAAAATCCATCCTGTCGACCTGTTCGCCTATCAGATATACAGTGTCTCCGGGATCTTCTATCCTTACCTTCCTCATCATCTGCCTGACAATGACCTCGATATGTTTATCATTGATCGAAACACCCTGCAGCCTGTAGACCTTCTGCACCTCGTCAACAAGATATCTCTGAAGTTCTTTTGGTCCGAGAATATCCAGGATGCTGTGAGGATTGACCGCGCCGTCCATAAGCGGCTCTCCGGCCTTGACCCAGTCGCCCTCATGCACGCTCACATGCTTGCCCTTCGGGATATCGTATTCCTTGATCGTCTCGCCGCCCTTGACAACAACAACCCTCTTGCCTTTCTGGGCTGAGCGGAATTCGACAATACCGTCGATCTCCGACACGAGCGCCTGTTCCTTGGGTTTCCTCGCTTCAAAAAGCTCGGCGACCCTCGGCAGACCGCCGGTGATGTCCTTTGTTTTTGTTGTCTCTCTCGGTATCTTCGCAAGGATGTCGCCCGGCTTTACAAGCTCATTCTTTTCAACGAGAATATGCGCGCCTGAGGCGAGGAGATACCTGGCAAGGTTATGCGTTCCCGGTATCTTCTGGGTAGCCTTGCCGTGTTCGTCCTTGATCGATATCCTGGGTCTCATATTTGTCGAGTAATCTATAATGACCTTGTGAGACAGTCCTGTGGTTTCATCAACTTCTTCCTTGACTGTAACGCCTTCTACAACGTCACCTAAAGCGATCCGCCCGCCTACCTCCGTCAGAATCGGCGTAGCGTATGGGTCCCACTCAACCAGACGTTGGCCCGTCTCAACGCGCTGTCCTTCCTTCACCTGAAGTTTAGCGCCGTACACTACCGAGTAGGTCTCTTTTTCCCTGCCCTTTGAATCAACAATGGCGATGCTTCCGTTCCTGTTCATTACAACAAGCAGGCCTTCCCTGTTCTCAACCGTATTGATGTTTACGAACTTTATCGTTCCGGCGTTCTTGGCTTCAAGTTCAGCCTTTTCAACGACCTTGGAAGCCGTACCGCCTATATGGAAGGTTCTCATCGTGAGCTGTGTGCCGGGTTCGCCGATAGACTGTGCGGCTATGATGCCGACAGACTCGCCGATCTCGATATTCTCGCCCCTTGTAAGGTCCCTGCCGTAGCATTTGGCGCAAACGCCGAACTTCGACTGACAGGTAAGGACAGACCTGATCTTTACGCTCTTGATGCCTGCTTCGACAATCTTTTGCGTCAGCTGTTCGTCTATCTCCTGGTTCTTCTTCACTATCATTTCTTTTGTGATCGGGTCTTTTATGTCTTCTACCGCAACCCTGCCGGTAAGTCTCTCTTCTATAGGCTGGATTATTTCACCGCCTTCTACAAGAGACGTAACTGTGATGCTGTCCGTGGCCCCGCAGTTGTCCTCGGTAATCAGGACATCCTGGGCAACGTCTACGAGACGGCGGGTCAGATAACCCGAGTTGGCCGTCTTCAAGGCAGTATCCGCAAGGCCCTTTCTGGCGCCGTGGGTAGATATGAAATACTGCAGGGGGGTAAGTCCCTCTCTGAAGTTTGCGGTAATAGGGGTCTCAATGATCTCACCCGAAGGTTTGGCCATAAGACCTCTCATGCCGGCCAGCTGCCTGATCTGCGCCGCGCTTCCTCTCGCGCCTGAATCGGCCATCATGAATATGCTGTTGAACGACCTCTTCTCTTTCAGCTCTTCTTCGGAGGCGACCATGTCGTCTTCAGCCCCGAGTTCCTTCATCATTTCTTCAGCTATGCGCTCTGTAACATTGGCCCATATATCTATGACCTTGTTGTATCTTTCACCCTGCGTAATGAGTCCCTCTGCATACTGCTTCTGGACCTCCATTACCTCCTGCTCGGCGTTATGAATCATAGGCGCCTTCTTGGAAGGGATATGCATGTCGGCCATACATATTGAGATGCCTGACCTCGTGGCATAATAGAAACCCAGTTTCTCAAGGTTGTCGAGGAAGACAACTGTAGCGCGTTTCCCCGAGGTCTTGTAGGCAAACTCTATTATCTTCGACAGTTCCTTCTTTGTCATGTCCTTGTTGATCATGTCAAAGGTTATTTCAGGCGGAACTATCTCGAAGAAGATCACCCTGCCTGTCGTTGTCTCGACAAACTCTCCGTTAAGTCTGACTTTTATCTTTGCATGCTCATTCAGCTGGCCCGCGTCATAGGCTATCCTCACATCCTCAGGAGAACCAAAGGTCTTGCCTTCTCCGAGAACGCCGTTTCTCTCTTTCATAAGATAATATATGCCGAGGACCATGTCCTGTGTAGGCACCAGGATCGGTTTCCCGTTGGCGGGAGAGAGTATGTTGTTTATCGACATCATCAATACCCGGGCCTCTATCTGCGCCTCTATGGACAACGGCACATGCACGGCCATCTGGTCGCCGTCAAAGTCCGCATTAAAAGCTGTGCAGACAAGGGGATGCAGTTTAATCGCCTTGCCTTCAACAAGGACGGGGTCGAATGCCTGTATGCCGAGTCTGTGCAGGGTAGGCGCCCTGTTCAGCAATACAGGGGTTTCCCTGATCACCTCTTCCAGCGCGTCCCAAACCTCGGAAGACTCCTTCTCAACCAGTTTTTTGGCGGCCTTGATAGTTGTAGCGTATCCCTTTTCTTCGAGTTTGCTGAAGATAAAGGGTTTGAACAGCTCAAGGGCCATTCTCTTGGGCAGGCCGCACTGGTGCAGTTTTAGTTCAGGTCCGACAACAATTACCGAACGACCTGAATAGTCGACTCTCTTGCCCAGCAGGTTCTGCCTGAAGCGGCCCTGTTTCCCCTTGATCATATCGCTGAGGGATTTCAGAGGCCTCTTTGTGGCGGTCTTAAGCACCTTGGACCTGCGGCCGTTGTCGAACAGGGCGTCGACAGCCTCCTGCAGCATCCTCTTCTCGTTCTTTATAATGACGCTCGGGGCCTTCAGCTCGACGAGTCTCTTCAGTCTGTTGTTCCTGTTGATAACTCGCCTGTAAAGGTCGTTAAGATCAGAGGTTGCAAAGCGTCCTCCCTCAAGCGGCACAAGGGGTCTGAGGTCGGGGGGCAGAACAGGGACAACATCCATGATCATCCATTCCGGTTTGTTCCCGGACTTTCTGAACGCCTCGACAACCTTAAGCCTCTTTGTCAGCTTCTTCTTTACTCCTATGGAAACAGCTTCTTTTATTTTTACCTTGAGCTCCACGCTCAGTGTTTCGAGGTCCACGGCCTTGAGCAGTTCTCTAACAGCTTCAGCGCCCATGCCGGCCTTGAACCTTGTCCCGAATTCGGAGACCTTTTTCTTGTAATCGTCTTCTCCCAGAAGTTCCTTTGCCTTAAGCGTCGTGTCTCCGGGGTCTATCACCACATTGTTTTCAAAGTAGAGCACCTTTTCAAGGTTTCTCATGGTCATGTCGAGCAGAGTGCCGATGCGGCTCGGCACGCCCTTCAGGAACCATATATGCGCAATAGGTGTTGCCAATTCTATGTGTCCCAGCCTCTCGCGTCTGACCTTGGACTGGATAACCTCAACACCACATTTATCGCATACGATGCCCCTGTGCTTCATTCTCTTGTATTTGCCGCAGATGCACTCCCAATCCTTTATCGGGCCGAATATCTTGGCGCAGAACAGGCCGTCCCTTTCGGGCTTGAACGTGCGGTAATTAATGGTCTCGGGTTTCTTCACTTCTCCGTACGACCATTCCCTTATCCTTTCAGGTGAGGCCAGTTTTATCCTTATCGCCTCAAAGTCAGTGGGATTCTTAGGTTTTTGAAAAATGGCGTAAATATCTTCGGCCATCCTATTCCCCCTTTTTCTTTTTTTCCAGGAGCTCTACATCAAGCCCAAGACTCTGGAGTTCTTTTATTAATACATGGAAAGACTCCGGCACGCCCGGTTCCAGAGTTGCGTCTCCCTTGACAATGGCCTCGTACATCCTCGCCCTTCCGGTAACGTCGTCGCTCTTGACCGTCAGGAATTCCTGAAGCGTATAAGCAGCGCCGTAGGCTTCCAGCGCCCAGACTTCCATCTCCCCGAGCCTCTGGCCTCCGAACTGCGCCTTGCCGCCCAGCGGCTGCTGCGTGACAAGCGAATACGGGCCGATGGACCTGGCGTGTATCTTATCGTCGACGAGGTGATGCAGCTTCAGCATGTAGGTACAACCCACAGTGACGGGCCGCTCGAATTTCTCGCCGGTTTTGCCGTTATACAGAATTGTCTGCCCTGTGGAGTGCATACCGGCCTTCCTGAGCATATCCTTTATCTCCGACTCTTTAGCTCCCTCGAAGACCGGGGTAGCAACGGGTATGCCGTCCGCAAATGTTTGGGCCAGCCCCAGAACGTCGTCCCCGCTTAAACTTTCAAGCGAGTTGATCATCTCCCTGTTTACTTCCTTCGTGCCGAAATGACTGTAAATGTCCTTGATATACTTCTTCACATTGTCCCCGGACGCGCCTTTCGACAACATCTCGCGCAGCGGATGTCCGAGCTTCTTTGCAGCCCAGCCGAGGTGGGTCTCGAGTATCTGTCCGACGTTCATACGGGACGGAACACCGAGCGGATTCAGCACAACATCAACAGGGGTCCCGTCCGGCAGATAAGGCATATCCTCTTCAGGCATGACCATGGCCACTACACCTTTGTTGCCGTGGCGGCCGGCCATTTTATCTCCGATCTGGACTTTCCGTTTCATCGCTATATACACTTTTATAAGCTTGTTAACGCCCGGAGGAAGTTCATCCCCTTTCCTCAGGCGGTCGACCTTTTCATCGTACCGGGACTCGAGAAATTTCACGTACTGGTTGGCCTCGTTGTTAAACGTCTCAAGCCTGCCCTGGACCTCTTCGTTTTCAACCCTTATCTTGATAAGATGCTCGTCTTTCACATTTTCAAGATGCTTTTCCGCGATGACCTTTCCCTTCGCGCAAAGGATCTCTTTGGTTTTGTTGTGTCTTATATCGTCGGAAGGCTTTTGTCCGATCAGGAGTTCGCGCAGTTTCTTGAACTTCTCCTCCTTCATGACCTTTACTTCCTCTTCGAGGTCCCTCTGCAGCCTCTGGATATCGTCGTCCTCTATGCTCTTAGCGCGGCCGTCTTTGGCTATGCCTTTTCTCGAAAATATGCGCACGTCTACAACCGTGCCTTCAATGCCCGGAGGCACATACAGGCAGCTCTCTTTTACCTCTTCGGCCTTTTCGCCGAAGATCGCCCTAAGGAGTTTTTCTTCGGGAGTCAGCTGGGTTTCACCCTTGGGAGTCACTTTACCGACAAGGATATCGCCAGGGGTGACTTCCGCCCCGATTCTTATAATGCCGCTTTCGTCAAGGTCTTTCAGCGCCTCTTCTCCGACATTCGGGATATCGCGCGTAATTTCCTCGGACCCCAGCTTGGTCTCTCTTGCCTCCACCTCGAATTCCTCGATGTGAATGGAAGTATAAACATCCTCCCTGACAAGCCGTTCACTCAACAGGATCGCATCTTCAAAATTGTATCCTTCCCAGGGCATGAAAGCCACTACAACATTCTGTCCCAGGGAAAGCTCTCCCCTGTCCGTGGACTGTCCGTCGGCGAGCACATCATCCTTTTTCACAATGTCTCCGACGAAGACAATAGGGCTCTGGTTAATGCATGTAGCCTGGTTTGACCTCTGGAATTTGATAAGGTTATAAATATCAACTCCGCCGTCTTTGCCTGTGGACCTGACTACAATCCGCGAGGAGTCGATGCTTTCAACCCTGCCGGCCCTTTTTGCCAGGACCAGCGCCCCGGAATCCCGGGCTGCGACAAACTCCATGCCGGTGCCGACTATAGGGGCATCGGGCTTAAGCAGCGGAACAGCCTGCCTCTGCATGTTCGATCCCATCAGCGCCCTGTTGGCGTCGTCATTTTCAAGAAACGGGATGAGCGCAGCGGAAATGCCTACAACCTGTTTCGGGGAAACGTCCATATACTCTACTTCATGCGGCGTGACCATTCTGAAATCTCCGCCCTGCCTTGCAGAAACAGATTCGCCTATAAGGTTGCCGCTCTTGTCGACAGGTGACGTCGCCTCTGCGATGATATATTTTTCTCCATCGATTGCCGTAAAAAATTCAACCTGCTGTGTGACCTTTCCGTTCGTCACCTTCCGGTATGGGACCTCTATGAACCCATAGTCGTTGACCCGCGCATAAGAGGCGAGCGATGTTATAAGACCGATGTTCGGACCTTCCGGCGTTTCAATCGGACATATTCTTCCATAATGGGTCGGGTGTACGTCTCTGACCTCGAATCCGGCCCTTTCTCTTGTAAGACCACCGGGGCCCAATGCGGACAATCTTCTCTTATGGGTAATTTCCGACAGCGGGTTCGTCTGGTCCATAAACTGGCTCAGCTGGCTCGAGCCGAAAAACTCTTTTACCGCAGCCATAACAGGCTTTGAGTTTATCAGATCGTGAGGCATGGCGGTCTCCAGTTCGGTGAGGGTCATCTTTTCCTTTATGGCGCGCTCCATCCTCACCAGGCCAATCCTGAACTGATTTTCAAGCAGCTCCCCTATGCCCCTTATCCTCCTGTTCCCGAGGTGGTCAATATCGTCGATTTCGCCCTTGCCTGTCCTCAGGCTCAGGATATATCTCACGATTTCGATAATATCTTTATCGGTAAGGACCTTGGTCTCGAGCGGGATGTCGAGGTCCAGTCTTTTGTTGAGTTTGAGCCTCCCGACAGGAGACAGATCATACCTCTTGGGGTCAAAAAACAACCCGTTAAAAAGGTCCCGCGCAGCGCCTATTGTCGGCGGCTCGCCGGGCCTCAGCTTCTTGTATATTTCTATAAGAGCCTCATCCTGCGTATTGACCTTGTCGGTCAGAAGCGTATCACGCAGAGAAGAGAGATAATGTACATTATCGATAAAAAGCAGGCTCAGCTTATCTATTTTCAGCGCGAGGACCTTTTTAAAGCCCTCTTCCGTAAGCACTTCATTGCCTTCCAGAATTATCTCTCCGGTGGTAGGATCAATGATATCAGTTAAGGTTATCCTTCCGAGGATGTCCTCTTTTGTCACAGGGATTGTCTTGATGCCTGCGGCCTCCATCTTTTTAAGGGCGCCTTTTGTTATCTTGCTCCCTTCCTTTACAATTACCTCTTTCGTGTCGGAAGCGATAATATTCCGGGCGGATTTCAAACCGACCAGCACTTCGCTCACAAAGACCGAAAAATCGTTACTGCCTTTAATTACAACGGTATCTACAGGATAAAATGTCTTCAGAAGATCTTCATTGGAGTACCCGAGGGCCTTCAATACTATGGTCGCGGGAAGTTTTTTCCGCCTGTCTATCCTCACATATAAAATATCCTTCGTATCAAACTCAAAGTCCAGCCATGAACCGCGAGAGGGGATAATCCTGGCCGAATACAGCAGCCTGCCGCTTGCGTGCGTCTTCCCTTTATCGTGGCTGAAGAAAACTCCCGGCGAGCGGTGGAGCTGACTTACTACCACACGCTCCGTACCGTTTATAACAAATGTGCCGGTATCGGTCATAAGGGGCATTTCTCCGACATAAACTTCCTGCTCCCTGGATTCTTTCAGTCTTTTCTTGCCGGCCGTGTCGACCTCAAACTGGTTAAGTTTGACGTTTATCTTAATCGGCGCAGCATGGGTCGTGCCCTTTTGCAAGCATTCCCTGACCGTGTACTTGGGCTCTCCGACAGTATAGCCGATAAACCTGATTTCCGCGGTCTCGTTATAGTCCGTAATGGGGAACACACTGAGAAACGCCGCCTGCAGCCCCGTCTCTTCCCTTTCGGCCATAGGCACGTCTGCCTGAAGGAATTTGTCGTATGAACGTTTCTGTATCTCTATAAGATTAGGCACTTCCAGGAATTGAGGGACCTTCCCAAAATCCAGTCTCTTTCTTAGAACCCTTGCCATATATCTCCTTATTATCCGGTTCCGGTTACCCGCGCCGGGGGCCGCCCGACGCAGATAACCGGAACCGACACTGAATTTACTTTATTTCTACGGTTGCTCCCTGCTCTTCGAGTTTCGCCTTCATGGAGTCGGCCTCTTCCTTTGAAACGCCGGTCTTGACCGGTTTCGGAGCGCCGTCGACAAGATCTTTGGCCTCTTTAAGACCAAGGCCGGTAAGTTCTCTTACAACCTTGATGACCTGGATCTTCTTGTCTCCTGCAGCATTGAGCATCACGTCAAAACTTGTCTTCTCTTCAGCCGCAGGCGCTGCAGCTGCGCCCGGGGCCGCTGCAACAGCGACAGGGGCCGCTGCCGTAACGCCGTATCTTTCTTCAAATTCCTTTATGAACTTTGACATATCAAGAATTGTCATGCTGTCGATAAACTCAAAAACCTCTTCTTTGGAAACTGCCATTTTTATAAAACCTCCTTGTTATTCGCCGATAATCGGTATTGTTAATTGTTTTTCTTTTCTTTAACAGCCTCAAGAGCATACGCGAGGCTCGCGACAGTCGCCTGCAGGGCACCCGCCATTTTGGATGCAGGGGCCTGGAATGCGCCGGCCAGCATAGACAGCAGGACTTCCCTTGAAGGCAGCTCTGCGATCTCTTTTACTTCTTTTTGTTCGCATAGTTTGCCTTCAACGACAGCGCCCTTGATCTGAAGTTTTTCGTTCTTTTTTGCAAATTCAACGACCTTCCTGACCACGAGAACGGGATCATCATAACCTATTGCAATCCCGACCGGGCCTTTGAAGACATCGGTTGCGACCGAGAAATCAGTATTTCCGGCAGCGATTTTGGCAAGAGTATTCTTGACAACGCTATAGTCCAGTGAAGATTTTCTCAGCAGCCCCCTGAGTTCAGTCAGCTCAGCAACAGTCATCCCCTTGTAATCAGTGAAAACCATCGCCTTTGCCCTTGAGAACTTGTCCTTGAGCTCAGCAATTAATTGTCCTTTTTCGTCCTTATTCAGTTTAGACCTCCTTTCCCAGAGACCCTGGCAGGAAATTGGAAGCACTCGGTACAGGTCTGAAATTATCACCCTTCATTTCACGGCCCATATTCTCATTCTTCTCATTTAGCCTCGGCAGGCAGGCCCTTTCGGACCGAATTAAGTTTTGCGCCTGCTGTCTCTGACTAATATTAAACAGACAAATGTCCGAAGTTATTACTTACCCGTCCCTATCGAACCGAGATCAACCTTCAATCCGGGTCCCATCGTAGATGAAATCGAAAGTTTCTTGAGGTATTTGCCCTTGCTCGTCGACGGTTTGGCTTTGGTTATGGATTCGATTATGGCCTTTGCATTTTCGAGGAGATTCTTCTCGTCGAATGAAACCTTTCCGATCGGCACATGAATAACGCCGGCCTTTTCGGTCTTGTATTCGACTTTACCGGCTTTGATCTCCTTTACTGCCTTGCCCACGTCGAATGTGACGGTTCCGAGTTTGGGGTTAGGCATAAGGCCTCTGGGGCCGAGAACCTTACCCAGCCTTCCTACAACTCCCATGATATCCGGGGTCGCGACAACTTTGTCGAACTCCAGCCAGCCCTTGGTTATTTTCTCAACCATATCCTCGGCGCCAACAAAATCAGCCCCGGCATCCCTTGCTTCCTGCTCTTTTTCACCCTTGGCAAATACCAGAACTTTTACGCTCTTGCCTGTGCCGTGGGGAAGGACAACCGTGCCCCTGACCATCTGGTCCGATTTTCTCGGGTCTACGCCGAGATTGAATGCAAGGTCTACTGTTTCATCAAACTTCACATAAGAGGTCTTCTTTACCATGCTTACAGCCTCTTCAAGGGGATATTCCCTGTTTCTGTCTATCTTTTCCTCAGCAGCCGTCATCTTTTTGCCCATGTCCGCTTCCTCCCTTGTTATTCTACGATCTCAACACCCATACTCCGGGCTGTTCCGGCAATTATCTTCATGCCCTGTTCAGCCGAGTAAGCGTTGAGGTCCGGGAGTTTTGTGTTAGCTATCTCCCTCAGTTGTTCCGAACTAAGTTTCCCCACCTTGTCCTTATTGGGTACACTTGAGCCTTTTATAATGCCTGCCGCCTTCTTTATCAGTTCCGACGCCGGCGGTGTTTTGGTTATGAATGTGAATGTCCTGTCTGCGTAAATGGTCATCACAACCGGTATAATCGTATCTCCGAGCGCCTGGGTCTGAGCATTAAACGCCTTGCAAAACTCCATGATGTTGACTCCGTGTGGTCCGAGGGCCGGACCTACCGGAGGCGCGGGATTTGCCTTGCCCGCAACGATCTGGAGTTTCACCTGGGCAACCATAGGTTTCTTTGCCATGTTCTATATCCTCCTGCCTTGATTTTCTTCTATAAACACAATCAACTCTTCTCAACCTGGAAAAAATTCAGCTCAACAGGCGTCTGTCTTCCGAAGATGCTGACCATAACACGGAGTCTTCCGTGGTCTATATCTATGTCTTCAACAAAGCCGTTGAAGTTCGTAAACGGCCCGTCGATAATTCTCACGCTTTCGCCTTTCTGGAACTGGGTCTTTGCCTGGGCGACAGGGCCCTTTTCCACCTGCTGTATTATGATATCGACCTCTTCCTCGGGGATCGAGATCGGTCTTTGCCCGCCTACAAAACCGGTTACTCTGGGAGTATTCTTGACCAGGTGCCATGTCTCATCGTCAAGGTCCATCTCCACGAGAATATAACCGGGGTAAAATTTCTTATCGCTCTCCTTCTTCTTGCCGCCTCTCAGTTCTACAACTCTCTCTGTAGGGATGAGGATCTTCGATATCCTTTCCTGGAGATTCTGATTTGCGATCTTCTCCTCAAGAGAGATTTTAACCTTCTCTTCAAAGCCCGAATAAGTGTGTACCACGTACCAGTTTTTCGCCATATTCTTACCTTAACGCCAGCCCGACCAGTTTTGTAAGGCTTAAATCCACAATGCCGAGAAATACCGATATTACCAGCACGGTAATTATGACCACCCAGGTAGAGCCTATGAGTTCTTCCCTGTTCGGATATACCACCTTCGTCGTCTCGACCTTCACTTCGCTAAAAAACTGTTTGATTTTTTCTATCATTAATTACTCCTCACTAAAAATGGCAGGCCAGGAGGGATTCGAACCCCCAGCCCTCGGATTTGGAGTCCGATGCTCTAGCCGTTAGAGCTACTGGCCTATATTTTTTGTTATCAGTGAATAGTACAGAGTGAACAGAAAATAGTAAATGCACCTTCGACGCCGTTGGTTTCATGCCATTCACTAATAACTTTTCACTGTCTACTGTTTTTAAGCCTTTGTCTCCTTATGCATCGTATGCTTCATGCAGCTGCCGCAATATTTCTTTCTCTGCAGCTTGTCGGTTGTATTCTTCTTGTTCTTCATTGTGGAGTAATTTTTGTTCTTGCACTCGGTGCACTGAAAAAGGAATATGTCCCTCATACCAGCACCTCGGTAACGACTCCGGCGCCGACAGTACGTCCGCCTTCCCTTATCGCAAACCTGAGTTCCTTTTCCATCGCTATCGGCGATATCAGCTCGACCGTCAGACTTACATTGTCTCCCGGCATTACCATCTCCACTCCGTCAGGCAGCTGCGCAACTCCCGTCACGTCCGTTGTCCTGAAATAAAACTGCGGCCTGTATCCCT
>Ga0334722_10002109_pt1 | contig 23079 bp, 20 predicted proteins | sample C3_bottom_MG_FD_207210 | JGI IMG/M metagenome (GOLD analysis project Ga0334722, IMG submission 207210) | Sediment microbial communities from Yellowstone Lake, YNP, Wyoming, USA - C3_bottom | ecosystem: Environmental > Aquatic > Freshwater > Lake > Sediment | place: USA: Wyoming | collected... | reverse complement strand
GTCTCTGGGAAAGGCTCGGTGAAATTACAATACCGGTAAAGATGCCGGTTACCCGCAGCAAGACGGAAAGACCCCGTGAAGCTTTACTATAGTTTGATATTGGATCAATGTTTCGATTGTATAGAGTAGGTGGGAGCGCAAGCGAAAGTGTAACACCACCCTATTGCAATATTGATTCTAACCCTTCGTATGAAAGGGACAGTGTCAGATGGGTAGTTTAACTGGGGCGGTTGACTCCTAAATTGTAACGGAGTCGTTCAAAGGTTGGCTTAGCCCGGATGGAAATCGGGCTGAAAGTGCAAACGCATAAGCCAGCTTAACTGCAAGACTTACAAGTCGCGCAGATGCGAAAGCAGGAGTTAGTGATCCTCTAGCACAAAACGATGTGGCTAGAGCTCAACGGATAAAAGCTACTCCGGGGATAACAGGCTGATCGCGCCCAATAGTCCACATAGACGGCGCGGTTTGGCACCTCGATGTCGGCTCACTCTATCCTGGGGCAGTAGTATGTCCCAAGGGTTTGGCTGTTCGCCAATTAAAAGAGTACGCGAGCTGGGTTCAGAACGTCGTAAGACAGTTCGGTCCTAATCTGCTGTGGGCGTTGAAACTTGAGAGGAGCTTGACCTAGTACGAGAGGACCGGTCAGGACGAACCTCTGGTGTACCAGTTGTTCTACCAAGGGCAATGCTGGGTAGCTATGTTCGGACGGGATAACCGCTGAAAGCATATAAGCGGGAAGCCCTCCTCAAGATTAAGTTTCGTTATAGATCCCCAATAGACCATTGGGTTGATAGGCTCTAGGTGTAAGTGCCGCAAGGCATTCAGCCGAGGAGTACTAATTGATCGAGAAAAATTTTAAGTTGGGCAACTACCAAGGCAACTGAATACAAAAAATACAACATACACTATATTTGTAGTCTGTGTGTTGGTGCTTTTACGCGATGGTCACACCTCTTCCCATTCCGAACAGAGAAGTTAAGCATCGTAGTACCGATGGTACTTGAGCCGCGAGGCTCCGGGAGAGTAGGTAGGCGCCAGCACAAAGACTACAAAAATTAAAATCGTCAGCGATAACCTCAATGGCGGTTTTTTTAATACTTGCGATATCGATCAGATAGCACTACAATAAACTTAGAATGTCCTTAAAAGCCAAAGTTATTATTGGCGTTATTATTCTAGTACTCATCGGAGGTGGGGTTTTTTGGGTTTGGAACAAATGGACCGGAAAATATAAAATTGGCGCCGATGCGATTATTGGCTGTCAAAATACAAAACAGATTTCTTCTTTTATGGGTGCACCGGGCTCTAATTTAGTAACTTATAACCTTTTTGGCCACGATGTTTCCATAAATCAAAGAATTACACCTTATTTAGACGATCTTCAAAAAGATATATCCAATTTAAAAACTGGATATAGTTTTGATGAGGTTCAAACCTATAATTATCGAGCAAAAACTGGCGGCGGGGGATTATCACTTCATAGTTACGGGATTGCAATCGATATTAATCCTGGCAGAAATCCTTACCAATTAGGAAATTACGGTCAACCGCAGTCCGATATCCCTCAAAGTATAATAGATTCTTTCAAAAAGCATGGTTTTCAATGGGGAGGTGATTGGGCCGGACAACGCGATCCAATGCATTTTGAATGGTACGGTGGTGAAGTAAACGGTAGTTTTATTGATGCTGATACTGGCCAAAAAGTGACTGATGTTGCCTCGTATATTAATGGCGGCGGCTCTCCCAACGCTAATGGCGATTACGACTGGACTCTGGAGTCTACTCATCCGCATGAAATTGTGGCTAAATCTAAGGGTTATCAGGACACAAAATTTACTTTAGAGCTCTTTTGTTGGGAAAACCGACAAATGGATATTGCCTTAAAACCTTTGGCGGAAAATACCCCCGGTTCAGTTTCTGGTAGGGTGACTTTGACTGGGAATCGACCACCTGTTATTCCTGCCACTATTTATTTAGATGGAAAAGTAGTTGGAGCAACTAATGTTCGGGGAGATTACTTTATTAATGGTGTTCGAAGCGGAGTTCATAAGGTTGAAGCAAAAGTGCTTTTTTTCCCCGGCGGAGCTATTTCTACTCCAAACATGGCTCGTGGCGAAAATCTTCAGAATTTGAATTTTACTATTGGTGCGTAAAATCTAGTTAATATCTTGAATTTTGCACTCATTGCTTTCATAATAGTATCACTATGAAATTTATTTCAAAGGAGTGATAACGACTATGAAAAAAATTGTTGTGATTGGCGGTGGCACAGGCCTTTCTAATCTTCTTCCAGCGCTAAAAAATTATACTAATAATCTAACTGCGGTTGTGACGATGGTTGATGACGGTTGGTCAACAGGCCGTTTAAGAAAAGAATTCGGAGTGATTCCTCCGGGAGACGTCCGAAAGTGTCTTGTAGCTTTAGCGAATGACCAAGATTTAATGACTAAAGTTTTTCAGTACAGATTTGATAAAGGCCGCGGCATTTCAGGTCATTCTTTAGGAAACTTATTGATTGTCGCTTTGGAACATATCACTGGTTCGTTTTCTGAAGCCATCAATCAGGCAAGTCATATTTTATCGATTAAAGGCCGAGTGTTACCTGCAACTTTTAATAATGTGAATGTTATTGCTAGATTAAAAAATGGTAAAGAAATTTTTGGACAGGATAAAATTTCTCATTATGGGCATAAATCTCCAATAAAACGTATTTGTTTAAAACCCTCAAAAGTAAAAGCTAATCCTGAAGTTTTATGGGCCATAAAAAATGCTGATTTGATTGTTATCGGGCCGGGAAGTTTGTGCACAAGTCTTATTCCAAACTTTTTAATAAAAGAAATTACCAGTGAAGTTGTGAAATCGAAAGCAAAAAAAATCTATGTATGTAATATTGCGACAGAGCGCGGAGAAACGGAAAATTATACTGTTTCTGACCATGTTGATATGCTTACTAGACACAGTCATCCGAGAATTTTCGATATTTGTCTAGTAAATGAAAATATTATTGCAAACGGCTCTGATGTTGGAGAGTTAGGCAAGGTTCATAACATTACAACGAATGAAAAGAAAATCGGGCGATATAAAATTATTAAAAAGGATATAATAAATATAGAAAATCCATTGTTTCATAATGGAGAAAAATTAGCTAAAGCCATCATGGAGGTCTGATGCCCGAATTACCAGAAGTAGAAACAATTAGAAAAGGAATTGTCAGTAAATTGATTGGCAAGGAAATTAAGGACGTAGAAATTAAAGTTTCTAAGCTTTTTGTTGGCAACAAAAACGATATCATCGGCGGAAAAATTACCGGTGCTAAACGTGTTGCTAAAGTTTTAGAAATTGTTTTAGACAACGGTTATTCAATTATTATTCATTTGAAAATGACAGGGCAACTTGTTTATCGCGATAAAGATTCAGAGAAATCTTTTGCCGGTGGACATTCGCAAAAAATATATATGGTTGAACCGCCGCATGCTTTTACGCATATTATTTATACTTTTTCTGACGGCTCCCATTTATATTTTAATGATTTTAGGAAATTCGGCTGGAATAAAATAGTAAAAGCTTCTGATGTGACAAAAATGTTTGGGCCTGACAAATTTGGCCCGGAGCCTTTGACCAAAAATTTTACTGTCGATTATCTAAAAAAGATTTTTTCAAAATCGGGCAAAGCAGTCAAATTAGTTCTAATGGACCAGCAAAAAATCGGAGGTATTGGTAACATTTATGCCAATGATGCTTTGTATTGGGCGGGAATTATACCAACACGCCCGGCAAAATCATTGTCGGATGCGGAGATATCGAAACTAAAGAATGCCATCGAAAAAGTAATTAAACTCAGTTTGGACTACGGCGGCTCATCCGAAAATACCTATGTCAATATTGAAGGCAAAAAAGGCCGCTATATGGAAGTAACAGCAGTTTATCAGAAGAAAACCGATCCTAAAAAACATCCTGTAAAAAGAATTGCAATCGGTGGCCGGGGAACATTTTATTGCGAAATCTGCCAAAAATAAGGTACAATTAGTGCAAAAGGAGATCATATGGAAAAATATGCAGCGATAATATTGGGTGCCGGAAAAGGCACAAGAATGAACGAAGGGCAGGCTAGCCCGATTCCCAAGGTAATGTTTGAAATGGCGGGCGAGCCGGTCATTCGTCACAGTGTTGATGCTATTAAAAATGTTGGAATTTCGAAAATTGTTGTTGTCGTCGGTTACAAAAAAGAAATGGTAGAAGATTATCTTGGCGATGAAGTGGAATATGCTGTGCAGGAAGAACAGCTTGGCACCGGGCATGCTGCCATGATGGCAGAGAAGAATCTCAAAGGAAAAGCGGAAGCGTTAATAATTTTTTATGGCGATAATCCTTTATATCGGCCAGAGTCGATTCAAAATTTGATCGATCTTTTCGAAAAGGAAAAACCGACAGTGGCGATGTTAACAGTGGTTTTTGAAGACCCGATGTTTTGGGCATTCGGGCGAATTGTTCGTGACGAAAACGGCGAAGTTATCAGTATCACCGAACAAAAGGATTGCACTCCAGAACAATTGAAAATTCAAGAATCAAATCCTGGTTTTTATATTTTTGATGCAGATTGGTTTTGGGAAAATTGCTGTAAACTTCACAATGAAAACACCCAAAAAGAATATTATCTAACTGATATGATCGCTTTGGCGAAAGAGCAAGGAAAAAAGATTGTCGCGACGCCAGTTTTTGAAGAACACGAGGCCTTGGGAATAAATACCCTTGAGCAACTCAAGCAAGCAGAGGAAGTAATTAGAAATAGAAAACTAAATGGCAACTTATAGGACTTCGTCCGCGGAAATTTTTCAATGAAAAATTATAAAACTAAGGGAATTATATTTAAGCGTACTAATTTAGGCGAAGCAGATAGAATTTTAACGATTTACACTAAAGACTTCGGTAAAATCAAAGTTATTGCTAAAGGCATTCGCAAAATAAAATCGAAGCTTGCCGGAAACTTAGAACTTTTTTGCTTGGATGATTTAGTTATTGCCGAAGGTAGAAATTTAGATATTGTTTGCGGAGCGGTAACAGAAAAATGTTTTTTTGGTTTAAGAAATGATTTAAAAGCGACTCATACTGCATATTATTTATCGGATGTTATTGATAAATTGTCGGACGAAGAAGAACCGCATAAAGAAATTTTTGAGCTTTTGGATGAAATGCTTTCGGAAGTTAATGGCGAAAACGCAGAAATTTTACTTCCTTTTTTTGAAATAAAATTTCTTTCGGAAATGGGTTATCAACCTGAAGTTTATCACTGTACTAATTGTAAAGAAAAAATACAAAATGGAAAAAACTTTTTTGATTTTGACGAAGGAGGATTAGTCTGTGAGAGTTGTCGCAAGAGTCAACTATCTATTTCTGAAAAAGCAGTTAAATTGTTAAGACTTTTTTTAGAACACGATATTTCTTACATTAAAAAAATTAAGTTGGACAGAAAGATCTATAAGGAAGTTGAGAAAATAACCAAGAACTATTTAAAATATAATTCTGGTAAGGAATTTAAATCAGAAAGGTTTGTGCGAAATGAATAGATGGCTTGAAATTGACTTAGGCGCAATAAAACATAATATCGAAGTTATTAAAAATAAAATCGCTTGGCCAAAAGTTAAATTAATGCCGGTGGTAAAGGCTAATGCTTACGGCCACGGTGCAATTGAAGTTGCGAAAGTTTTGGAAAAGGAAAAAGTGGATTTTTTGGCAGTGGCTACTTTTGATGAGGCAGTAGAATTACGGAAAAATAATATCAAAACTCCGATTTTAATTATCGGTTATATTGATAAAGATGAAATCGAGGAGGCAATAAAAAATACTATTTCAATGTCGGTTTATGATTTGGAAATGACAAGAAAGATATCTCAAGCGGCAAAGAAGATAAATATAAAAGCGAATATTCATCTTAAACTCGATTCCGGCATGCATCGATTGGGCTTTATGCCGGAAGATTTTATATGTGCCTATAAAAAATTATCTAACGAGAAATTTTTAATGATCGATTATCTCTATACTCACTTCGCTGATATTACGAACACTGTTTTTACAAGCAAGCAGCTAAAGGTTCTGGATAATATTTTAGAACAAATTAAAAAAGAAAAATTACCGTCTTTGAAAGTTCATATTTCACGGTCTGAAGGTCTTGATATTCCAAAGACTTATTATGATATAGTGCGGCCTGGGCTAGCGATCTATGGGTTATCAAATCTTAAAGGTTTGGAACCAGCGCTTACTTTTAAAACTAAAATCGGGCAAGTAAAAAATATCAAAAAAGGCGATTTTGTTGGCTATAGCTTAACTTATAAAGCGCTAAAAGATATGAAAATTGCTACTATTGCTGTTGGTTATTCTGACGGCTATGGAAGAAATCTCTCAAACAAAGGAGAGGTGATCGTAAATGGAACTAAATGTCCGGTAATTGGTCGGGTTTGCATGAATCTTACTATTATTAACGTAGACAAAGTCAAAAATCCTAAAATCGGCGACGAAGTTATTTTAATCGGTAAATCAGGCAGAGAAGGAATAACAGCTATCGACCTTGCTAAAAAAATCAACACAATTCCTTACGAAATTGTTTCGCGAATTCCCAAAGAGATACCAAGAATATTCAAAAAATGATATAGTAAAAAAGAGGTAATAGATGGCTGATTTAGAAAAAGTTGTGAGTTGGGCGAAAAGGCGCGGGTTTGTGATGCCGGATTCGGAAATCTATGGTGGAATTGGCGGAATTTATGATTTTGGTCCGTATGGCACAGCACTCAAAAATAATATCAAAAAACTTTGGTGGAAGACTTTTGTTGAAAATCGCGATGATGTCGTGGGTATTGAAAGCTCAATAATAATGAGCCGAAAAGTCTGGCAAGCAAGCGGCCATGAAAAGGGATTTGTTGATGAGATGGTGGAATGCAAAAAATGCCACCTGCGATTTAAAGCAGATGATTTACCTGAAACGAAGTGTTCTCAAGGAGGAGAGCACGAATTTACTGAAGCGAAAATGTTTAATCCTATGTTTAAGACATATATTGGAGCAGTTGAAGATTCGTCGAATCAAACATATTTGAGACCTGAAACCGCCCAAGGAATGTTCACTAATTTTAAGCAAGTTTTGGAAACTTCGCGTAAAAAATTGCCATTTGGAATTGCGCAAATGGGAAAAAGTTTTCGAAATGAAATTATGACCAAAGATTTTATTTTTCGTGTTCGTGAATTTGAAATTGCCGAAATTGAATATTTCGTAAAACCGGGAGAGGATGAAAAATCTTTTGACGAGTGGTTGAAAGCCTGGGAAGAATTTGTTTTATCTTTGGGAATCAAAAAAGAAAATATTAAACATAACGAGCATTCGAAAGAATCACTTTCTCATTATTCAAAGCGTACTATTGATATTCAATACAATTATCCGTTTGGTTGGAAAGAATTGACCGGTTTGGCGAATAGAACTGATTTTGATTTAAAGTCGCACGAAGAAGCCTCTGGTAAAGATATGAAGTATTTTGATGAAGAATCAAAAGAAAAATTCTGGCCTTATGTTATCGAGCCCACTCTCGGGATCGAGCGTCTTATGCTTGCAGTAATTTGCGACGCATTTGAGGAAAGTGAACCGCGAACGGAGACAACTGAAGCGAAGGCAGAGAAAGAGATTACATTGCATTTTTCGCCAAAAATTGCGCCGATTAAAGTTGCGGTCTTCCCATTAGTTAAGAAATTATCGGAAGATACCCGAAAGATATACGACGATCTAAAATCGTGTTGGGGGGACATCGAATTCGACGAATCGGGAAGTATCGGCCGTCGTTATCGTCGTCAAGACGAAATCGGAACGCCGTTTTGTATTACATATGACTTTGATAGCATCGATGATAAGAAGGTTACTGTAAGGGATCGGGACACCATGAAACAAGAACGCATCGAAATAAAAGAACTCAAAAATTACTTGTTTGAAAAACTCGGAAACTTTTGAAAGAGCACTATTGAAAAATAATATTATCGTACTAAAATAAAACTAAGGGATAGCTCTTAATGTTTTTATTCTTCGCAAGAAGAGAAGGGAGGTTCGGGTCAACCGCTCGTTTCGCCCACGGAACGCTTCCAAGAAAGGAGGAATGCCTTCTTAAAGATTGGAAAAAAACTGAATTTCTCTTTGGTAAACCTTGTTGGTATGGATTTTATACCAACAAAGTTGTGGAAGGATGTCTGATCGCATCTTTGGTGCTGTAGGCACCGCAAACAGCAAGGAAAGCTCTAAATAGAGCTCTAGTGCTTTGCTCTGAAAGCAAAAACTGCGATCATTCATCTTGAAACAACAATGACTGGAGTCTACGGTCAGGAAGTCCCCACCCTCGAGACGAAAGTCTGGGCTTTCTGACCTGAATTACTTAATATTCTTGCTCATTAGTCGTATTTCTGTTGTACCAATTGAATAAATGTACTTAATGAGGAAAGGAATTAGGTATCATGTTCGTTTATTACCGGTGTCCGTTTCTCGGGCCAATCCTGATAGGGACACTAGCGAACACTACCTTACTGGCAAGGTTCTTTGCAAAGGTTGCAGACTTCCAGAAACAGAAAGGCAGAGTGTTGGGGACTAGATTCCCCGCCCAAAAAGTCTAGATTTCATCTGATTAGCTAGCAGGTGAATGGCTAATCTTTTCTTTCTTTTGGCAAAAAGGAAGGTTACTGATTATGAGAATTCATTCACCGCCTCGGCCTAAGATGGCCACATTGATTGGCGAAGTGAAGATCACAACGATGAAGACATCGCGGCGCGGCTCCTTCTTCAGCTGAGAAGATAGAGGCTGGACGAAGAGCCATCATTAGTACCCGCCCTTAGGCGGTTCAGAGAGCGGGGAGCTCAAACGAGTTCCCCGCTCGATCTATTTAAAGAGCTATTCTAGCTCTTTTTTGGTATTAAAGTAAAGTTATCCACAGATGATAGGTGTTGACACAGAAATTCAGGTGGCATAGTATGAAGAGGAAGTGGAAAATTGTGGATAAATGTGGGGGATAACCTGTGGATAAACTATGTTCATCGGAGAATACAGCCACACAATTGATGAAAAAGGAAGGATGGCAATTCCATCTAAGATGCGAAGTAAGCTTGGTAGTGGCGCGGTTGTTACTCGGGGAATTGATAAATGTTTATGGGTTTTTCCAAAAAACGAATGGCAGGAATTAGCCTCGAAATTGGCGAGTTTACCAATCACAGATACCGATTCCAGAGCGTTTTCAAGGTTGATGCTTGCCGGAGCGATGGAGGTAGAGTTTGATTCTCAGGGCAGAGCTTTAGTTCCGGGTTACTTAAGAACTTACGCAGGTCTAAAGAAAAATGCTGTTGTTGCCGGCCTTTATAACCGATTAGAGATTTGGGATGACAAAGTTTGGGAAGAATATAAATCAAAGATTGAGAAGCAAACAGATACGATTACCAAGCATATGTCAGACCTTGGAGTTTAATTAGTTCGACTAGCAGCCAGTAAAAATAAAATTATTGGCTGTATCACATATTCGCATGTATTCAAGAGATTTGGTCCTAGCCGTCCCAAAATTGGGCCGCGCCGGGGCAAAACAAAATTGGTATCTTTAAGGAGGGGCACTGGCTGCTAGTCCTATCCAACCCCTATGAAACATATACCAGTCTTACAGCATGAAGTTATTGAGTTTTTAGCCCCTCATTCTAATCAAAACATTATCGATGCGACTTTAGGTTTTGGAGGACACGCTAAATTGATCCTTGAAAAAATAGGTCCAAAAGGACATTTATTAGGCATAGAATGGGACGAAAACGCTTTAGAGGAAGCTAAAAATAATTTAGAAATTTTTGGCGATCATTTCCAATACTATCTTGGTAATTACGTAGATTTAGGCTTAATCGTCCGTGATTGGAAGGTAAAAGAAATCGCCGGAATTTTAATCGATCTTGGACCTTCAACGTATCAATTAACAGATGAATCAAGGGGCTTCACTTTCAAAAAAGATTCACCGCTTGATATGCGCCAAAATCAAAAGCAAAAGCTTTCGGCTTACGATATTGTCAACAAGTATTCCCAGAAAGAATTACAAGATATCCTTTCTTCTGGCGAAGAGAGATTTTCCAAAGCAATTTCCAAAAGAATAGTTGAGGAAAGAGAAGAATCGTCTATTAAAACAACAAATCAATTAATAGAGATTATTCGCCGAGCCACTCCGCCTTCTTACCGATATGACAGAAGTACCCATTTTGCCACGGCGACATTTCGAAGTTTACGGATAGCAGTTAACGATGAGCTTGAAAATCTAAAAAAGATATTACCCCAAGCTGTTTCGATTTTATCTCCAAGGGGGAGAATCTCAGTTATTTCTTTTCACTCCCTTGAAGATAGAATCGTAAAAGATTTTTTTCGTGAAAATAGCGAATTGCAAATTTTAACTAATAAACCGGTTACTGCATCGCAAGAAGAGATTTTACAAAATCCAAGTGCAAGATCGGCTAAACTGCGCACAGCAGAGAAAATGTAATTAAGGAGGCTAATGCTTATCACTCGCTCGAATACATGGGAACCAGGTTATAGAAAACACACTATTAATAAAGAACTTAAAATTGGACCTGTATCGATAAAATTCATTGCTATTGCCTTAATTGCAGTTGGGGCATTATTTTATCTTGCCCAGAGTACTCAAGCCTCTGCGCAGAAATACCAAATTATGCAACTACAACAGCAAAGTAATCAACTTGAAGCTCAAAGCAAAGATCTCGAAGTTGAAGCGGCACGTCTTAAATCATTGAATGAAATTAAAACTGGTTCTGCGGCTCTGGGCTTAGAAAATAGTCAATGAAAAAAGAAAGTTGGCAAAGAAGAATCCAAATTCTAACAATTGTCTCTATAATCTTAGTTTTGATTCTCGGGTACGGACTATTTAAAAAACAAATTTTGGAACACGGTAACTATTTAGTTCAAGCTGCTCAACAATACATTATTAAACAGGATGTTCCCGCTAATCGCGGGAAAATTTATTTTTCTGATATGTATCCGGCGGCAACGAATACGCGTCTTTTTCAGGTTGTAGTTGTACCAAGACAAGTGAAGGATAAACAAACAACAGCAAATAAATTATCAAGTGTATTGGGGATAGAAACTTCAGAAATTTATAGCGATATAAATAACGATAAATATTACATTCCTCCTTTAAAACATCATCTCTCAGAAGAAGATGGCCAAAAAATTGCTGATTTAAAATTACAGGGTGTGACTGTTGTTCCTGAAAGTGTAAGGGCTTATCCTGAAGGGCAACTTGCTTCACAGGTATTAGGGTTCGTTGATGCTTCCGGCGAAGGTCATTATGGTGTCGAAGGTTACTATAATGATCAACTCAAAGGAATTGGTGGTGAAATTTATGGTCAGAAGGATACTCAAGGTAATGTCTTTGATGTTAATTCTCAAGTTACACCCCGTAATGGTACTGATTTTGTACTAACTCTGAATCATGATATTCAATTCAAGGCGGAAGAGATTTTACAAGACGCTATCAAAAAGTATCAAGCCGATTCGGGGAGTTTGATTGTTATGAATCCAAAAACCGGCGCTGTTTTAGCGATGACCAATGCTCCAACATACGACCCGAATAGTTTCAATAAAGTGCCGACAGCAGAGCAACAGGTTTTTAACAATGCTGCAGTTTCTGATGCTTGGGAACCCGGCTCTATTTTTAAGCCTTTGGTAATGGCTGCGGCGATAAATGATGGGAAAGTTCAGCCTGATACTGAAAATGTCTTTGGAAGTTCGGTTACTATTAATAAATATGAGATTCACACTTCGACAAATAAGGCCTACGGTAGAGAAACAATGACGCAAGTTTTGGAAAATTCCGATAATGTTGCCATGACTTGGGTGGCAGGACTGTTGGGAAGAGATACAATGTATAAATATCTTCAGGATTTTGGCTTTGGGAGAAAAACTGGGATTGAATTGGATAATGAATCAGCAGGAGAAATGAGTAATTCCAAACATTGGTCAGATGTTCAGTTAGCAACAATTTCTTTTGGTCAAGGTATTGCCACGACACCATTACAGGTTTTATCAGCAACTTCTGCAATTGCTAATCAAGGGAATCTGATGAGAGCTTATGTTATTGATAAAACGGTTAATTATTCCGGGAAAGAAAACTCTACTCAGCCAAAAGTAGTCGGGCAAGTTGTGAGTGCTGATACTGCCAATAAAGTAAAAGATATGATGGTTTCAGTTGTGGTAAATGGTCATGGCAAAAAAGCTCAAGTAACCGGTTACAAAATTGCCGGGAAAACCGGTACTGCTCAAGTCCCGAAGCCGGGCGGCGGTTATTACGATGATCGTCACGTAGGTTCATTCGTGGGTTTTGCACCAGCTGATGATCCTAAGTTTTCTATTATCGTTCGTTTGAATAACCCAAAAAATGTTGATTGGGCAGAAAGCTCCGCCGCGCCAACTTTTGGTGAAATGGTCGCTTGGTTATTCAATTATTACGGCATTCAGCCGACAGGAAACTAACTGGCAATTGACCTATTTGAACTAAGTAATATATTAATAGTATGGAATTAATTAATTCTTATTTAAATTACTGGGCGAAGAAATATATTAAAAAGAAAAGGGCTGAAGTAATTATTGTTTGCGGTAAGAAAAATAATGATTTGATTAGTTTTCAGGTCTCTAATCTTCTTAAAAACAGGAAATTACTTTCAATAAAAGCTTCAAAAAAGGGGAATCTTGCAAAGAAAATTTTAAATGTTAAAAAAATCACCAATTTAGTTGAATTTTTAGCTGCACCTTTTGAGAAATCTAAGGATTTTGATATCTTGGTTGTGAATATGCCGTCCGGTCTTTGCGAAGAGTTATGCGAAATAGTAAAACCGGCGATCATTATCTTTACTGATTCAAAAAGCGGAAAGAAAAATGAAGAAAACATTATTTATTTACTTCGAAGAATGTTAAAAAGCGGAATAGCTATTTTCAATAGTGATGATGATCTGATAAGAAAGCTGTCTTATGGTGGTAGATGGCAAAGAAAAACTTTTGGGGTGCATAAGGATTCAATGATAAAAAAAAGCTTAAAAAACGGTGGCGCCGTTTATGCTTTGGGAATTATCTATAACTTAACCGCTCAAGAGATAGAAAAAGCGATTTAAAAATGTTATACTTTTAATAAGGGTTAACTTATATTATGGAACAAATTCAACTTTATTTACCGGACATCGCAAAAGTATTTTGGCTTACAGCGCTTTCATTTGTCATTGCTATTATTTGGACACCTCTTTTTACTGATTTTTTATATCGGAATAAACTTGGAAAACGTATTCGTAAAACAGGCTTTGATGAACAGAGAGCACCTATTTTTTATAAACTCCACAAAGATAAAGCGAATACTCCAACAATGGGGGGACTTTTAGTTTGGGTGACAGTGGCAGTTTTAACAGTACTTTTTAATCTTTCAAGGGCGGGGACATGGCTTCCACTGTTTGTTTTGGTCATTACCGGAGTTATTGGTGCAGTCGATGATTTAGCGAATATTCGAGGCGTTGGTCCAAACAATGGGGGAATTAGATTCCGGTGGAAACTCATTATTTATTTTGTTATTGCCGTTTTGGGTTCGTGGTGGTTTTTCTATAAATTAGGTTGGGATGTTTTTCATATACCTGGTTTTGGTGATATTTTCCTTGGTTGGTGGTATATTCCCTTGTTTATTCTTGTGCTTGTGGGAATGTCGTTTGCAGTTAATGAAACAGACGGTCTCGACGGTTTAGCTGGCGGAGTTTTGGCAATTTCTTATGGTGCTTATGGTTTCATTGCACTTGCTGAAGGGAAAATTGCTTTGGCGGCTTTTTGTGGAACGATTATGGGAGCACTTTTCGCATTTTTGTGGTTTAATATTTATCCGGCCCGTTTTTTTATGGGGGATACAGGTTCGATGGCTCTGGGGATGACTTTAGGTGTGATTGCTTTTTTGACTAATTCTGTCGCAGTTTTACCAATTATCGGCTTTATCTTTGTTCTTGAGGCTGTAAGCGTTATTATTCAAATTATTTCTAAGAAATTTTTTCATAAAAAAGTTTTTTTGTCGTCTCCAATTCATCATCATCTCGAAGCAATCGGTTGGCCGGAAACAAAAGTAACCATGCGTTTTTGGGTTATTTCGGCGGCAATGGCGGTTATAGGAATGATGATAGCGCTTATTGGACGCGGTATTTAAAGCTATTGTTTAGTTGATTGCGCTCTCTATAAAAAAACTCTCTTTCTTGCTACAATAAGTATATAGGTAAGCATAGCTTACCGCGGAAATTTTTTAGAGATAAAAAATTATGGAAGAGCCATTCTTTCGGTTTGAAAAATTCTTGAATTTTCCTGAGCTTATCCATGGCATGTCTTTACGATCTTATGGCGATATGAAATTTGGTAACCGAAAAGACCAAGAGGTTATCAGTAATCGCCGGGCGTTCTTCCGAGATTTGGGTGTGGAAGAATCCCATGTTGTTATTCCTCGTCAAGTTCATGGCAGTAATATAGTAATTATTGGCAAAAACGAACAAGGTCGGGGAGTCTTGGAAGAAAGTACTGCGATTGTCGAAACTGATGCTTTGATAAGCAGGGAAAAGAGGATTTTTTTAATGGTAGAAGTTGCCGACTGTCTGCCAGTTTTCGTTTATGATCCAGTTTTGAAAATCGTAGGCTTAATTCACGCCGGATGGCGTGGGATAATTTCCGGCATTGTTTCAAAGGTAGTATTCGAGTTTAAGAAAATGGGCTCTGATCCCGAAAATCTGGTTTGTGGTATTGGCCCGGGAATTTGTCAAAAGCACTTTATCGTTAAAAGCGGAGTGTTGGAAAAATTTCGAGATTTATATCCTAAGGAAATCTTGTTTATTAATAAAGACGGTTATGTCGATTTAAAGAAAATAATTGTAAGAGAGTTGGAAAATCAGGGAGTACCAGACTCCAATATCGAAGTTAGTAAATACTGCACCGCTTGCGACAATGGGATTTATAGCAGTTATCGTAAGGAAGGCTCGGGGGTAATGGAGATGGCGGCTGTGATCGGAGTGAAAGAATAATGGTCAATTTTCAAAATAAAAAAATTGGAATTTTAGGTCTAGGTGAAGAAAACGTCGCTCTTGTTCTTTATTTAGCAAAAAGGGGAGCGTTAATCACGATTTGTGATAAAAAAAGCAGGGAAGAGCTATCTGATTTTTTGAAAAGAATTCAAGATGTAAAAGTAGAATATCGTTTAGGGCCAGACTATCTTGATCATTTAGAAGATTTTGATATTGTATTTCGGACTCCCGGTCTTCCCTACTTAAACGAAAAAATACAAATAGCAAAAGAAAATGGTGTTGAGATAAGTTCAGAAATCAAACTCTTTTTTGAGAATTGCCCGTCCCCTATCATCGGTGTAACCGGCACTAAAGGCAAAGGTACAACAACATCCTTAATAGGCGAGATATTGAAAAAATCAAATAAGTCGACATATGTTGCCGGGAATATTGGAAATCCTCCAATAGAATTCTTAGATAAGCTTATCAAAGATGACATCGTTGTTTTAGAACTATCTAGTTTCCAGCTTCAGGATTTAAATATCTCTCCCCATATTGCCGTTGTTTTGGATATTAAAGTTGATCATCTCGACGTTCATAAAGATGAAGCAGAATACATAAAAGCAAAAAGTAATATTGTTAACTTTCAAAAGAAAAATGATTTTACTGTCATTAATGCCGACTATTTAACGAGTTTTGAATTTGCTTTAAAAAGTGACGGAGAGATTTTCTGGTTCTCTAGAAGGAAATCGGTTGATGAGGGCGCTTTCGTGGATGTAAACGGCGACATAATTTTACGAACAAATCACAAAGATTATAAAATCTGCAACAAAAAAGAAGTGATTTTACGAGGCGAACATAATTTGGAAAATATCTGCGCTGCAGCAGTAGCTTCGTATCTTGCCGGTGCTAACATCGAATCAATTAAAGAAGTTGTGAAAACTTTTCATGGTCTTGAGCATCGTTTGGAATTTGTTACTGAAAAAGACGGAGTTAAATATTATGACGATTCTTTTTCAACAGCTCCAGATCCGGCTATCGCGGCAATTAGAAGTTTCACGGAACCGATTATTCTGATTGCCGGTGGATCAGAAAAGAATGCCGACTATGTGAAGTTAGGCGAAGTTATTGATCACTCGAGCGTTAAAACCGTAGTTTTAATGGGAGTTACTACTGCACCACGGATAAAATCGGTCATTAAAAATTCTAGAGTGAAGATTATCGATACTGCCAAAAATCTAGGTGAAGTTGTCGAGGTAGTCAGATCTGAGGCGAAATCAGGTGATATCGTTTTGCTTTCACCAGCGTCGGCAAGTTTTGATTGGTTTCGTAACTACAAAGATCGCGGCAATCAATTTAAAGAATTGGTAAAAAATCAATGAATTTTTCCACAAGGAATCAAAAAACAGATTATATTTATGCATTAATGATTTTTTTATTAATCTTTTTTGGAATTGTAATGATTGCTTCGAGTTCAGTAGTTATTTCATTTGAAAAATTCGGCACTAATTATCATTTTGTTATTCGCCAAATTATTTCTTGGCTAATTGGTATTGGGTTAATGCTAGGTACATATTTTATTGATTATCGTTTTTGGAAAAAAAATTCTTTATGGTTTTTCCTCATAACAATTGGGTTATTGCTTTTAATTTTTGTTCCTGGGATCGGACATGAATTTGGCGGCGCAAAACGTTGGATTGGCGTAGGTTCGGCGATTTTCCAGCCGGCAGAAATTGTAAAAATATCTTTTATTATTTATTTAGCTGCTTGGCTTGACAAAAAAGGTGATGATATAAAAAGTTTTCTTAAAGGTTTTGTTCCTTTTATAGTTTTAATTGCGATTGTAAGTCTTTTAATTATGAAACAACCTGACTTAGGTACGCTTTCGGTAATACTTTTAGTTGCTGCAGCGATGTTCTTTGTCAGTGGAGCTAATCTTTTTCATTTTGGGTTAGGAGTATTAAGTTTGAGTGCCCTTTTTGCTATTCTAGTCAAAGCAGCGCCTTACAGAATGCAAAGATTATTAGTTTTTTTCAACTCCTCTGCTGATAGTCAGGGCGCGGCATATCATATTAATCAAGCGTTATTAGCAATCGGCAGTGGGGGACTTTGGGGTTTGGGATTTGGCCAATCGCGCCAAAAATATCTTTACTTACCGATGCCTCACACTGACTCGATTTTTGCTATTATCGCCGAAGAACTCGGTTTCATTAGAACCAGCTTTTTTCTTTTGGTTTTTCTAGCAATAATTTTTAAAGGTTTTCAAATCGCTAAAAAGGCTCCTGATAATTTTGCAAGACTCTTGGCAACCGGAATTACTTTTTGGATTTTAGTCCAGGCGTTTATTAATATCGGCTCAATGCTTAACATTATTCCTATGACTGGAGTACCTTTACCTTTTGTTAGTTACGGAGGGTCGTCTTTAATGGTGCTTTTGGCTGCCACCGGAATAATGCTTAATATTTCTAAAGCATCGACAGGAGAAAAGGGATGAAAATAATTTTGACAGGTGGCGGAACTGCCGGCCACGTTTGGCCGCTTATAGCCATTGGGGAAAGTTTGCAAACCAATCATAAAGTCAAACTACTTTATATTGGTTCAAGATCTTTACAAGAAAGAGAAATCGCCGAAAAATTTAACCTTCCTTTTAAGGGAATCTTTGTGGGTAAATGGCGAGCCTATTTTTCTGTTTTAAATTTTTTGGATTTATTTAAAACTATTTTTGGCTTGATCCAAGGATTCTTTATCATTTTATCCTTTAAGCCTGAAGTTATTTTTTCAAAAGGCGGTTATGTTACTTTCCCGATACTATATTGGGCGAAAGTTTTTAAAATTCCTGTTGTTGCTCACGAGTCTGATGTGGTAATGGGAAAGGCAAATAAGTGGGTGATGAAATTTGCTAAAAAAGTTTGTTTGGGTTTTCCTCCTAAATATTATAAAAATTTACCGTATTCTGAAAAAATTGTTTATACTGGAACGCCAGTGAGACGAGAATTTTTCGATAAAATTCCTATCGGTCACGATAAACCGACAATCCTTATTACTGGCGGAAGTCAGGGAGCACAAAAAATTAATCAAATTATTAGTGAAATTTTACCTGATTTGGTTAAAATATATGATGTTTATCACCTTTGTGGTGAAAATAATTTCGAAGAATTAAAACAAAAATTTACAAATTCTAATTATCATCTAATCGGTTTTTCTTTAGAAACGCCAGCATTAATGCGTAACGCCGATTTAATAATTTCGCGCGCTGGCGCAAATACCTTAGCCGAGATCTCGGCATTAGGCAAACCTTCAATTTTAATACCCTTAGAATCGGCGTATGGCGATCATCAAACCGCGAATGCTAAAATTTATTCTGAACAAAATGCGGCTGTAGCGATCTCGGAAAAAAATTTGACAGGGAGCTCCTTATTGAGTATTATAAATCGTCTGATGGATGATGAGCAATTCAGGAAATTATTAGGTCATCACGCTCAAGAATTTGTGAAACAAGATGCAACATCTGAAATCTTAGATATATTATTTTCATCACTGCAAAAATATGGCAAACAAAGATAATTTAATTTATTTGATCGGTATTAAAGGCGTGGGGATGACAGCGCTTGCGGTTTATCTTAAGCAGGCCGGTTTTGAGGTTAGTGGTTCTGACAGTAACTCGTCTTTTGTCACTGATAAGATCTTAAAACAAAGTGGCATTAACGTTTTTCAGAATTTTGATGCTCAGAATTTAAAAGGGTTAAAACCAGAGACCGTTGTTGTTTCGGCTGCTTATGACAAAGAGAACCCTGAAGTGAAAATCGCAAAAAGCCGTCATCTAAATATTAAATATTACTCGGAAATGCTTGGCCAGATTAGTTCTGATAAAAAAGTAATTGCTGTTTCCGGAGTTCATGGCAAGACGACGACAACGGCAATAGTTACTTTTCTCTTAGAAAAAGGAAATCTGGCGCCAAGTTATATAATCGGGGCTGGAAAAATTTCGGGGTTTAGAGCAAACGCTCACAAAGGTGAAGGTGATTATTTTGTTATGGAGGCTGATGAATACAAGAAAAGCTCCGAAAGTAATGAACCAAAATTTTTAGATATTTCTCCTTTTATTGCTATTATTACAAGTATTGAACTTGATCATCCTGATATTTATGACTCTTTAGAGGATATTTATAACGCTTTTTATAAATTTGCTTGTCGTATTCCCAGGAATGGTCTTATTATTTTAAATTATGATTATCAAAAAAGTAAAAAGCTTAAACAATCTCTCGCCGATAGAAATTTTGTCACATATGGTTATGAAACTGGCGCGAGATGGAAGGTTGTTAATGTTCAAGAAAGTGCTGATTTTTCTGAATTTTATTTGGATGAAAATGGAAAAATTCACGGGCCTTTTAGAATTAAATTACCCGGAAAACATAATATTTTAAATGCAACAGCAGCTATCGTTACTGCTTTAAATTTAGAAATTCCTGAAACAACAATTAAAAGATATATATCTCAATTCGGTGGAGTTGAAAGACGTTTTGAAAAAATTTTTCAAACAAAGGATCTAATTATTTTTGATGATTATGCTCATCATCCAACGTCAATATCTTATACATTAGAAGCTGCAAAAAGAAAATTTCCTAATAAAAAAATTTGGTGTGTTTTTCAACCGCATACATATTCGCGCACAGAAAAACTATTGGATGAATTTGGTCGTGCTTTCAAAGACGCCGATAAAGTAATTGTAACCGATATTTATGCTTCAGCAAGAGAAAAGGTCGGGAAAATTAATGCAATTGATTTGGTAGAAGAAATTAAGAAACACCAGTCAGGCGTGAGGTATATTGAAAATAGAGAGAAAATTAAAGAATATATTAAAGATTCGTTAAAAGGGGAAACAGTTTTGATAACGATAGGTGCTGGAGATATTTATAAATTGGGTAAAGAACTTGCCGAAGAAATGGGGGAAAAAAATAAAGATGGATAAGCTAAAAGTTTTAAAAAATGGTTTAAAAGAAAATTTACGTGAACATGAGGTATTGCGCAATCATACCACTATGAGAGTGGGTGGAGTTTGCGATTTCTATTACGAGGCAAAAACTACCGATGATTTGGTTAAAGCTGTTAAATTAGCTCTAAAAGCTGATGTTCCTTATTTCATTTTAGGAGGCGGTTCAAATGTGATTTTCTCAGATTATGGCTTTCCAGGATTAGTGATTAAAAATTCTGCATCCAACATCGCTTTTATGCAGGAAAAAAGTCAAGCCATTGTTGATGCCGGAGTACCTTTAATTTCTTTCATTTTAGAAGCAACTTCTCACAACTTTTCCGGGCTAGAATTTTTATATGGAATTCCTGGCACGATTGGTGGAGCACTTTATGGCAATGCTGGCGCCTATGGTCAAGCAATTGGTGACTTTACTAAATTCGTGACGGTTCTGATCCCTGATGGAAAAGATGGTGAGCCGGAAATTGTTCAATACGAAGCGCCTTGGATGGAATTTGATTATCGTGAAAGCAAATTAAAAAAAATGAATGGTTTCAAAAAACCGATTATTTTATCGGCTAGGATTCAGCTTGCCCAAAATCGCCAAGAGGAAATTATGAGAAGACTGAATTCCTTTAAAGAACAAAGATTAAAGACCCAGCCGGTCGGACAATCAGCCGGATGTATATTTCGAAATCCAATCCCTGAAGAGCTAAAGAATGTCACCGGTCGCGGGAGTAAAGGTATGCCTGAACTTCCAAAAGAGCGAAGAGCCGGATTTATGTTGGATAAAGCAGGGGCAAAAAAACTTCGGGTTGGTAGTGCTCGAGTCTCAGGTAAACATGCGAATTTCATTTTAAATACTAATGGCGCAAAAGCTCAAGAAATTAGACAATTAGCAGAGGAAATGCGTACTATTGTTAAGCAGAAATATGCAATTAATTTGCAAGAAGAAGTTGAGTTCGTTGGCCAGTGGTAAATGTATCGGAGGGATATGGCGAGAGACATTCTAAGACAACCAAAAATTTATAGTCCTCCTAAAGAGCAGGAAAAATTTATTTTCCCCCGCTTTCTAAAGATTATTATTTGGGGATTTGTAATATTTGCGGCCTTTTTATATTTAATTTTATTTTCACCGCTTTTTAAAATAAGAAATCTTGAAATTGTGGGTATTCCGTCAACAGATACTAAAACTTATTTAGAATCTTTTAAAAATGGTAATATTTTTCTTCTTAAAACAGGTCCTATCCAGCAGCAGCTTATAGATGCCAATCCAGAATTTTTAAGTATAAAAATTTTTAAAGGAATTCCCAGTACTTTACGAATAGTTTTTGAAGAGAGAATTCCTAAAATTATCTGGAAAGTAGGCGATCAGCAATATTTAGTTGATGATCAAGGTATCGCTTATAAGAAGTTAGAGAATCCGGAAATTTTGCCCCAGATAATTGACATCAAAGCTATCTCAATGGGTCTATTAACACAAGTTTCAACGAGTAATTTCATAACTTTTGTTACCGATGCCCAAAATCAAGTAAAAGTTGATGATCTAAAGATCGATCATTTTGAAGTTAATGACACTATTTTTCAGGTAGACGCAATAACTAATAAAAGCATCAAAATAATTTTTGATACAACTCATAGTCTTTCGGATCAAAATGATGCTTTTGTGAAAGTCTACTCAGAGCACAAGAATGACATTAAAGAATATCTTGATGTCAGGGTAGTGGGCGTGGTTTATTATAAATAATGCAGTATTAAGAATTGAGAATAGAGAATGAAAAATACAAAATTATGGATATTAAAAGAGAGAAAATCAGAAGATTTAATTGAACAAATACTTCTTAATAGAGATATTCCCAAGAAGGATTGGGATAATTTCTTAAACCCTAATTTTAATTCCGGTCTTCATGATCCCTTCAAATTATCTGATATGGAAAAAGCGGTTCAAAGAATTAAACGAGCTATTTTAGAAAAAGAGATTGTAGGTATTTTTGGTGACTACGATGCAGACGGAATACCTGCTTCCGCTTTACTGTCAAACGCTTTAGAAAAATATTATGGTCTTAAGACCATAACCTATATTCCTTCACGTAAGGAAGGTTACGGACTTAATAAGCAGGGGATAGATTTTTTAAAGAAACAAGGCGTAAGTTTACTTATAACTTGTGATTTGGGGATTCGTGAAGTGGCTGACACGGAATATTCCAGGGGACAAGGGATAGATGTTATTATTACTGACCATCATGAGCCAGGCAACGAAATTCCTAAAGCCATTGCTGTTATTGATCCTAAAAGGAAAGCCTCAAAATATCCATTTCGCGAGCTTTCTGGTGGCGGTGTTGTTTTTAAACTTTTGCAAGCATTAGCAAAAAAATTGGGTAAAATTTCCGAAAACGATTTGAAATGGATGTTAGATTTGGTAGGAATTACTACTATTTGTGATGTAGTGCCTTTGATCGATGAAAATCGAATATTGGCAAAATTTGGACTTGTTGTTTTGCAAAAAACTAAAAATTTAGGTCTCAGGAAACTTTATCAAGCGGCCGCTATTTCTCCTGAAAATATCGATACCTATTCGGTCAGTTTTCAAATCGGGCCACGTTTAAATGCTCCAGGAAGAATGGATCATGCTAACGAGAGCTTTTATTTACTCCGGTCTCAAGAACCAGAAGAAGCAAAAAAACTTGCGGAAAAATTAAATAAAATTAATCAAACTCGTCAAGCAGAGCTAGACCGCATTTTAAAAGAAGCTAGAACCAAAGTTATAGATGGTAATTTACATCGCAAAAAGGTGATTTTTGTAGTAGGTGATTGGCCCAGCGGATTAGTAGGCTTAGTGGCCGGGAAAATAACTGAAGAATTTGCCAGACCGTCTTTGGTTTTTGAGAAAGGCTCGAAATTTTCTAAAGGAAGTGCACGTTCTGTTGACGGGTTTGATTTAGTTGAAGCTTTAGAAGAATCAAAAAATATTTTAGAAAATTATGGCGGACATTCCAAAGCAGCCGGCATGACAGTTTTAAATGAAAAACTTTCTAAGCTTTATGATAAACTT
>Ga0334722_10002108_pt1 | contig 23080 bp, 21 predicted proteins | sample C3_bottom_MG_FD_207210 | JGI IMG/M metagenome (GOLD analysis project Ga0334722, IMG submission 207210) | Sediment microbial communities from Yellowstone Lake, YNP, Wyoming, USA - C3_bottom | ecosystem: Environmental > Aquatic > Freshwater > Lake > Sediment | place: USA: Wyoming | collected... | reverse complement strand
CTGATGTTTGGCCAGATATCAAGATTGAGCAGAGATTCATAGACCGTATGGAGGGAGGACTTCTCATTTCAGCAGTTATGGAAAAGGTTCTTTCTGGTAATATGCAATTTCAGGATGTCCTTGAATACTCTATGCAGATAGAGATCAACAGTCTTGACCTTTATATGAGGATTTTAAAACTCGTTCCAGCCCCTGTAATCGATATATTTAGAGGGATTATCACTGAAGAAAAGGCACATATGAAGATGCTCGGAAGACTTATTTCATCGCATAAGAGATAAAAGTGTCCTTTGAATATAAAATTTATAGTATGATTAAGTCACACTTATAGCAGGTGAGTGATGAACATGCCAAATGTTGTAAAAAAGACTATTTCTTTACCATCTCAAATTGCTAAAGAGATCGAAAGAATTGCAAAAGAAGAGAATAAGAGTATAAGTGCTGTTATTGTGGAGGCTCTGAGGCTGACAAAGCAGGAAAGATTAAAAAAGGAATTTTATCAGATACAAGGTTTCTGGAGCAAAAAGGCAAAAGAAAAAGGTATTCTAACAGAAGAAGATTTGAAGAAATATTTAAAAAATGAGGGTTGTTTTTGATTCAAATATCTAATAGACATAAAAAACTCCCACCTGGTCAGAGGCTAATAGAAGACTTTCCTGTGCTCCATTATGGAGATGTCCCAGAGGTTAATATCGAAACTTGGGACTTCACTGTTAAAGGGCTTGTGAGAAACCCTTTAAGGTTAAGTTTTGACGAGTTCATGAAACTTCCATCTGTTGAACTCAGGGCAGATTTTCACTGCGTTACAGGCTGGACAAAGTTTGACCTTCACTGGAAGGGCGTGCTATTCAAAACTATTGCTGAGCTTGCTAATCCCCTTCCTGATGCGAGGTATGTACTTATATTCGCTGAGAATAATTACACGACAAATCTTCCATTAGATATTGCCATGGATAACGATGTGATTTTTGCTTATGAATATGAAGGAAAACCTCTCACGCCTGAGCATGGTTATCCATTGAGACTTGTTGTACCAAAAAAATATGCCTATAAGAGTGCTAAGTGGGTAAGGGGCATTGAGTTTCTTCAAGAAGACAGACCCGGTTTCTGGGAGGTCCGTGGATACAGCAACTCAGCAGACCCGTGGAAAGAGGAGAGGTACGGATAGGCGAATTCACAATTTCTTCAAATATTACTTTTATAATCTTAAAGGAAGGCAGGTGATAGTTATGTTCTATGCTGGTTCACGAGATGGGCTTATTGCTGTATCGCCTGTTGAGTATATAATAAAGATAAGGACAAAAGAGAAGATTAGATGAAGGCAATTGTAATCCCTAAGAGGAGTTCTATAATTTAAGCGAAGGAGGAGAAATCAGTGCACAGGATCGTTGAAGTAAAACCACTCGAAAATTACAGATTATGGCTCAGGTTTTCTGATGGGGTTGAAGGGGTGGTAGACCTTTCAGAATTAGCAGGTAAAGGGGTCTTCTCTTCATGGCAGGACCTGAATTTCTTCAATGCTGTTTATATAGACCCTGAAAGCCACACAGTAACATGGCAAGGAGGGATTGATCTCTGTCCTGATACACTTTATGCTAAGATACTTGGAGTCGATCCCATAGCTGTGTTAAAAACAGAAGAACCTGTGCGTTATTAATCATGTCTCAAATATCTAAATTCTATGGCATCGCAATATACATCTATTACAACGACCATTTCCCACCACATTTTCATGCTATATATGGAGAATTTGAGGCACTAATAAACATTGAAACACTGGCGCCTCTGGCAGGCTACTTACCACCAAGGGCATTAGGATTAGTCATTGAATGGGCGAGTCTGCACCATGGAGAGTTAAAGAAGGTCTGGGAACAGGCAATAAACCACCAGAATCTTGACAGGATCGAACCCTTAAAATAGAAAGGAGGTGATAGCATGAGCATTAAAAAGGCAAAGAAGAGTGGTCAGTCATGTAAATGTCATCAGTCCTGTTAAAAACCTTCTAAGGAGGAAAAAAGATGAAAAGGTTAGTAATTGTTTTGCTGAGTCTATTTGCATTCAGTATGTCGGCATATGCACAAATGCATGAAGGCATGAAGTCTGAACAGCAGATGGGTGGTGGCATGATGGGCGGTGAAGGGAAGATGCCGATGATGCAGATGTGTCAGGAGATGATGAAACAGAAGATGGGCGAGGGACAGATGCCTATGTGTCCTATGTGCATGCATATGATGAAAGGGCATAAAGAGATGATGCAAATTATGATGGAGATGATGAAGATGCAGGAAAAAATCATGATGGGGGTTAAAACTTCTGAGAAGAAACAACTCTTGAAGGACATGGCACGGATGAAAGAGAAGATACAGAAGATGATGTCTATGCAAATGTCCATGATGGAAATGGATGATTCAGGGGCAAGGCTTAAGTGTGCAGAGGAATGGCTTAAAAAGGCCATAGAACTCCACGAGATGCACATAAAAGATCCGAAGACAGCAACCGAGGCATCACAGATGGAGATGATGAAGCAGATGAAGAAGGCTTATGAGTGTATAACAAAAGGGATACAGCCCGAAGGTAATGGGGATAAAGGGAAGGAAGACACCGAGTTGCAAAAACAGGAGGAACATAAACATTGATTAAAAGAGACCAGCCTTGATGCGCGGGAGGGGATAGGTGATTGTTACAGATCCTGTGTGCAAGATGACGATTGCTGACAATGATGCTGCTGGCACATCCGTATACAGAGGTCAGACCTATTATTTCTGCTCAAGGCATTGCAAAGAGAGGTTTGACAGAGACCCTGAGGCATTTCTTACAGAGAAGGCTATAGCCCTTGAGCCCCTTACCCCCTCCACAGGTAAGGTTGAGTGGACATGCCCCATGCATCCCGAGATCGTGCGAGACTCGCCCGGAAGCTGCCCTATCTGCGGGATGGCCCTTGAACCAAAGACCATCACTGAAGCAGAGGAGGAAAATCCTGAACTCATCGACATGACAAGGCGATTCAAGATCGGAGGCCTCCTCACGATACTGCTGATCCTTATCGCAATGAGCGATTATATCCCGGGGTTTTCATTGAAGACCGTGATTCATCACGAACTGCTTAAATGGCTTGAACTCATCCTTGCAACACCTGTTGTCCTCTGGGCTGGATGGCCCTTCTTTGTGCGTTTTGGGCAATCCATTGTAAACCGCAACCTTAATATGTTTACATTGATAGGTCTTGGTGTTGGCGTTGCCTACATATACAGCGTCATCGCTTCTCTCATGCCTGGCATATTCCCTGATTCCTTCAAGAAGGATGGAGATGTGGGGGTATATTTTGAGGCTGCAGCAGTTATTGTCACCCTTGTGCTTCTCGGGCAGGTGCTTGAATTAAAGGCAAGAAGCAAGACCGGAGCGGCCATTAAGGCACTCCTTGGACTTGCACCAAAGACAGCCCGCAGGATAAGAGATGGCATAGAGGAGGATATCCCTCTTGAGCATGTAAAGATAGGAGATACCCTCCGTGTTAGGCCCGGAGAAAGGATACCTGTAGATGGCATTGTTATCGAGGGGACGAGCTCAGTTGATGAATCAATGATCACAGGTGAGCCTGTTCCTGTGCAGAAGCAGAAGGGAGACCGGGTAATCGGTGCAACTGTGAATGGAACGGGAATGCTGATTATCAGGGCAGAGAAGGTTGGAGCAGATACACTCCTTTCCCAGATAGTTCATATGGTGTCAGAGGCTCAGAGAAGCCGCGCTCCTATCCAGAGGCTTGCAGACATCGTAGCAGCCTATTTTGTCCAGATCGTCGTGGCAGTCGCAATCCTCACATTTATTATCTGGGCGTGGCTTGGTCCTGAACCAAGGATGGCACACGCAATGATTAATGCAGTGGCAGTCTTAATCATCGCATGCCCATGTGCCCTCGGTCTTGCAACGCCCATGTCTATAATGGTTGCGATGGGAAAGGGCGCAACCCAGGGGGTGCTTTTCAAAAACGCAGAGGCAATAGAGGTGATGAAGAAGGTAGATACCCTTGTGGTTGACAAGACAGGGACACTAACGGTTGGTAAACCTAAGCTTGTAGATATAGTGCCTGCTCAGGGATTTGAGCAAAACAGGATACTATTTTTTGCTGCAAGCCTTGAACGAGGAAGTGAACATCCCCTTGCAGCAGCAATCGTAAAGGCCGCAGAGGAAAGGGGCATAAGCCTTGCTGATGTTCAGGAATTTAGCTCATTAACAGGCAAGGGAGTCGTTGGTAATATTGAAGGGCATAAGATTGCACTGGGTAACCTCAAACTCCTCCAGGACCGCGGCATTGACTCTGCAGGACTCTTACAGAAGGCTGATACAATGCGTACAGAAGGACAGACAGTCATGTTTGTTGCAGTAGATGGTAAGGTGAACGGGCTCCTCGGTGTGGCAGACCCGGTAAAGGAGACAACACCCGAGGCGATCGATGCACTCCATAAAGAGGGTATCCGCATAGTTATGCTTACAGGAGACAACCGTGTAACAGCAGAGGCTGTAGCAAGGCGGCTCAATCTTGACGATGTTATTGCAGAGGTGCTTCCTGATCAGAAGGCCCAGGTTGTCAAGCGATTGCAGGACGAAGGAAGGATCGTCGCAATGGCAGGAGACGGGATAAACGATGCCCCTGCCCTCGCACAGGCCCATGTGGGCATTGCAATGGGAACAGGCACGGATGTGGCAATGGAGAGCGCTGGTGTGACACTTGTGAAAGGCGACCTGAGGGGTATTGTCCGTGCAAGGCGACTGAGCAGGGTAACGATGCGCAATATAAAGCAGAATATCTTCTGGGCGTTTATATACAACACCATCGGAGTGCCGATTGCAGCAGGTGTTCTTTATCCCTTCTTCGGGATCCTCTTAAGCCCTATCCTTGCTGCTGCAGCCATGAGCTTTAGCTCGGTGTCGGTGGTTGGAAATGCATTGAGGCTAAGAAGGATGAAGGTGTAAGTTGAGACTGAATATTATAGAAAGGCTTATAACCAATAATCCGTTAAGGGCTTTTTCACAGAGGAAGATAGAGGGTCCGTTGCTTAAGAAAATGGCTTCTTATGATAAATATCCCTATTGTCTTGAAATCGGATGCGGTAGAGGAACTGGTGCAGAAGTTATTGTTAAGATTTTTGGGGCAGAAAAGGTTGTTGCAATAGATATTGACCCGGAGCAGATAGAAAAGGCAAAGAGATACATCAGTTCTGAATTAAGAGACAGGATAGTTTTTAAGCTCGGGGATGCAATGGCAATTAATCAGCCTGATGGGATATTTGATGCAGTCTTCTCCTTTGGTGTTCTTCATCACATGGAGGATTGGAGAAGGGCTATAAAAGAGGTCTCAAGGGTTTTAAAACCAGGAGGAGAGTTCTTTTTTGAAGAACCCCTGCGACCATTTTTAAGGAATTTTCTTGTGAGATTTTTTACTGAGCATCCCCCGGGCGGAGAATTTGATATAGAGGAGATTTCAGAAGAGTTCAGGAAGAATAATATGGAGATAAAAAAGATAAGAAAATTTGCTAATATAGCTATAGCTGGTATGGCAAAGAAGGTGTTATGAGAAGAAGGGAATTTATAAAGATTATTGGTGGCCTTATGGCATCTGGTCTGTTTCCTTCATGTATAGATGCTAAGGAAGGTAAAAGATTACTCAAAAACGAAAACAAGCCAGGCTTTTATATAAGATTCTATAAACCCTTTGAACCTGTGAATATAGAGCGATGGAGACTCGATGTTGGGGGTTTCTGCGAAAAACCATTAAAACTCAGTCTGAGGGATATAATGAGATTTCCACAGGTAACACAGGTCTCAAGGCTTAAATGTGTAGAATGCTGGTCTTCTAAGGCAAGCTGGACAGGCTTCAGACCTCAGGTGCTTTTTGACCTTGTTAAGCCATTAAAAGAGGCAAGGTATTTATATTTCTATTCTGCTGATGACTATTTTGAATACATATCCCTTGAAGACCTCCTCAAGCCAAGGGTTTTGTTTGTGCATACGATGAATGGCAGGCCTTTGCCTGATGAACATGGTGCACCATTGAGATTGATAATCCCATTCAAATATGGTTATAAGAATGTAAAGACTATAACGAGACTGGTCTTTGTAGAAAAAGGTGGAGATGGCTACTGGTCTCAATATGGATATTCAGCAGATGGAACTATTCAGCCAGGGGCAGACTATCTTCTCGACACTGGAGAAACAAGAGAGATCAAGAAACAGGGAGAACCTGATTATTGATACCTGATATTCCTTCCTTAATATTTTTAATATCTCAGGAATGCCCCTATGCTACCATATTCCGCAAGCCTCTTGTTTTCTTCGACAACCTCGACAAGAGCGTTTTGCTGTATAGCCTTTTCGCAGGCAGAATCAACTATATAGTCCTCAGGTCTCATTTTACCCCCACAGTATGGACATGGATCGATATCCTGTGAGGAAAGGTATCCGCAGGTGTTGCAGACAAACCCTGGTGCATTAAAGTTCTTAAGGACGAATAGTTTCATCACCCTCTGTTCCTGCAATGCATTCAGGACATTATCGAGACCAGTCACGGCATTTTCATTCTTCAATGCCCTGTTTATAAGATTCTGTATATCCTCTTCTTCTTTCTGTCTCTCGTATTCATAAACAATAGGCTGGACCCTTTTCAGGACCTCGTCAGGTTTGGCGAACATCTCTATCTTTAAAGTACTGATCACCTTTTCGAGAATCCCCTTTGGTAACATCTCCTTAACCATTGAGACGGCCTCATCAGAGCCACCTAAGATAACCCTTCCTATGTATTCACCGCTCAGAAAGGAATCAAATTTCTCTACAACATCCTTGAGATGTAGGCCTATATGATAATTGATGTGCCTTTCATAATGGTTCTGGGAAAGGGCAAACCATCCACCCTTTTTGTGCCTTCCAGGAACATCCTCAGAATGGACCTCTCCATATTCAACGATCTCTCCAAGATGGATCACAAAGATCCTTGCTGACTCTTTATCAACGATAAGCAAGGCATACCGCTGGTAATTATCGAGCAGGTCAGTGAGTGGTTTAACATAAGGTGTCTTATCTATAATCATTTCATTCTTCACGGGTACATTCAGGTGGTATTCCTTCCAGAAATTACTCTCTTTCGAGCTTATAAGACAGAGGCCTTTTCTGAACAACCTCTTATTCGCAAAGACATAGTTCTCTATCCTTTCTATATCGTCTTTTATTCTCTTATAGACTGACTTATCCATTTCTTCTACGCTCTTCTTTATCATATTCTTGAAATGGGTCAGGTAATCACCTTTTTTATTAAAGATCGGGTCTACATTTAGATAAAGACTGACAAAATAATTATTGTTTCCTGTAAAGGAAGATATCTCCTTTAATTCCTTTCTATCGAGCATTGTATGCCTCCTCTTTTTTATTTAAGAACTATAATTTTAATCTACAATAACTGAACCACGGATATTATAGCAGATTGGATAAATTTCCTGTCATGAGCCTGGGTGATTATGTTCTTCTATGTTCCTGAATATCTCGATGACAGAGATAAAGACTGCAAGGACGAAGGGACCCATGATGAGGCCAATCAATCCAAAGAGTTTAATTCCGCCAAGAACGCTGAAGAAGATCATGAGCACTGGCATCTTCGTCCTGCTGCCTATGATTATAGGTCTCAAAATATTGTCTATCAGACTTATACCAAAGACCCCTACAATCGTCAGGATGATGCCTTTTACAATTGACCCTTGAATAAATAGATAACCTGCTATAGGTCCCCAGACTGCAAAGGCACCAAGAAGTGGAATGAAGGACGCGATTGCTGTTGCTACCCCCCATATAACAGGCGCCCTTATCCCGAGAAGAGAATAGGTAATACCACCTATAATACCCTGAACCATTGCAACTATTACTCCACCATAGATAGTCGAGATGATTATGTCTCTCATCTGTATGGTTAGCCTGTCCTTTTGCTCCTCAGAAAAGGGCATATAATCCCTGAATCTCCTTAGGAAATCGGTACCATCTTTTAAAAAAAAGAATATAGAAAAGGACATGAAAACGAAATTCAAAATAACTGTCATAATATCACCTATACTACCTGTTATCCTCCCCATGACCTCCTTTCCCATCCTTGATAGACCATTCATAATCGCCTCATCGAGTTGTGCCTCAGAGATATTGAAGATAGAGGTAAGCCTGTCGATAATATTTCTTATATGGGGGTCTTCGAGGAGTTTTTTAAGGCCCTCGATCCTCCCCGCCTCGAGATATTCAGAGACCCCCTTTACCTCATTTATCAGGAGGAGAGAGAAATAGGAGAAAGGACCAAGAATGATAATGAGTATGATTAATAGGGTCAGGATTGAGGCTATGGCCCTGTATCTCAGAAACTTGAGTGAGAAGGCATAGAGGGGATAGAATACGAGGGAAAGTACTATAGCCCATGCTATAGGGGTAAGAAAGGGTTTAAATATCTGATAATTCAGATATCCGAGGATGATTACGATTGTTATTAGAGAGAGAAGATAGAATCTATTCAATGACATAAAAATACCTGAAGACCCTGTGAAACCTGAGAGACCCTATCTCTATCACCTGCCTTGCGAATCATCTCTCTGAATATCTCTTTTGAAAGTCTATCATATATCTCTTTCTCCTCGATATTCCCTTCTGTCATGAGCGGTCTCTCAGGGTGCCACTGCAGACCAATTAAAAAATGATGACTTTTATGATAAATACCCTCGATTATACCATCTTCGGAAAGGGCAAATATATCGAGGCCTTCTCCTAACTTCCTTACTGCCTGATGATGGGAGGAATTAACTGTGAGGCTTATATCATCTATTCCAAGGGGAGAGCCATCCCTGATCACGATGGTATGGTCATTACTGTGGTTTACTTCTGAGTTCAGGTCGATCTTTATGTCCTGATAGAGATTTCCGCCAAAGAATACATTTATCAGTTGCATACCATAGCAGATGCCGAGTATCGGTATTCCTGTCGGAAGGAAAGTTCTTATCAGGGAAAACTCGAAATCGCTCCGTCTTTTATCCGTTATCCTTAATGATGGATATGATTTTTCATGATAATAAGTGGGGTCAAGATCATCTCCACCTGATATGATGAGGCCATCGATAGATCCGATTAGCAGAGACGGGTCTTGTGGAGGTAAAAGAACAGGTAGACCACCAGCATTAATAATCGCCTCGGCATATTCCTCCCTTATCTTCTGATAGGGTGATTCTATATCGATAGTTATGCCTATAATTGGCCTAAATGCCACCTCTGAGTATCCTCCCATTCCTTGCTCCGGTTAATAGGCCTTTTTCGACAGTTATCTTCCCGTTGATTATCACATAGTGGATCCCCTCTGGCTTCATAAAAGGTTCTTCGAAGGTTGCCCTATCCTTGATCTTTTCCCTGTCGAAGATGACTATATCAGCATAATAGCCTTCGGATATCCTTCCTCTTCCATGGAGAGAAAAGGTCATGGCAGGCAAGGCAGTTATCTTGTGTATCGCATCTGACAAGCCAAGAGTGTCTGCATACCTGTGAAGAAACCTTGGGAAACTTCCAAATCCCCTGGGATGTGGCTTTCCGACCTTTGTCTTACCAGTAAAGGAGCGGGCAGAACTGTCAGAACCGATCATTACATAGGGAAGGGATAAGAACCTTGAAAGGTTTTCCTCTGTCATTGAGAAGAATATAGCACCGACCCTGAGCCTTTCTTCGAGAAGTATATCGAAGAGAAGGTCTACAGGATTTTTCTTCAACATGATAGATAGTTCTTCTATCGATTTGCCCTCCATCCATATCTTATCCTCATTCGCAACAGATGATACCATGATATTACTCCAGTATTCATTTTCGGGATGCTGCGACAAGATCTCTGCTCTCATGACTTCTCTCATCTGTTGATCTCTTAATCTTTCGAGTTCCTTTTCAACACCGCCTTCATATGCCCAGGCTGGCAAGATAGCATCGAGATCCGTTGATGCTGCTACATATGGATACCTGTCTGCCGTTATCTCTACTCCATCATTTCTTGCCTTTTCTATCATATCGATTATCCTGTCAATCTTTGTCCAATTCTTCTTCCCGCTCGTCTTTATATGTGATATATGGACATGTATACCTGATCTCCTGCCCACATCTATAGTCTCCTCTACAGCCTCCTCGATCATATCTCCCTCGCTCCTCATATGGGTGGTGTAGATAAGGTCTTTTATACTGGAAGCAAGTTCTATTATCTCTTCCCTGTCAGAGTAGACACCAGGAGGATAAATGAGACCTGTTGATAGCCCTATTGCTCCGTCCCTAATTGATTCATCGAGGAGATTGAGCATATCTTGTATATCGTGTCGTAGAGGCCTTTTATCTCTATAACCCATGACAGATGCCCTGAGATTTCCATGGCCTACAAGGGTTGCAAAATTCATTGTTAATCCCCTCTTTTCGAGTATTAGGAAATATTCCTTAAGGTTTGACCATCTCTCCTCTATCCCGAACTCTCTGAGGTCGCCTTCCCTCTGGATCATGGCATCTCCTATAAGGGGTGCTGCTGAAAGACCACAGTTGCCATTTATCTCTGTTGTTATCCCTTGAAGGACCTTTCCTTCTGCCCTTGAATCAGCAAGGAGGGTAAACTCAGAATGGGAGTGAGTATCGATAAAACCAGGAGAAACGACAAATCCTTCTGCATCTATAACCGTTTCTGCTGGTGCCGATTCCTCTGGATCATGAGATACTAAGGCTATCCTGTCTCCTGATATGCCGATGCTTCCGATTATGGGTTCCAGGCCAGAACCATCGATGATATATCCCTTCTTTATAAGGATATCCAGATATGCCATGTGAGTGTTAGAACTTTACGGTTCCCTTTTTATTGATATCTCTGCCAACAACTCGCTGCAGGGGAGTCTGGGAAGAAAAATATCTCTTTATTCCACTGGCGATGGATCTGGCAATCGCCTCCCTGTATCCGTCTTTTGCCAGTAATTTCTCTTCCTCGGGATTGCTGATAAAGGATACCTCTGCAAGTATGGATGGCATGGATGCGCCGACAAGGACATAAAAGAGGGCCTGTTTTACCCCTAAATTTATCATTCTTCTCTCTCCCCCTATATCTGAGATAATAGAGTTCTGGACAAGATGTGCAAGCTTGAGTGATTCATCACGCTTATAATCCCTGCTCAGGTCATTGAGTATTCTCTCGACATCGTTTTTATAAGCAGTCATCTTCTCTTTCATCCTTTTCATTGATATATAATTTTCTCTTGCTGCAACCCTTATAGCCTCTTCATCATTCGTCCAGTTAAGTAGATAGGTCTCTACCCCCCTTGCAGCCCTGTTGGGGCTGGCATTTGCATGAATCGAGATGAAAAGGTCAGCCTCTTTCTTCCTCGCTATGGCGGTCCTCTCTTCAAGGGGTATGAATATATCGTGATCCCTTGTCAAATGCACATCGAGAGTAGGGTCTTTTGATAGTATTTCCCTCAATTTGAGGGCAATATCGAGGACGACATCCTTTTCCCTGAGTCCTGTGGGACCAACTGCGCCAGGGTCATGTCCTCCGTGACCGGGATCAATCACAACGACCTTTTTTGCCAGAATAGACTCTGTCTTTTCAGCATTTACATCGATGATCAGTCTTGTTGGATCATCGAAGAAAAAGACATTATAGCTTTCTATCCTATCTATGTCCAGAACAATCCTTACTGTATCGATATTAAACTGACCTGCCCTGATAGATTTCAGTAAACCATCTTCAACAGAGAGGTTCTTTTTTATCTCTTTTGGTATCTGTGCACCTGATAGGTCAAAATAAAGCCTATCAGGCTTTGAAAGGCGATTTACCTTATAATCAACAGGCCTGGATAGGTCTATAACAACCCTTGTCTGACCAGGGGAGGACCAGTATCTGATGTCCTTTACAATAGCCTTATCCGATGCAGGGGAAGGGGGAGCCGACAGAATAAAAAAACTCAGGATGAATAAGATCCTGAAAAATGTCATCATACCGTCTGAACAGCCCTGATCTCGGGGAGTTCTTTCTTCAACGTTGATTCGACCCAGTTCTTCATAGTCAGTTGAGACATCGGACAGGTTGCACATGACCCTGTGAGCCTTACATATACAACATCATCCCTTACATCGATAAGCTCAATATCCCCTCCTTCAGCCTTAAGGCCGATCCTGATCTTCTCAAGGATGCTCTCGACTCTTTCTTTCAACATATATGCTCTTTCTCGCTCTAACTAAGATTATATATAATTTATTCGATTTGTCAAGGATTCGGCATTTGAGGGATTTGATGTTTGATGGCCTTTTGAAGCGGTTATTGACAAGAAATGGTCTTTTAGGTTTTAATTTATGATATAAGGCGCGTAGCTCAGGGGGAGAGCGCTACCTTGACACGGTAGAGGTCGGCGGTTCGAAACCGCCCGTGCCTATTAGTAAAATCAAGGGTTTACAAGGTCTCTGGTGGGTTAGGGTAGGGTGAATGTGGTGAAAATTGTAACATGTTAGCCCGTTTTGACCCCCTTGAGACCTCTTTATCTTGCTGATTCTGTTTATCGCCTTACCCGTATTACTCCTTCTGTCTGGACTATCTTCTGCATGAGTCCAGATAACTGCATTCTGTCCTTAACCTCGAGATTTAGAGTTATGTGAGCCCTCTTATCAGAGGTTGAACTGGCATGTATATGGCTTATATTCACATTCGCAGAAGAGATGAGGGAACTCAGTGCCGCTATTATTCCCGGCCTGTCCACGGTCTCTACTAAGAGTCGTGCTATTGTTGTGGACTCATTCTCAGGTTTCCATTCGACCTCAATGAGCCTTTCTGTATCAACGGCCAGGCTCTCTAAATTAGGACAGTCTATCCTGTGAATAGTAACTCCTCTGCCTCTTGTAACAAAACCCACAAGTTTGTCACCGGGCACTGGATAACAGCACTTAGCCGTATGATAGAGAATACGGTCGATTCCTTTTATGCTGATGCCCTTTGCCTCCCTTTGAGGCCTGCTTGCCTTCTCTATAGCCTCCTCGGCTGGCCTTTCAGGTAGCAACCTATTTACGACCTGATGGGGAGAGATCTTTCCGTAGCCTATCGAGACGAGGAGGTCATCAAAGGATTGCATGCTAAAGGCCTTTGCAAGGGCCTTGAGTTCGTCATTTTTAAAAGCCGTTAACCTCAAATTATGCCTTTTCATCTCTGTGTCGAGGAGCTTTGTTCCCAGGTCGATGCTCTGTTTCCTTTCTTCTGTCTTAATCCATTGTTTTATTCTGCTCTTCGCCCTCTGGGTAACAACATACTTTAGCCAGTCTCTACTCGGACCATGGGTTGGTGAGGTTATGATCTCAATGGTATCTCCATTCTTTAATTGATACCTGAGGGGGACTATCCTGCCATTAACCTTTGCCCCTATACATCTGTGACCAACCTGGGTGTGGATACTGTAAGCAAAATCAATTGGTGTTGCACCTGACGGGAGTTCTTTTATCTCACCCCTCGGGGTGAAGACGTAAACAACATCAGGAACGACCTCTCCCTTTACAGCCTCGAGGAATTCCCTTGCATCCTTAAGTTCTTTCTGTGATTGTATTAGTTCTCTGAGCCAGGAGATGTATTTACTGTCTTTTTCCTCTATATATCCCTTTTCTTTATACTTCCAGTGAGATGCGATTCCCTCCTCGGCAACCTTATGCATCTCTTCTGTTCTGATCTGAAATTCTATTCTTTCCCCCATAGGCCCGACCACAGTTGTATGCAGGGATTGATACATATTGCTCTTTGGCATGGCAATATAGTCTTTGAATCTCCCCGGTATCGGTGTCCAGAGTGAATGGATGAGCCCCATTATGGTGTAACAGTTTGCCTTTGTATCGGTTATTATCCTTAAACCGAGAACATCGTGAACCTGATCAAAGGTTATACCCTGTCTCTGCATCTTCTGGTATATACCGTAAAGGTGTTTGACTCTTCCAGAGACCTTTCCATAGAGGCCTTCCTCTTTCAGCCTTTTCTCAACAGTCTCTGCGACAGATTTCAGATAACCTTCCTGTTCCTCTTTTCTCCTGGCTACCTTTTTCCTCAGGTCTTCATAGAGTTCAGGCATGAGGAATTTAAAGCTCAAGTCCTCGAGTTCTATCCTGAGCCATCCGATACCGAGCCTATTAGCAAGGGGTGCATAGATCTCCAGTGTCTCTGAGGCAATTCTCTGCTGTTTATTTTCAGGTAGATACTGAAGTGTTCTCATATTATGCAGTCTATCTGCGAACTTTATGATTATTACCCTCAGATCCTCCGACATTGCAAGGAGCATCTTTCTGAAATTCTCTGCCTGAGCCTCTTCCTTTGTCTTGAATTCTATCTTACTCAACTTTGTGAGGGCATCAACAAGGAATGCTATCTCCTCTCCAAACATATCTTTGATATCGTTCGCAGAGGTATCTGTATCCTCAATCGTGTCATGAAGTAGTCCTGCCGCAATGGTGGGTATATCCATTCTCATGTCAGCAAGTATGTCCGCTACAGCAAGAGGATGTCCGATATAAGGGGTGCCTTCAACCCTTAGCTGTGAGCAATGGGCCTCTCTCGAAAAGATATAGGCCTTCTTCAGAAGCTCAACATCAGCATCCTGATTATAGGTGAGGACCTTTTTTATCAGAGAATCTATCGTAACGATAACATCTTCCATAATTATATTATACAACTTGGCACGACATGTGTTCAGCTTACATTATTGCCTCATTCTGTCTTTGCAATTTTTATTTGTGAGTGATAATATAAAAGACCTATGGATTCAAAGCTTTACGGTATAGGGATCTATGAACTCAGTGGTCTTCTCCTGAGGAGAGAGGTGTCTGTCAGAGAGGTGATAGAGTCTCTGATAAGAAGGATTGAGGCTGTAGAGCCAGTGATTAAGGCTTACTTAACACTGAATCATGAAAAGGTCATCGATAGAGCCATGATCTGTCAGAGGCTTCTGGATGATGGAAATGCCTCCCCGATTATTGGTATACCGATAGCCATTAAAGATAATATCTGTACAGAGGGTATAAAAACAACCTGTGCATCGAAGATACTAAAGGATTTTATCCCTCCCTATGAGAGCACTGTTACTTCAAGGCTTATTGAGAAAGGATATATTTTGATCGGTAAGACGAATCTCGATGAGTTCGCGATGGGTTCATCGACAGAGAACTCAGGTTTCTATGTTACGAGGAACCCCTGGGATTTAGAGAGGATACCTGGCGGTAGTAGTGGTGGTTCGGCCGCTGCAGTGGCTGCAGATGAATGTTTTGCAGCCCTCGGCTCTGATACCGGAGGTTCTATCAGGCAGCCTGCTGCCCTTTGTGGTGTTGTGGGTTTGAAACCAACCTATGGCCGTGTATCAAGATATGGCCTCATTGCCTTTGCCTCTTCCCTTGACCAGATAGGCCCTATAACAAAGGATGTCAGAGATGCAGCAATATTGCTGAATTTAATTGCAGGCCCTGATCCAAGGGACTCTACGTCCGCCCCCGTTCCTGTGCCAGATTTCACAGCCTCCCTTGGCAGGGATATTAAGGGTCTTAAGGTGGGGATACCAAAGGAATACTTCATTGAGGGTATGGATAGAGAGGTAGAGTCTGCTGTAAAAAGGGCGATAGATGTGATTGAATCTCTGGGTGCTATCCCTGTAGATATATCCCTCACTCATACAGAATATGCTGTAGCTACTTATTATGTCCTTGCCACATCAGAGGCCTCATCTAATCTTGCGAGATATGATGGCGTAAAATATGGATTCAGGGCTTATGGCAGGGATCTTATAGAGATGTACATGAATACGAGAGCCGAAGGGTTCGGTCAGGAGGTGAAAAGAAGGATACTCCTTGGCACTTATGCCCTATCATCAGGTTATTATGAGGCCTATTATAGAAAGGCGCAGCAGGTCAGAACCCTTATTAAAAGAGACTTTGACATGGCATTTAAGGATGTCGATGTCATAGTAACACCCACAACTCCGACACCTGCCTTCAAGATAGGTGAGAAGGTCTCTGATCCTCTTCAGATGTATCTGAGCGATATATTCACGATCTCTGCGAATCTTGCAGGAGTGCCTGCCATCTCTATACCCTGCGGATTTTCATCCAGCAATCTACCGATAGGTCTTCAGATTATAGGAAGACCCTTTGATGAAGAGACAATCCTGAAAGTCGCCTATGCCTATGAACAGTCCACAGAATGGCATAAGAAGAAACCCCGATTATAGTAGGTCTAATGAAAGAACTGGTTCAAAGATTGAGGGACTTTGCAAGAGAGAGGGACTGGGATAGATTTCACTCTCCTAAGAACCTTGCTATGGCATTGAGTGTAGAGGTTGCAGAAATAGTCGAATTATTCCAATGGATGACAGAAGAGGAGAGCAAAAATCTCGAACCAGAAAAACTCCAGCGACTAAGTGAGGAGATTGGAGACGTTATGATATATCTAACCAAGCTTGCTGATAAGTTCGGTATAAATCCTATTCAGGCCGCAAAGGATAAGATAGTGATAAATGAGAGAAAATACCCGTCTGCTCTCGTGAGGGGTAAGGCAAAGAAATATGATGAATATTAGGAAATAAATGTTAAGGGATTATCTCAGGAAGATATTCGATGTGAGTATTCGTGGTGATGCCCGAGAAGAAAGCTTTTATCCAGTTTTGAAGGAATTGCTTGAAGAATACTGCAGATCAAATGACAGAAAGAATGTTCAGATTACAATCCTTCCTAAAAAGACAGAGGCTGGAAATCCTGACTTCAGGGTCTGGGATGGCAAACAGCATATAACAGGTTATATCGAGGTAAAAGACCCTTCTAAAGAAGACCTCGACATAATAGAAGAGACTGAACAGTTAAAACGGTACCTTCAGACATTCCCTAATCTAATTCTTACAAACTTCCTTGAATTCAGGCTCTATCGCGATGGTCTTCTGATAGATAAGGTCCTTACAGGCAGGCCTGTTATTTTGCACAGGTTGAAGACCACACCGCCAGTAGAAAAAGAACCTGAACTAATAGAGTTGTTTAATAAATTCTTCTCCTTCTCTATCCCAAAGGTCTACTCGGCACAAGCCCTTGCAGTAGAGCTTGCAAAAAGGACGAGGTTTTTAAGAGAGATTATCGCCGACGAATTAAAGGAAGGCACATCTTCTAATCTAATAGGCTTTTATGATGCCTTTAAAAAATACCTAATAAGCAATCTGACTGAGGAAGACTTTGCAGACCTTTATGCCCAGACCATAACCTATGGACTCTTTGCTGCAAGGACACGCGCCCATAATGGATTTAACAGAAAGTTAGCCTATGACCATATTCCTCAGACAATCGGCATTCTGAGGGATGTCTTTAAATTTATATCCCTTGGAGACCTGCCCAAACAGATGGAATGGATTATTGATGACATATCAGAGGTCCTTGCTGTTACTGATGTATATAAGATTCTTGATCAGTATTTTCATGAGCATAAAGGCGGAGACCCTGTTGTTCATTTCTACGAGACCTTTCTCAGCGAATATGACCCTGAGACAAGGGAAAAAAGAGGTGTTTACTATACACCTGAGCCTGTTGTCTCCTATATCGTCAGAGCTATAAATGAGATATTAAAAAGCCACTTTGACAGGGAGGATGGCCTTGCCAGCAAAGGTGTTACCGTTCTTGACCCTGCAGCAGGAACCCTCACATTCCTTGCTGAGGCTGCAAGGATCGCAGTAAAAGAGTTCACAGAGAGATATGGCACAGGTGGAAGGGAGAGGTTTATAAAAGAGCATATCCTCGAAAACTTCTATGCCTTTGAATTAATGATGGCTCCTTATGCAATAGGACACCTGAAGATATCATTTCTCCTTGAAGAACTCGGCTACAGGTTAAAGAGCTATGAAAGATTCAAGCTCTATCTCACAAACACCCTTGAGATGGAGGAACTGGAGCAGACAACCCTTCCAGGAATAGCCTCACTATCCGAGGAATCTCATCTCGCAGGAGAGGTAAAAAAGGAAAAACCCATTTTGGTGATCCTCGGCAACCCTCCCTATTCAGTCCACTCATCAAACATCGGTGAATGGATAAGCAGAGAGATAAAGGAATACTATCAAGTAAATGGGGAGCCTCTTAAAGAGCGGAATCCCAAACCCCTTCAGGATGACTATGTAAAATTTATCCGATTTGCCCAGTGGAAGATAGAGCAGGCAGGTGAGGGGATATTGGGTTTTATAACAAACCACAGCTATCTTGACAACCCCACCTTCAGGGGGATGAGGCAATCCCTGATGAAGACTTTTAATGAGATATATCTTCTTGACCTTCACGGAAACAGCAGAAAAAAGGAAAGAACCCCTGATGGCGGCAGGGATGAGAATGTCTTTGACATACAGCAGGGAGTGGCAATAGGGATATTTGTAAAGTGCGACCGAGCAGCAGTGCGACCGTGCGACAGAGCGACAGAGCGACAGACTCTTCACCAATCTAAGGTATTCCATTCAGAGATATGGGGATTAAGGGAAGATAAATATGAATGGCTTAAAAGGCATGACATAAAAAACACAAGATGGAAGAGGCTTAAACCAAAAGGAGAGTTTTATCTCTTCATCCCAAGGGATGAAAGGCTCTTAAAGGAGTACGAAACCTATCCAAAGATAACAGAGATATTCCCTGTGAATAGCGTGGGGATTGTTACCTCAAGGGATGATTTTGCTATTGCCTTTGACAGGGAGACATTAAAAAGAAGGCTCAGACAGTTCATTGATAAAAACATGCCTGATGAGATAATAAGACAGACATATAAGCTAAATGATACGGATAAATTCAAACTGTCTGATGTGAGGAAAGATGTAATGAAAGACCCTGACTGGCAGAGACATATTGTAAGGCTTCTTTATCGCCCCTTTGATGAGAGGTGGGTATTCTATCACAGCTCAGTAATTGAAAGGTCCCGGAAAGAGGTAATGCAGCATATGCTTGTGGGCGAGAATATAGGGTTTATTACTGTTAGACAGGTTGCTGAAGGTGTATTTAATCACGCCCTTGTGACTGAAAATATTATTGATTATCGTATAACATTAAGTGCTAAAGGTGGTGCATACCTCTTCCCTCTCTACCTCTACCAGAAAAAAGAAAAGCAAAAAAAGAAGGCGATAAAATTAAGTTCATGGCTTCTCTTCGAGCCAGAGTCGGATTACTATACAAGAAGGCCGAATATATCAGAGGAATTTATAGAAAGGCTTTCCAAACAGTATAAAAAGACCCCTTCACCTGAAGAGATACTCTATTACACCTATGCTGTTTTATATTCAAAGACCTATCGCACAAGATATGCAGAATTCTTGAAGATAGACTTTCCGAGGATACCTTTTGCAGGGGATTATAAGGTCTTCAGCAAGATGGCTAAATCAGGAGAGAGGCTTGTTAATCTCCATCTGATGAAGGTTAATCTCACACCAGTGGCAAGGTTTCAGGGAAAGGGTGAAAACAGGGTCGAGAAATTGAGATACGAAGATAACAAAAAGAGGCTTTACATAAACAGCAGTCAGTACTTTGAAGGCATTGAGCCTGAGGTCTATGAATATCAGATCGGTGGTTATCGGCCATGTGAGAAATGGCTCAGGGATAGAAAAGACAGAACCCTATCCCTTGAGGAGATACAAACCTATTGCAGGATTGTTACAGCAATCAAGGAGACGATAGAAGTGCAGAAGGATATGGATAGGCTTTACAGAAGTCGGGAATAGTCTTTAAAAATATAATAAGCTTAAGGAGGTTCACAGGGATTTATGAGCAATTATGAGGCAGTCATTGGGCTTGAGGTTCATGCCCAGATGCTCACAGAGTCTAAGATGTTCTGTGGATGTTCCACAAGATTTGGTTCCGAACCAAATACCCAGACATGCCCTGTCTGCACAGGTATGCCTGGTGTCTTGCCTGTTATGAATAAAAGGGCTCTTGAGTTTGCTATAAAGACAGGGCTTGCAATGAACTGTAAAATCTCTTCCTATAGCAGGTTTGCAAGGAAAAACTACTTCTATCCTGATCTACCAAAGAATTACCAGATAAGTCAATATGAATTACCTATCTGTGAGCATGGTTTTATAGAGATAATCGTGGATGGCCATAAGAGAAGGGTAGGGATAACGAGGATACACATGGAGGAGGATGCAGGGAAAAGCATACATGAAGGTGGTAACTTCAGCCTCATTGACCTTAACAGGGCAGGGGTCCCATTAATGGAGATAGTCTCAGAGCCTGATATAAGGACGCCTCGAGAGGCCTCTGAATATATGAGGAAACTGAGGAGTATACTGCGTTATCTTGGTGTTTGTGATGGCAATATGGAACAGGGTTCTTTAAGGTGCGATGCGAATGTTTCGGTGAGGCCTGCTGGAAGTGAGGGGTTCGGTGTCAAGACAGAGATAAAGAATATCAATTCCTTTAAGTTTGTCGAGAAGGCGCTCGAGTATGAGATAGAAAGACAGATAAAGATACTCGATGAAGGTGGAAGGGTCATACAGGAGACGAGGCTATGGGACTCAGAGAAAGGAAAGACCATGCCTATGAGGACAAAGGAAGAGGCTCATGATTACAGGTATTTCCCTGAACCAGACCTTGTTCCTATCGTTGTAGATCAGGAGTGGGTCGACGAGATAAAAAGGGGATTGCCCGAATTACCTGATGATAAACGGGCGAGATTTATCTCTGATTATGGTCTTCCTGAATATGATGCCGATTTTCTTGTCTCTGAGAAGGCTATGGCTGACTGGTTTGAAGAGGCTGTGAGACTTGGCGGTCAGCCCAAAAGTGTTTCAAACTGGATCATGATGGAGTTAATGAGATTGCTTAACAGGGACAACAGGTCCATTGAGGAGTCTCCCCTCAGGCCCTCTCAACTTGTGGAGATGCTTTCCCTTATCGAGAATGGGACCATAAGCGGAAAGATTGCAAAGACTGTCTTTGAAGAGATGTACAGGACAAAAAAAGGGGCCGAAGAGATCATCATCGAAAAAGGGTTAAGACAGGTAAGCGATGAAGGGGCTATAGAAAGGGAGATCGATGAGATTATAAAGAGACATCCAAAAGAGGTTGAGAGATTCAGAGCAGGTGAGGAAAAGCTCTTTGGCTTCTTTGTCGGTCAGGTCATGAAGGCTACGAAGGGTAAGGCAAACCCTCAGATCGTGAATGATCTGCTGAGAAAGAGACTTCATGATTGACAAAGATCTTAAGGTGTCCGTCGTCATAACAGGTATAGAAATTGTTCCCAAGATAGGGCGAGAGGCAATCAGCGATACTGAATATGGTGATATCCTTTTTTTGACGCGTTAATCTCTCGCCAATATCCCTGTAAAGCCCGCATCCCTCAGCAGGCCTTGCAGGTCTGTAGATATAGATAATATCTGCCTCCTCAAAGGACGCATTCATTATATCATCATTTATCCATTTGACCCTGGTCTCATCTATGCCTAAGGCATTCTGATAGAGTTTGCCGATTCGGATTAACTCGCTCGATATCTCAATCTGGAGCGTCTTTTTATGTGGATAGAGTTGCTGCAATAATAACCCCTGAAGTCCATTTCCTGAACCAAGGTCAGCAACTATAGTATCTCCCTTTATAAAGGTCGATGCAATTCGTATCGGGGATAAACCACCTGGATAGCAGAGATAACCTCCCTTTAGTTTGATCCTCAGCTTTTCCTGTTCTGAATAGATGGAACCTGTCTTGTGAAGTATTATATAAAGGCCTGTAATGGCTTCTTCTATACTGCCCTGTCTCAGTCTCTCTTCAAAGACCCCCAGATGATCATCTATTTCAGGAATCTCTGTCTTTATCGATTCATCTGTAGCAATCCTGACGAGGCTGATAGCTATTAATAGCAGATCACCATTCAATCTTTCTTCGATGAGTTCGTAGAGTCCGATACCGATTCACCTCTCCGCCTTCCAGACAGCATACGCCCTTTGAATGACTGTTATCTGTGTGAGGATAAAGATGACCCACAGGATGGGTGAGAGCCATCCAGAAAGTGTTCCAAAAATAAGAAGGAGCAACCTCTCAGGCCTCTCCATAAGGCCTGTCTGACCATCTATACCGAGCCCTTCTGCCCTTGCCCTGGCATAACTAACGAAGAAGGAACCAAGCATACTCCCTATACTTAAGAATGCCGATGAATGGTCACCTTTTGATGCGAGATACCAGGCTATGGAGAGAAAGAGAAGGGCATCAGAGTATCTATCGAGTAATGAGTCGAGAAAGGCGCCAAATCTTGTGACCCTGCCATTCACCCTTGCAGAAATGCCATCAAGCATATCGAAGATACTACCTATCAAGAGCAGGATGCCGCCAAAGAACAAATTAGATGGGATTATAAGTGCCGCAACTGTTACTATTATAAATCCTGTGATGGTCAGGATATTTGGATCGATCCTTATATGCCTGATTATGGGGCTGAGAGGTCTATCGAGGAAGTGACCGAATCTTGCACTTATCAAATCTCATCTCTCCCTTTCACCCCTGATAAACTCCTCAACCATATCACGGGCTACTTCATCAGGGAATTGTTCGATGGGATGTTTCATAAAATAGGCAGATGGTGATATAAGAACCCCACCTTTCTTTCTGTCAATGGCCAATTTGCAGCACCGTATGGCATCTATTACGACACCTGCACTATTTGGCGAGTCTTCGACAGAGAGCCTGAGTTCCAGATTTATGGGGATGTGGCCGAATCCTCTGCCTTCCATCCTCAAGAAACAGATCTTGTTATCATTCAGCCATGGTATATAATCAGATGGACCTATATGAATATTATCATCCCTGAGGGGATTGCTGAGTTGAGACTGTACGGCCTCAGTCTTGGATATCTTCTTGGATCTTAAACGATTATGATTGAGCATGTTGAGAAAGTCTGTATTGCCACCTACATTCAATTGATATGTCCTGTCGAGTTTTACACCTCTATCCTCGAATAGCCTTGTCAGTGTCCTGTGGATTATCGTTGCCCCAATCTGGCTCTTGATATCATCACCGATTGCAGGTATATTCAATTCCTGAAACCTCTTTGCCCAA
>Ga0334722_10002107_pt1 | contig 23088 bp, 29 predicted proteins | sample C3_bottom_MG_FD_207210 | JGI IMG/M metagenome (GOLD analysis project Ga0334722, IMG submission 207210) | Sediment microbial communities from Yellowstone Lake, YNP, Wyoming, USA - C3_bottom | ecosystem: Environmental > Aquatic > Freshwater > Lake > Sediment | place: USA: Wyoming | collected... | reverse complement strand
GATGATGGAAATGCTTGCCCAAATTAACCTAATTCTTTGCCGCTATGTCCCACCGGATAGTTATGGTGTTTATGAAAAACAAAAATTGAAGGAAATCGGTGAGGTTTTACGGGATGATATTTTGGCAAACCAGGAGAAGAAAGATGGAATCTAATTTAAAGAGGGCGGAACCGAAAGAGGGGCGTTGCCCAGAGTGTCTCGCCCTCGAAGCCGAGTTGGAAACATTGAAGGCGAGGCCGCTGGCGGAACATCCATCGATAGTAAAAACGCTTGGATTGGTTAGGAAAACTAAACAGTTTAATGGATTTTCTTTGAGTTTTCGCACAGACGGAGAAGGTCAAGATACTTGGTGGTTTGCCGAAATTTGGGATTTCAATCCAGACAAAGGCATAATGGGCAAAACCCCCGAACTCGCTCTTGAGAAGCTGGCGTTGGAAAAAGAAATGACCCCGGAAACGCTGGAGGATTTTGTTGCGGAATATCCCCACGAGGTTAGACCGGGAATTAAGCCGGACGAAAAGGGTGTGAGCTTGCTTGTTTTTGCCCGTGCCGTCGATGCCTGTGCCAGAAAAGAGGAGCGGGCGAAGGTGCTGGAGGAGGTTAGAGTATTGCTTACAAAGGGTTTTACTCTTACTCGTCCCGATACGGTTTTTGAAAATGCGCTACACGCTTGCCAGGAAAGTCATCTGGCTATAATCGACCAGCTTATCGCCGAGGCGAAGGGATGACGACCGAACTTGAACTCGACCGCAGCGACTCCCTGAACCTGCGGGCCTCCGGCGGGGTCCACCAGCCCTTTCTTACCTCCCTGCTTCCGAAGCTGGTGTTTGAAGGCAGCTCCGTTGTGGACATTGGCGCCCATATCGGCTACTTCACGGTGCTCTTCTCTGGCCTGGCTGGGCCCAAAGGGACAGTCTTGGCCTACGAGCCGGCGCCGGTCACGTTCCGAACACTGAAAGAGAATCTGGCCAAAAACAACTGCAAAAACGCCATCGCCGTGAAAATGGCGGTGGGGGCCAAAACCACGGTGGAGAAACTGTACCTCTGCCCGGAAAACATCGGGGACAACCGGCTTTTCGATTCCAATGGCCGCGCCTGGCTGGCGGTGGATGCGGTCAAGCTGGACGATGCCCTGCTTCATCTCGACCATATCGACCTGATAAAAGTGGACGTGCAGGGGTTCGAGGGCTTTGTGTTTCAAGGGGCTCAACAGATAGTCCTGCTGATGACCCGAAGGATCGTGTTTGAATTCTGGCCGACCGGGCTGGAGAAAAGCGGCTTCGGGGCGCGAAGGACATTGAACTTGCTCCAGGACGCCGGATTTGGTTTCTTTGACCTGCGGGAGGCGGAAGGCAAGGTTGTGCCGGTAACGGCGGAGGAACTGATGGAACGCTATAAACCGAGGGCGGATGATAACCCGGATTCGATTCGCCAGGAAGATTTCACGGACGTGCTGGCTATGCGGGAGCCGGTGGAAGAAATAATGGAGATGATATCGGAGGCCCAAAATCCATTGCCCTGACTGTAACGAGCGGCTGAACGTTACCCACATCCTACAACCAGAACGGGGACAAACGGTTCGGTATCTGAAATGCGAAGCCGGCTGCCAGAAAACATTCAAAGAGCTCTCCTTTCTTGACGGCTACGGCCCTGTTTTAGTTAATCAAGCCCAAAAGGTTCAAATCCTATCCGACATCGAAAGGGCCGAAAACATCCTGTTCCGGCTCAAAACCTTCGTCAATCCATCCAATATTTAGTCTTCTAAGAAAAATAATTTGCTACGGGTAGCATTTAAATGCCTATCCTATGCTACCTATTGTAGATTTCCCTTGCTTTTCAGCGACTAACCCCTAGTAATAGCGTTGTGGCCAAGAAACGCTCGCCAGCGGACGAGGCGGGAACGGTGGAGCGTATGCACGTCTCCACCCAGAAGTTGATGGACGGCATCGACTCCCTGAACGCCGAGCTTATCGTTGAAGCTAAAAAAAAACTTCCAAGCGCTGCCCGGCTCGCGGCCCTTTCAAACGCTATCGAGACCCTTCAGTCGTCCCAAGTGCGTCAAAACTTCTCCATCCTGCGCTACAAGGACGGACTGCACCCCAAACAGGCCGCACTTGTGGACCAGAGCGCCCATCAGACCACGGAAATCAAGGCCCCCGGACTAATCTTCGCCCAACTCCCCAAAGGCTCCTTCGATGCAGTTAGGGAGCTTGTTGACGAGGCCAAGCAGTCAGCAACAGGTTTTGGCCCTCCTGTCAAGTTTAAGCCAAGCAGAAGTCGACTTAATCCGTGATGCCTGCATTTACCACTTCCGCTTCTGCACCCGTTTTGCCTTTGCCCCCCACCTGGAATTCGAAGACTTTCACTATGACTGGGTGCGCTTCTTTCGGGAACGCCGTGAGCAGGGCCTTTGGAGCATGCTGCTGGCCTACCCCGGCAGCGCCAAAACCACGATGGCGCACGAGCTGGACTTGGCCCATCAGCTTCTGGTCAACTGGTGGCAATATCACCGGGGCGAAACCGACATCGCGCTTACAACCCTGTCCGGTTCCCACAACGCCAACAAGGCCGGCGATATGACCGGAGCGATTAAGGGTTTTCTTCTGGCTCCTGTAATAACCGCCCTTTTTGGGAATCTATTTTCATACCCTCCGAACTGGCCGGTTCCGTCCCAGCGGGGAAGATTGATTGAAACTATTGCCGACCCCATCTCCGCTGATTCCCATTACAACCTGAACGGCCTCGCCGTTCCAGGCGAAAAAGATTTTTCGGCCCAGGCTTTTGGCATCGACCGGGGGCAGGCCCAGTCGATCCACGCCGATAGAATAAAGCTGGACGATATGGTCACCACCAATAACAGCCGGACGGTGAAGGAGCGCGAACACATTGACGTAAAATTCGAGGCGGATATTCAGCGCGCCCTGAATCCGGGCGGACAGTTGGACGTTATAGGGTATGCTTTCAATGATGCCGACTTTTATGCCAAAGCGGAGCAAAAACCAAAATTCAAGGGCGGGGTTATCCGCCAATCCTGGCTGACTTCAAACGATAAGAGCACCTGGGAACGGCGCTGGGCCACATCCGAAGTTTTGATGCGGCGGGAGGGAACCTCCCCCGCTATCTGGCTCCCGAATTGTCAGCAGGATGTCAAAAGTTTGGAGGGCGGTATGGTACGCCTCTCCGCCATCAACTGGGTGGTGCCCGAGGAAAAGCCAGAGAAGCTCCCCGTTTATATCGGCATCGACAATAATATCAAACGTAAAGAGTCTTCCGACTACTTCGGGATTTTTGCGGCCGCCTTTGACGGCTCCAACCGGAACCGATGGGAAGAGGATTTGCGCGAAGCCGCCAAGGACGACCCGTTTCTTTTGAAGATGGGCCTGCGGGAAACCTTCTGCGGCAAGCCCGAATCCAAAGACAAAATCGAAATCATCAAGCACCTGGGCCAATATTTCCGGCGGCAAGGCCGGCGGGTGAAGGTCGGCATCGAAGAACAGTCCGGCGGCTACGAGATGGTCGAGCAGGTCAAGGCGGAGACGGATTTGGAGGTCGAGGCGGTGCGCGCGGTTACGGACAAAAACGCTTGGCTGGCTGAATACCTGCATCTGATTGAATCCGGCAAATGGCACTTTTTGGGGCCGAAGCGCAGCGATCACATCCCGGGATTGGGCACTTTCATTGATGAGATTATTGGAATGAAATGGGGCATTGAACCGCCGCCCCCGGCGCATGACGACCGGCTTTCCGGCTTTCTGGTTGCGAATCGCCTGATGCCGGTGGAAGTGATCGGCAAAATTGAGGTCGCCGTCCACGGCGAACGCTTCACCATGAAGAAAGCATTTGCGGGTTTCGATGACTAAAACCCTGAAGAAAATAACCATCCCCAAAAATCGGGTGGCCCATTTCGCCGAGAGCAACGGTAAACCGGAAAAGAAAAGCAAAGCGGTGATTATGGATGTGATCGCCCCGCTTTCCAGCGACATCTTCTCCGGTTTCATTGGCGGACGCTACCTTCCCAACCCGGACGAAATCCTGCAAAGGCAATCCAAAGGGAAAAATATTGAGCTCTATACGGATGAGATGCAGGACAGGGATTCAACGGTCTATGCTTCCGTGCAAAATTTACAGCACTCCTTCTCCGTTTTACCCTGGAAGATTCTGCCAACATCCGAAAAGCCGGCCGATGTGGAGATCGCCACCGACCTGCGGCAAAAGCTGGGGCGGGTAAATAATTTTCAGGAAGACCTGTTTGAGCTCGGAGCCTGCGCCCCGGTAGGGTTCGCCGTTTCAGAGATAATATGGAGGGTGGAATCCGATGGCAGTATCGGCATCAAGCGGCTCTATTCCGTTCACCAGCGGCGGGTGAACTTCAATGCCGAGGGGCAGCTTTTAATCTTCGACCAGAAGCATGCCTTCCCGGGCGCCATCATGCCGGATCGGAAATTCATCATCGCCCGCTATGGCTCAAAAGGGGAAAATCCCTACGGCGACCCGGTGCTGAAACATTGCTATTGGCCCTACTGGTTCAAAAAGGGCGGGTTCAAATTCTGGTCCGTCTTCCTGGAGCGCTTCGGCCAACCGGCTTTGGACGCGACGTACAAAGGCGAAGCCGGAGAACCGGAAAAGAAAAAACTGGAGGAAATCTTAGAGGCCTGGCAGCAGGGCACCGCGATGACCCACAGCGACAATATCACCCTGCAAATTTTGGAAGCCCAGAAGACCGGTACAGCTTCATACGATGGATTCATCCGGGCAATGAACGAGGAAATCGTCAAAACGGTTTTGCTCCAGGCGGTTTTGACGGAACAGACCCAGCCCGGCACCCAAATGTCGCCGGCGACGGCCAAGGTGGTCTGGCAGAACCGCATCATCTCTTTGGCCAAGACCGTGGCTTCCGCCTTGAATGCCACACTCATCCGCTGGCTGGTGGATTTCAACTATGGCGAGAACGTGCCGGCACCGACTTTTGTCTTTGACACGGAAATAGAGGAAGATTTAACCGCCGCCGCCGCCCGTGTGGAGAAGCTGGTGAATCTGGGTCTGCCGGTTTCTAAACAGGCCCTTTACGATCAATTCAAAATTCGGGTGCCCAAACAAGGAGAGGATTTACTGGAGCCACAACTGGCCAAAAATCCCTTCGGCCTCTCGGAGCGCGGTCGCCCCATGTTTATGCGTGACCGGTCAGGCAAGACCGTATTCTTGAAAGTTAGGGTGCCCGAACCGCCCAAGCGTGCCATAGGACGGTACGACTTGGCGGCTGTCGCGCGCGGGCGCAGGAAGTTTGCGGAACAACTGGACAAGGTGTTCCAGTCCCTTTCCCCTGGGCTGCAAAACGCCCTGGCCACCAACCGGCCGGTGCTGGCGGCGGTCGAGGATTACATCTCGGCGGAAATGCCCACCCGTTTGGCGGCTGTGCTTTACAGCGGCAATCTCGAATCCCTGAAAGTTGCGGCGGAGTCAATGGCTGCCAAGCTGTCCTTGACCGTCAACGAAGCCCGTTTTGCCCAACTGGCGACGGAATACGCCCGGGTGCACGCCTACGATTTGGGCGCGGCACAGGAGATGACGGCCACGATTAAGGAATCGCTTTCCAATTGGATTTCGGGGCAGACCAATCTTGAGGGCATCAGGGACGACCTGATGGAGAAATTTGCAGAATTGAGTGAAAGCAGTGCGGAAAGAATAGCCGTGACCGAAACCCAGAAAGCGGCCAACTGGGCGGCCACCCAGATGGCAAAGGAAAGCGGGCTGGACTTGGAGGCCTGGTTCGTCGGGGACTCCACCGATGAACCCATTTGCCTCGACCTGATGGCCGGAAATCCCTATCCGCTAAACGGCGCTGATGTCGGCGACATTCCCCATCCCAACTGTCAGCACCGCTGGATTTTTGCGATGAAGGAGCAGGAATGAAAACCGACCGCTATGGCTGCTTGCCGGTTGCCAATCCGGGGGATGAGCGCAAGGGAATTCCCACCCACGTCATCGACCGGCGGACGGGAAGGCCCATTGAAACGCACCTGACCCGGACGCGGGCGGTCAAAGCCGTGAAGCGTTTGAACCAAGCATTGAGGGAGGATGAATGAGCGATAAGGAAAAGATTGTGAACTGCGCCTGCGGCGCGGGGGTGATTGTGCGGCCGGGAAAAGCCGCCATCTGCCCGCTTTGCTCAAGTAAATGTGGGGATGAGCCGGAGGCCTCTGGCCCCGAACAAAAGCCGGAAGGCCGGAAAAGAGGAGGCGCAAATGCCGAAACCTAATATGCCCACCACGGCCGAAATTCAGATTCTGGCGGCGGGTGAAATAATTGAGCATCTGCCCGATTATGGTCATCCAAACACCTTTAGTGAGGCCGAGCTGGAGGAGATGGCACGAAACTACAACCCCGATTATCTCCGCGCACCGCTGGTGCTCGACCATGTAACGAAAGGCCCGGCCTTGGGGTGGGTAAAAAGGTTGGTGAAACGCGGGAAAGCATTATTCGCTGAGGTTTATGACGTGGCCGAAAATCTGGTCAAGGATGTCCGCGAGGGACGTTATGGCTCAATTTCACCGGCCATAGACCTTGATTTCAAAAATTCCGGCAAGCTGTACGTCAAACACGTCTCCTTTCTTGGAGCCGCAAACCCGGCCTGCGCCGGGATGCAGCAACCGGTGCTTTCCGCCAAGGGCGAACTGATAGCGTTTCTGTCCGAAACCGGAAGCAAGGTTTTCTGTCTGGCACCCAGAACCCTAAACGCCGAAGAGATGGCGACGATGCCCCAGGCGCAGTTTGACTTTGAAAACTTCGACCTGCTCACCGACGTGCAAGACCGGGCGGAAACCGATTACATCGACTGGATTTTAAGCCGCTACTACGACGTGGTCGGTAAGGTGCAAACCTCCGGCCGCAGCGACAAGGCGGAATTGATACGAAAATACACAGACCAACTCGCAGAAGCGGTCTCCAAAACCGAGGGCGCTTCATTGAGCGAAAAAACCAAAGGAGGACCTGCGATGCCAGGAGAAAACAAAGAGCTGGAAGCCAAGGTTGTGCAGCTCGAAGTGGATAATAAAAAACTCCGCGAGGAGAAAGAGGCGGACTTAATCAAGCTCCGCGAGGAAAACAAGCTGCAAACCCAGCGGGTGGCAGACTTGGAAAGGAAAAACACGCTTCAGGCCATTAACGGTGATTTGGATGCCCTTGTGGCGGCCGGGAAATTGACGCCGGCGGAACGTAAGAACGGCAACCTGGATGCTCTTCTGGCCTGCCTGCCCGACACCATTATCAAGCTGGCGGACAAGGAAGTGCCCCTACGTGACCACCTGCTAACTTTCCTGAAGGCGCGACCGCAAGTAGTGGATTTGAGCGGCCGGACATTGATCACCCGGGAGGACGATGAGCCCGGCAAAGGTATCCGTCCCGAAGTGATGCCCAAGAATTTAACCAAACGGGAGGAGGCCGCTGTTGACCAGGAGCGCGCCGAGCTGGCTTCGCGGGCAAAGGAAATCGAGCTGCGCGAAAAGAAAACCAATGCGGCCTTCACTTACAGGCAGGCATTGATTTTGGCCGAAAAAGAAAACCCGCATCTGGTTGGAAGATAGGAGGATAAATGCCAGGTATTGGAAGACAGAATCTTTTGAGCATATCCCGTCAGTCGGGGGCAGCCTTAACGGCCGACCGGATGGTCAAAGTGACAACCGGCGGCAAAGTGATTGCCCCCGCCACCGTGGATGACATCGTCATCGGCGTTTGCCGCAATACGGTTACTGCGGCGGATAAAACGGTAAACGTTCAGGTTCAAGGCGTGGCCATCATCGAAACCTCGGCTGCCGTGACGGCCGGTGTTTTGGTGGCAGTGTCCGGCACGGACGGCCGTATTGCGACGGCAAATCCAGCCGATCCGACTGTCACCCAGAACTATCATAGCGCGACAGGTATTGCGCTGGAAGCGTCCGCCGGGGCGGGCGAGAAAATCGCCGTGCTTTTGACTCCGTCGAACATCTACGTCAACACTGCGACCACTATTTAAGGAAAAGGAGAGCATAGGATGCCAACCCCTGTAGATTATAAAATAGACCCCGCGCTGACAAACTTTGTGTCCAGCTACGGGACCGTCGGCCACGTCGGCAAAGATGCGCTGACCCAGGTGCCTTCCGGCGGTATGAACTTTTCGTTCCATGAATGGACGAAGGGGGATATTTTGCGCCTGCCCACCACGGACAAGGTGCAATCCCGCTCCAAGCCATTCACCTGGGAATACGGGAAAACCAAAACGCCCGCCGTCATCGAACGGCATGCCCAGCGGGTCTTCATCGACAACGATGACATAGACAACGCCGATTCGGTTCTGGAACTGGAAATGGCCGAGACGGAATTTGTAGCCGGCCAGATGCTGACCATGCTGGAAAAGGCCGTGCGGGACGTTTACGCGGATGCCGCTGTCCCCTCCACCACCCTGTCCGGCACCGACCAATGGGCAGCTTCAACCGGTTTGGACGGTACTACTTCCGACCCGGCGAAGGATATTCTCTATACCGCTTGCGAGGCGGTGCGGATAGCCACCGGCGGACGCTGGCCGAACACCATCATCATGCCGTCCAAGTCGGCTACGGCCTTCAAGAAACACGCCAAAATCCGGGACTTGCTCAAATATACCCACGATGACCTGTTGCGGGTTTTTGGGCCGGAAGCGCCGGAGGTAAAGATGCTCTGGGATTGCCGTTGGCTGATTCCCACCCCGACCGAGAACACAGCCCAGGAGGGAGTTGCCGATGTCATCGCCGATGTTTGGAGTGACAACGTCTATGTGGCTTACATCAGCCAGATTCGGACCCGGAAAGTGGCCACCTTCGGCTCGCTTTTCTGGTGGAAGGATAATGTCCGCCGGTATGAGCAGACCGATGAGAACGGCTACTATATCGAGCCGAACATGTACTACCTGCCGAAGCTGGTGAACGCGTCCTACGCGTACGCCATCAAAGATACCCTTGGATAAAGGAGGAATGGATGCCTAAAGTAACCGTAGTTACCTCCATCAATCACGATGGGACGCTTTATGAGCCCGGCGATTTTCTCGATTGCACGCCCGCCCAGGCCAAATCGCTTTGCGCTTTGGGCAGCGCCAAGATGACCGGCAAGGCGGCCGAGGCCGAAGCGGAAGAGCCCGAACCCATCGGGAAGCCGAAGGCCAAGGGGAAGAAATAATTGGCGGCTACCTGGTGCGACATTCAAGATGTCCTCGGCCGCTTGGGGGATGCCCAGAACGCCAAGGGCTACGATGATACCAGCGTCACGGATAAAATAGGGGACGCGGAAGACTACCTCCGTCCCTATTTCACCGGCGCCCTGGATACCGCCGAAGTTGCGGGTTGGACTTCCAAGGCATTAACCCCGAAGGCGGTTACTCGCCTTGTGGCGATGCTGGCGGCCGCCTATATCCTTCAGGATTTCGGCGGCCAGAGCTTCGAGGACGAGCTGTCCAAGGCCGGGTCCCTTTGGAGCCAGGTGCGCCTGGCCATAAAGGGAATCCAGGATGGGACGTTCCTACTCGTGGACTCCGCTGGCGATGCGGTTGGCGGAGCAGCTATGCTCCCTACTTCCTCCACCAAAGACAAGGTCCCCACTTTCTCGATGGGGAATGAGGGGGACGACTCGGAAGGGACGCTGGACAATTTCTGATGGCCAATGTGACCTTTCAACGGCTGAAGAACCGCTCCATGCGGCAATTCTTCCAGGAAAGCATCCAACCCCGCCAGGTAGCGCTGCTCACGGGAGCGGTGCAGAAGGTGGGAGTCGAGGCCAAGCGGGAACATACCTACCGCAACCGGACGGGGGCTCTGGAAACCTCCATCCGCTGGCAGGGGGCTAAAATAGTGGCAGATGACATCATGGCCGAGATTTCGGCGGGCGGTACATCCAAAGTTCGTTTTGCTTTTGATTTTACCAGAAGGCGGACGACAGGGAAAAAGCGCCGCAATCGCCGGGCAGGAAAGAACGTCCGCCGGGGAGACGCCATCGACGTGAACTACGCCGGCTATGTGGAAAAGCACGGCTTTACCGTTTTAACGGCCTTTGTCAAGCGGGGCCGACCGCTCTTTGCGGCCGCTCTCGGCTCCAAGGTCAGAATCGAGCGGGTCTGATGGTCAACGAATATCTATTGTTGAACGCCCTGAAAACGGTCTTGGATGCGGATGCCACGCTAAAAGGTCTTCTGAACGTCAAGGGTGGCTCCTCCAAGGTGCTTTTAGGCCCAGCCCGGCCAACGGTGGCCTCCAATCCAACCATTCAGCTTTTCGTCAGCCAGCATACGGCGGATGAAGAGGCGAAATGGGACATCCTGGAAGTGACCTTTGGGGTTTTCGCCTCGGACATAGTCCCTCTGGCCGATGTCCAGCAAATCGCAAACATAATGGACAGGGTGGTGACACTGGTGGACGAGTTACCGCCCAACTTGACTGCCCATCGCTCCTATAACATCGGTCTGGTCGGCTTTACGCCCGTTGGGCCGGCTCCCAACCCGCCGGATGGCGACCCGCAACATTTTCAGGAGGCGCGATTCACTTTCCGCGCCATCAAAACCGCATGAGCTGCCGGATGATGACAAAACAGGAACTGCGGGAGTTTTACTGGCTGATGGGGATGGCGGGGCAGTGCATAGTGATTGATGGGGAACAGGTTGCAATAACCTCCCGCATCATCCCGAAGCCGGGTGCACCCGAACCGGAAAAGGCGGAGGAACCGAATGAACCTTGAGAAAATGCTGGAACGGCACGATGAAAATCTCTATCTGATCCACCACTGGACGGGCTTCTGCAAGCCAGCCGTGACCGCCAAGCAGGCGGCCCGGAAGATTCAAGCCCAAATGGAAGAGGTGATTCAGGTGGCTACTAACGAAGGCCAATCGGTTGAGGGCTTGAAACGGATGGCCTTTATGGCCAACCGCTTCATCGCCGACCTTTGGGAACTGCCCGCGCCGGATTTTGAAAAGCTTAGGAAGCTGAAAGATGAAGAGCTGATGAACCGCGCCCCCTATACGCCTGGGCTAATGGCGCCCTGGCTGTCGAAGGAAGGCCGGAATCTGCGCTTCCAAGAATAGGATAACCTGAAGGAGGATTGAAATGGCACTAACCAAAGACAATATAATCGTCGGAGCGGCCACGGCCGTAGAGTTCCCGTCCGGCACCAACATCGGCGGCACCAAAGGCGGGGTCGTCTTTATGTTGGAGCAAAGCCTGTTCGATAAAATGAGCGATCAGATAAAGGGGAAGTTGGACCGTGTTTTGACGGACAGAGCCGTGCGGATACGCACCGAGCTTCTGGAATCGACCGTGGTGAATCTGCACAAGGCCTCCAATCTGGGCGCGGCCCAGCTTTCAGGGTCATCCCTTTCCATCACCGATACGGAGGGGACCTTGCAATCGTTCAAGGTCACCGGACCGGCCCCGAACGCCGGCACCCGCACCATTATTTTCGACTCGGCCCGGCATGTGGGAAACACGGAATTCACCTTTGGCCGCGACATCGACGTGCGCTTCCCCATCGAAATCGAAGCGATGTGGGACACCACCAACAACCGGTTCGCTTTAGTCGGGAATTAAGGCTGGATGGGTTTCGCCGAAAGCAAAAGCGGCCAGCTCATAATTAGGGGACACCGGAAGGCTGCCGATAAGGGTTTGCAGTTGGTGATTCTGCTTTACGGAATCGCCCGGGCGAACAAAACGACAACGGTCATTATTTTCGCCGCCCTGGCCTTCCTCTGCGGGCTTTTGGTGCTGAACTTAGACAAGTTTATGGCCTTCCTGAAAAAACTAACGCTGGCGAGCCCGTGATAAAGGTCTGGTTGAATTCGCACGTCAACGCCCAGAACGTGGGCTTTTCGACGATGCTGGAATCCCTGCATAAGTTTATGCGGCTGGACAGCCGATTCGACCTGCTTCACGAACCATATGACGCCGAGATAGAGCTCTACGTCGGCCAGCCCTTTGACTGTTTCTCTCAATTCTGGAAAGCGGGAAATGGCAGGAAGCTGCGGCGGGGCATCTTCACGATGTTTGAAGCGCCCAAGCTGCCGCCCCAATGGCCGCTGAACCTGAATGCTGGCTTCGACTTCGTGGTGGTGCCATCAAGATGGTGCAAACAGGTTTTCGAAGCGGAGGGAGTGACTATCCCTATCCACATCGCCCAGCTCGGGATTGACCCGGATGAATGGATGCCGCCCCGGGTGAAGCCGGAACATCCAACCTTCAATGTGGTTTGGGTCGGCACACTTCTTGGTGACCGCAAAGGCGGGGACATCGTCGAAAAGGTATTCGCTGAAATCGCCCGGCCGGACTGGCGGCTCATTATCAAATGCAATCCCTCCTACTCCAAGTTCGGCGGCACGGTTATCAGGCTCTCCTACAAACAGACCCGTTACGCGATGGCGCCGATGAAGCGCTACGAGCTTCTGCGGATGTACGATTTTTGCGATGTGGCAGTATTTCCCACCCGGGGAGAGGGCTTCGGCCTCATCGGAATGGAGCAGGCGGCCTGTGGTCTGCCAGTCATTCACTCCCGCTCCTCGGGATGTATGGAGTTTATTGATTGCGGTGCCTTCTTGCCGGTGAATTGCGACAAAGAGGACTTCGAATTCGTCCAAAGAATTTTACCGATGGATGCTCCCCGGGAGGATGAAATAGCGAAATGGCTGCTCTGGGTCTATGAGAACCGAGAAGAAGCCCATACCTTCGGATTGAAAGCATCCGAAATTATCCGCCGGGATTGGACATGGGGAAAAACCTGCGACCGGCTCGCTGATATTCTGACCATTGAAACCGGCAAAGCTTCAGCCCTCCCTATAATTCAAGAGAGGGAAGAGGATATAAACGCCCGTCGCCGGGAGCTTAGGAGGGAGCATCGTGCCAACATGGCCGCGACTGTTTGATTTGGTCTCCACCAAAGTTGCCATCCAAAGCGACCCGCTGAAGGGCTTGGGCCAGAAGATTATGAATTTATGCCCGCCACCGGCCAAGCTTTTGGAGGTGGGCTGCGGTAGCGGGATTCTGGCGGGGTATTTTCAAGACTTCGGGTACCAGGTGGTCGCCACCGACAAAGACCCCGCCGTTCTGGCCTACTCCCGGAAGCGGCTGATGGAAGAGATGTTAGGGCTGCCGGTCTTTTTGGAATGCGACGCCTTTAACATCTCGGGGAGCTTGGCGGAATTCAAGCCGTTTGATGCCTGTTATAGCCAGGGACTTTTGGAACATTTCTCGGATGACCAGATTATTTCGCTCTTGGCGGAGCAACTGGCAACGGCGCCCCTCGTTATTTTTTCCGTCCCCAGCGAAAACTATCCCCGCCAGGAATTCGGTGATGAACGCAATCTGCCGCTTGCCCACTGGTTTGGGCTGATGGAGCAACTTAAGAATTCGGCCGAGCCGACCATTTCTTATTATGGAAATTCTCAACACCTGCTGGGGATTTTAAGGAGACACGATGCGGTGGTTTAATGAGCAAAGGAACGCCCCGCACGTCGGCCGGGGAACGGGCTTAGCCATCATCTTCTGGGCGCTCGGGGCCTATCTGTTTTCGCTCCACTGGGCGATGACGGCCTCGTTTTTCGGGGTGCTGGCCTGCTCGGTCGGCTGGGAGTTTTACGACCTGTCCAGAAAAGAAAAGTCGGATGGCTTCGACCCCTGGGACATCGTGGCCGATATGACCGGCTGGGCGCTGTTTGCTTTGGCGATTCTGGTCTATCAGGTTTTGGAGAAGAGACTTTACAATTACCCCGGACTTTTTTAAGGAGGAAAAATGAGCGACACCGCATTTACAAACGAAGGCCCGCCCCTAATCGACCTGGGCATCGTGGAGAAGGTGGAGGCGGAGCGGGGGAGAGAGACGGAACGGGAGATGGATGCTCTATCCGACCTGCCGGTGCAGGTGAAAATCGGGGAGAAAAGCTATGCGCTCGCCCCGCCCACGGCCGGGAAGATTCGGCTGGTCTCGAAGATGATGGCCGGGATTATGCCCCGCTTCGAAGAAATGGGTAAGCTTCTCAAACAAGAAGATTTGAGCTTGGGGGAAGCCACCGCCTCGCTGGAAAAGTCCTTTTCGGAGAACTTGGACTCCTTCGTGGACATCGTGCGGATTCTCTTGGAGCCGAACGGCAAGCCCATCCGGCTGGAAGCTCTGTCCATATCCAAAGATGAAATCGAATGGTCTTTGACCTCGGCGGCATTTCAAAATATCGTGCGCGAGGCCTTCGGCCTTCTCGACCTCTTCGGCTTAAAAAAAAACCTTCCGGTAGCGGCAAAAGGGTGAGCTATTCGACGGCGATTGCCGGACTCGTAAGAGTTACGGGGTGGCCCCTGGACTATGTGATGTGGGGAGTTTCAGCAAGAGCTTTAGCGCTGGTTGCAAATGGATTGGCAGAAACGTATGCGATGCCCAAGGAGATGGAAAACTTATGAGTGCCGGCAAACCGCTCCCCTATAGCGTAATTACAGCCAATAGACTTAGGAGATTTTTTGCCAAGGTTCAGAAAACGGAAGGCGGTTGCTGGCACTGATTTCAAGTGGGATAGCGGAGACCTATACGCCAAATGAGAAGGAGCTGTTTTAGGATTTTGGATGCTGAATTGGAACGGCCAACAAATAAAGGTAAACAAGTGGGGCAAAGAATAGAGAAGCAAAAAAGGCCCCGACGGCACTGCGGCCCTTTTCTTGAGCTATAACGGGATTGATGATGAGAAGGCCAACCCAAAACAGGAACATCAAAATGAAAAAGAAATCGTTTAATGTCATAAGCAACTCCTTTCTTTGCCGGGCATTCCTCCCCCTTAAGCTAAACAACCCTTTTGCCGTGTCAAGCCCTATTTGCCGGAGACCTGAATGGCAACGGTAGCCGACAAAATCCTTTTCATCATCACGGGAGATAATTCCGGGCTGATAAAGGCCACCGGACAATCGGATGCCGCTATCGGGAAAATGACCAGCAGGGGCGGCACAAATCTGCGGGGGTTGTTGCTTGGGTTTTTAGGAGTGACCAGCGCCGTGGCTGCGATGACCGCAGCCCTGAAATTTGCGGTTAGTCAATCACTGGAAAGTGAACGTGTCTTTGCTTTGTTGGCGGCATCGATAAAGGCTGCGGGGGGTAATTGGGAAGAGCAAGAAAAAGCCGTGAATGCTTTTTTACTTACCCTTCAAAAGACTTCTACTTTCACTAAGGAAGAGGGTGCGCAGGCTCTACAGGTCTTGACAGAGGCGGGAATGGATTTGGTGCAGGCGGAATCTTTAATGGCCATAATGGCTGATGCGGCCACGGCTCGCGGGATGAAGCTTGCGGATGTAGCAGAAATTTTAGGAGCGGCCTTCCAGGGCAATGCACGGGGAGCCCGTCAACTTGGAATCGTTCTCTCTGAAACGGCCGACCCCGCCAAAGTGCTGGGGGATCTTCTGGATAAAATGAATGAACGATTTTCGGGGGCGAATCAGGCCAATCTAAAAACTACCATAGGGCAATGGAAAGAATTTAAGAATGTAATAGGAGAAGCAGCGCAAGCTGTCGGCGATTTCATCGCAAGGGGGGTGGCGGGATGGCGGGCTCTCCTTGGAATGATGCCTCCGCCAAGTCCAATAGGGACGGATTTACTTGCCGCTCGAGGAATTCCTACATCAATGTTTGCCGCCCATGGAGCGCAAATCGCCACCCCTTCCAAAGACGTGATTAAAAAACAGGCGGAAGAACAGGCCAAAATCATCGCGGATGCCCAGAAAAAATACGACGACCAGGTAGCCAAGGCCCGACTAAGCAACTACATAGAATACTTCAAGGCCATCCATGCGGGCTATAAAAAGGAAGCCGAGGACGAACTAAAGCGCATTGAAGATGAAAAACAGAAGAGAGAGCTGGCCATTAACGCCTTAATCGACAACTCCCACCGGCTGGCTTCGGAATTCGGTCGCTTTATGGGGCAAGCGGTGGAGAATTTCGTCCACAATGCCATTGAAGGAATCGCCACTATCAAGGGAAATTTGGCGGCAGTCAAAGCGGGTGGTATTGGAGGGGCTGCTGGAGTGCTCGGCTTGGCTGGTGCAGCTGTCGGTATCATTGGCTCTTTCGTGGATGCCTTCTTCAAGGGCTCGGAGAAGATTTTCAAGTCCAACGTGGAAGTCGTGCAGGCCATCCAGAATTGGATTTCCAGCTTGCGGAGTCAGACCAAAGAGGAGCTGGTGGCCGGAAGGAAGGATATTGAGGCCGGACGTAAAGCCCTTAAGGAAGCGGCAGGGTTTAGCGGCGACCTTCTTAAGAAGAACTCCGATGAATTTATAGCAAGTTTGAGCGATTCATCCTTCAAACAGACATTTGCGGCCGCCGCCGAGCAGTTTAAGCGGACGACCGGCCGGCGGGGTTCGGTGGAAGAGGTGCTGGCTTTTATGGAACAGCAACTCATAAAACAGGAACGGCTCTTCGATGCTTTGGTCGGCGGAAAGGTGAAATCCCCCGATGATGTCCGGGCGCTCCTGAAAGACCAAACCCGCCTGGACGCCCAGACCGGGCGGATGTGGATTGAGTTCATCGCCAAGCAGAATAACTGGACGCCGGCGGAGCAGAAGGCCCTTTTCGAGGAGCTCTTCAACACCTTGGCGGATAGCGGAAATGCCTCGGTGCAGGAGCTGATGGCTTTGCGCGAAACTATAGATGCTCTCGAACAGGGCACGGCCAACATTTCCGAAGAAGGAGATAAGCAAATCCAAATCACCCGTTCCGTGGCCGGCATCACCGAGAACTCGGCCAACTTAGTGGTGGGGCATCTCTCCACGATTAACGCCGTCGTCCAGGGCATCTACGAGTTGCTTCAACGGGCGATGGACAACTTCACCAGCGCGGCGGCGGGCATCCCAGCGATGGCGGGTGGTGGCGTCACCTTTGAAGCCGGCTCTATCGTTATCGAAAGCTCGGCCGCCAACGGCAAGCAGTTGGCCGAGGAGTTTACCACCTCCCTGCGGGCGAAGGGAGTTAAGGTTTAATGGCTCTGACCAAATCGGTAGTCATAAACGGGTTTGACGCCCGCGCCAAGTGGGGGCTGGAGATTCTCTCCATCGACACCCGCGGCTTGGGGCCGGTGCGGCGCAGCTCCACGATGGGCGGGGAAATGGTGGGGCGCGTAGGCCAGACTGTTTTCCACGACGAGCAGGTTATCCGGCTGTCCGGGCAGATCAGCGCGTCCAACCATACGGCCCTAATAAACAGGATTAGGATTTTGGCGCAGGCCTTGGGGGTTGGCCAGGACGGGCGGCGGGTGGTGACCGTTAAATTTGAGGACTCGACCGCCGAATGGGTGGGGCAATACGCCGGGGACTTCCGCATCGGGGACATTTCGAATGCCTGGTTCATCAATTACATCGCCGAGGTTTCCTTTTCCATCGTGTTGCAGGCCGGCTCGGCGGTCGATACCGTAAACACCCACAGCTTTACCGGCATCGGCGACAAGATTTGCAAGTTGGTGCAGCTGGTCGGTTCGGACTATCCGGTTAAGCCTGTCATCATCTTGAAAAATAACAACGCCTCGGCCATTACCGCTTTGACTTTGGTGAATTATGCCCGGCGGCGGGTTTTGAGGAAATTAACCGGGACCATCTCAGCCGGCGGCTTCGCCCCGGCGGCAGGGGCCTTCGGGAACGGGCTTACAATGTCCACCGGCACCAACACTCTGTCCTATGCGACTTCCAAACTTCTGCCCTGGAACGGCTTTTGGACAATCGCCTTTCGCTTCAAGCGGGTTTTCGGCACCGGTTCAGACAGATATTTTTGGGATACCACCAGCGGCAGCAATGCCCTGCGATATAATAACACAAACGGCAATTTAGAGCTGGTTTTGAATGGGTTGCTTAGCGCCAGTTTTGGCAGTGCGCTTGCCAATCTCCCCACCACCTCCTTCGCTTGGGTGGTGGCGCGCAACGCCCCGGTGGCGGCGGTGTTTACCTCTCAACAAGATATTTTCGTAAATGGGGTTATGGGGGTTTCCTCCAACGACCTGCCTCCTTCGACCGATCCCGGCGCGAATATCTCCTTCGCCAGCAGGATAGACGGCACCGGAAGGACAGAAGGCATTTTGGATGAAATTATTATTTGGAACCGGGCCTTGGCCGACGAGGAAATAACCTACCTGAACGGGTTGAACCGGCCTCCGACCAACCTCGAAGGGGTATGCCTTTACGCCGACTTTGAGAACGGGGTGGACGGCATCGGCCTATCCAATATGGAAACTGTCTTTAGCGGTATCTCGCTGGCCCAGAACGATTCCCTTGTAATCGACTGCGAAAAGCAGACCGTCAAGAAAATCACCAGCAACTTTGCCGTTACCGACCAGCTCTCGTTTATGTCGGGGGAATTTATGGCTTTGGACCCGTTGGATAACCTGGTACAGCTCCTGCAGACCGGCGGCGGGGCGACCGGCACGGATTTGACCATCTTCTATTCGCACCGGAGGGCGGCTTGAGACACCGGCTCGACCTTTACGAAATCACCAACACCACCCGCGAGGCGGTGCTTGCGCCCATTCTGTCCGGCACCTGGAAGCGGGGGCTGCCCAACGAGGACACCCTGGAATTTTCCCTGCCGATGTATGACGCCCGCGGGGAACGGCTTTACGACACCAACGATGACGCTTCCGGCGCCAACCAGCGTTACACTCTCACGCCCCAGAAATGGGTGCGGCTGGTGGACATCGACCTGGCCACCTCCCGAAGCTACGTCATCCGGGAGCTTACTAAGGCCAGAAACGCCGACGGCCAGGCGGTCATCACGGTCAAAGCCGAGGGGTATGCTTTTAAGTTCCTGGACAAAATCGTGCCCATAGTTACCGACTATGCCGGGGTAACGGCCACCATTTTCCTTAGCCAGATTTTAGTGGGCACCGGCTTGACCGCCGGCACCAACCAGATTCCGACCACCGAAAAGCGCACCGTCAGCATCGCCTACCCCAACGTGGTGGAGGCCCTGAACGTCATCACCGACAACTGGGACGAGACCGCCGGGGGGGTGAAGAAACGCTTCTTCTGGCGGATAAACGAAAACAACACGGTGGACATTTTCCGGGAGGACACCTACGGGGTCACGGTGGTGCCGAAGATTAACCCCAAACGGAATCTGCTTTCCCTGACCAAGGAGATTTCCAGCCGGAAGCTGGTCAACCGGATGTTCGCCTCGACCGCCGACGGCGGCTCGCTTATCGAATCCGCCCGTACCTGGTATTTCGATACCATTCAGAGCGCCAATTTAGTCAACGCAGGGGACACCGACACTTTGACCCTGAACGGCTATGGCGATACCTCTAACAAGCTGGCCGTGCGCTCCTATGTTATCCCTCGGATTTATACCGAATCGGTCTGGACTTCTAACGGAAACGCAGATTTCAAAATTGTTGCCGAGCTGCGCCGCGCCTCCGATTCCGCCGTGCGCGCCCGCGCGGAGAAAGTAATCCGGCACACCCACACCCTGGGGGGTGGAACCGAGGCGTTCTACGTCGGAGATATGGTACTGCCCGTTCTGGAAAATACGGATGCCGACCAATGGTTTTTGAAATTCGAGGCATTTACCCTGAACGCCGGCACCATTTCCTCCAAGAAAATCCAGACCTTTGAGCTTCATTACTGGACGGCCCCCAATGTCAATTATGTCGACGGCGCCAATCAGGGTACCTACGGAATTATCGAGGGGGGCCTGAAAGACGAGACCCTTTCCCTGAACATCCATAATCTGATTTCGGACAAAAAGCTGACCACTGGAACGCGGGGTTCGCCGGTCTTGACCAGCTACGAGGTGAACGCCGATTTGACCGGAACCTACACTTCCGGACTCTGTCCCGGCTGGACTAAGGATTCTGGCGTCACCGCTGCGGAAAACACCGATCCTGCCTTTGTGAAGCACGGCACGAAATCTCAAAAGGCGACCGTGACCGTGAATGCCAACGCCATCAAAACCTTGGGCACCAGCCGCTTTCCGGTGCGCTCGATGTTCACCTATTATTTTGAGTTCACCGTTTATATCGACACTGGCTCGCTGGAATTTTTACTGCGCTCTTTCTCCTCTGGCAATATCGACATCGATTACACCGTTAAGGGAAAGGGCTGGGTCACGGTGTCCGGCTTTGTGGACAAAATCTCGGCCGGCATTCCTTCCAAGGACGAGGATTATGAGTTGCAATTTCGGGGCATCCGGGAAGGAACGGTTGACCCGATATTCTATCTGGATTCGATGATGATTGGTATTGCCGGCGATGCCCGCCCCTTCACCCGGAAATCCATCGCCGATGACCTGCGAACCAAGGCCCTCGATACGATGGGGCTGAACGAGGCCCCCGCCAAGACCTTTTCTCTGGATGTGGCCGATCTGGGGGAACTGGAACCAAATATCAATGCCGCCGAGCGTTTCCAGCCGGGCGATTACATCTCCATCGATGACAAAACCTTGAATGTGGCTGCCACCCTGCGTGTGCAGCAGAAGACCACCGACTTGATAAACCCGGAAAAGAGCCAGATAGCCGTGGAGCTATTGCCCACCCGGCCGGGGGACGTGCTGTTTAAGGCGCTGGGGCGGCCGGAGCTGGCCCTGCAGAGGAGTTGAATGAAGGAAAATGGCGAGAAAAATTGGAAAGGGTTACTGGCTGACCTGACGAAGCTTTGCGCGGCCCTGACCGTCATCGGTGGTTCCGCCTATTTCGTCTTTGGCATCCGTTTCGTAACCAAAGCCGAATTCGAAAAGCATCTGGATTGGTCGCGGCAAAAATCCTCCAACGTCGACCTGATAGAGGCCAAGCTCCTGCAGACCAATGAGGGGATTTTGACCAACCTGATAAAGCTTAACGAAGGGATGGAGCAGCTCAACTCCCGTATGGTGCGGGTGGAAACGAAAGTGGAGATGCGGTGATACTCAAACCCTATCATTTGAAAAACCTCACCACCGGCGTCGTCCAGAACTTCGGCACCAAGCCGGAGCTTCTGGCCGCCATCACTTTCCCGCCGGGCTTTATCGGCATCCATTGGCTTTGCACGGTGGATTATCAGAGCGTCCAGGCGGCCTGCGGCAAACAATTTTTCGGCAGCCAGATGAAATACTACGTCGCCGAATGCGAGGGCTGCCTGCGGGTTAAAAAGAACACTATCGCGGAAGTCAAAACCTACATCGACAACCGCTTACCGTTAATCGAAGAAGGAGGACAAGCAATGGATTACGAATTCGAAGTTTTCGGCGTGCAGTTTTCGGCCGACCCCAGCGCCGGCGCCACTACGACCAATATCGCCGTGGACTTGAGCGCCGCTTCGGGGGCGAATATGTATTTAATCGCCTACGCTATAAAGCGCACGGATATAACCACCGGGGCGGAATCTGGCACGATGAGCCGGTTAGAATTCAGCGATGGCGCCGGACATAGCTGGGAAACACAAATCCAGTTGCCCGCCGCCCGTGACCGAGCTGTGCAAATCGGCCCCGTCAAGCTGGTAGCGTCGGGCTTTAATATGGATATAGACCACTCGGCCGTAAGCAATTCCCGGATAACCGTAAACTTGAATTTCCGGCGGAATTAAATAATGGCCGAAAGTTTCATCACCTATCCGCCGGATTCGACCGGCAAGCAAGTCCGCACGATAAGCGAAAGCGTCGGCGGGCAGACCGTCCATACCGGCTTCGTCACCTTCCGGCAGATGCCGACCTTTTATATTTTTGCCCAGGGGGTTGTGCCGGCGGTCGGGCGGCTCATCACGGTTTTGAACCGCAATACCGCCACTAAGGTCTGCCGAATCTGGCGGGCAAATATGTACGTCTCGATTGATACGGCGGTGACCGGCGTCATTCTGCGGGCACGGATTGACCGCTGCACCCATACCTCGGCTTTGTCGGGCGGAACGGCGGTGACTCCGATTTTAGCCGACACGGCTGAAACCTTTCCGGCGAATATAGACGTGATGACCAAAGCGACCAGCACCATCACCTCGGTCGGGGGAATAAAGCAGTTTATGCTTTCCTCGGACGAACCGGTAGTTACCACTTACGATGCGGACGCTCTTTCCTCGGAGGAGTTCCCAAGAGATACTTACGCCCTTTTTAAGTGCGATATTCCCCTCGTAAAACCCATCGTTTTGCGGCCGCAAGCCACGGTTTTCGAGGGCTTTAATATCGAAGGGCTGGCGGGGACGGTCGGGAATTTGGGACTGGAAATTCTGATGACGGTGTCGGACGAATGATTTTAGCCAACCCGGACTACCGGATGTGGTGGCGGGAGGAGAAAATCTTCCCGAACGGGGACGGATTTTTTTCGGGAATTTGGAACCGCAATACCGACTGCGCCGGCGCCGGATTGAATACGGTTGTCGATGAAGACCCCGACAACGGGGACACCGACTTTGCTCTTTCGGACGACATCGGTGTGGGCGGCCCAACCTGCGGATTGGCCAACGGCCCGGGCCAGCATAGTTTTACGATGCAGGACCCATCCGCAGTCCAATCTGCCGACAGCATCCTTTCTCTGACTCCCTACGCGGTCGTGCGGAAGACCGCTGCTTCCGCCTGTACCTTCCGCACCGGGCTCCGGCAGGGGGGAAGCAATAGCTTCGGCAGCAACAGCACGCTTACAACCGGCTATATAAATTTTGGCCCCTCTAAGTTCGCCACCAAGCCGGCCGGCGGGAATTGGGATTTGAGCAGTGTGAATAGTTGCGAGGAAATAATAGAAAGCGTCACCACCGGCACCGGCCCGCAGGAGCAGCGCGTCACCCAAGCCTTCATCACGGTCGAGTACGTGATTATGCCGGCCGCCTTGACGTTGGCTCTTACCGGCAACAGCGGGGCTGGCGCGGCGGGTATCCTTCTTCCGGGAAATTCACCGGCTTTCGGCGGTAACGCGGCAACCGCAGCGCTGGGCGGTCTAACACCAGCATTCGCCGCACTTGTAAGCGGCAATGCGGTTGCCGGTAGTCCCGGCAACGCTTCCCCGGCGTTCGCCGTTCCGGTTGGCGGTATGGCTATGGCGGGCGCAGTCGGGACGGTGGTTTATGACGCGGGCGGCGCAGCCGCTCTAACCCTGCAACAGATTACCCGAATCTCGATAAACAGAAGGGGAGCGGCCATTTC
>Ga0334722_10002106_pt1 | contig 23093 bp, 23 predicted proteins | sample C3_bottom_MG_FD_207210 | JGI IMG/M metagenome (GOLD analysis project Ga0334722, IMG submission 207210) | Sediment microbial communities from Yellowstone Lake, YNP, Wyoming, USA - C3_bottom | ecosystem: Environmental > Aquatic > Freshwater > Lake > Sediment | place: USA: Wyoming | collected... | reverse complement strand
GAGCCACGGTTCTTCGTCACCTTCCGGAGCGACATGTTGAGCGATTCGATGGCGTTGGTCGTATAGATAGCCTTTCGAATCTCTGGCGGATAAGAGAACATCGGGATGATCCGCTCCCAGTTGTTCCTCCAGGACTTGGCAATAGTCGGATGGCTGGCATCCCACTTCTTGGCAAAGGCTGTTAAGTTCGCTTCTGCCTGGTCAACCGTTGCTGCCTGATAAATGATTTTGAGATCTGCCGCAACCTCTTTGCGCTGCTTCCATGAGACGAAGCGAAGGCTGTTGCGAACCATATGAACGATGCAGAGCTGGACCTGGGCCTTTGGAAAGACAGCCTCGATCGCTTCGGGAAAGCCTTTGAGGCCATCGACACAAGCGATGAAGATGTCATTAACGCCCCGGCTCTTAAGCTCCGTCACTACCTGGAGCCAGAATTTGGCTCCCTCGGTCTCGGCGATCCACATGCCAAGGACTTCTTTGGCGCCGTCCCAAGTGATGCCGATAGCAAGGTAAACGGCTTTGTTAATTACCGTGCTATTATGTCGCACCTTAACCCGGACAGCGTCCAGGTATATGATGGGGTAAACCTCTTCGAGGGGCCGGTTCTGCCAAAGCATGACCTCCTCGGTGATTGCATCGGTTACCTGAGAAACGAGGGTCGGCGATACTTCAACGCCGTACATCTCTTGCAGATGTGCCTGAATGTCTCGGGTGGTCATCCCGCGAGCGTACATCGAGATGATTTTGTCGTCAAAGCCAGTGAAACGGGTCTCTCCCTTGGGGATGATTACCGGCTCGAAGGTCGAGTTCCGGTCCCGAGGGACGGCGATTTCCATGTTGCCGAACTCGCCTTTGATGGTCTTTTTTGACTTGCCGTTCCGGGAATTGCCGCTCTTCTTCCCGTCGGGATCGTGTTTTTCATAGCCAAGATGAGCGGTCATCTCCGTCTTCATGGCTCGTTCTATAAGTGCTTTGGTGAGTTGCTTCAGAAGCCCGCTTTCACCGATAAGATCCTCGGGCTTCTTGTAATTCTTCATTAATTCGTCGAGTAGTTCGTCCGTCGTGGCCACTGAGTCCTCCCTGAGATAGATTATACCGACTCAGGCCACTTACACAAACTATTTTACACGTTCCAGGCAGCAAGTGTGACTACGAGACAAATCGGAATATATCCACCTTGGAGTGAATCGAACATTGTTATTTCCTTATCTGACTGTTGTCATGAATCCAGATTCAACAACGAGTTGAGGGGCGGGCGTTCTTTGCCCGACCCTCTCGAACGAAAAGTTAAAAAAGATTATTTCTGCCAGGGCTTAAAATAAATTTTCACGCCTGGATCAAAACCTTTGGCCTGGAAATGTTCGGCATAGTAAACGCCATTCATGTCAATCTGATAGTTTTTGCCTGCATCGTAAAGAAGATTGACTTTGTCTATTCTTCTGACTCTGCCGATTTTTTTATCACTTGAGTCATACAGCCATACATCAGAACCAGCCATGACGCCTGCATAATATCCTTGAGGCAAATAAACAAATTGTGTCTTATTAGAAGGATACTCCTTTAAATTGAAGGGGCAAGGGATTTCAGACAAATCTTTTTCGGAAAAGCAACGATCCTTCTCAAAGAGGCCTTGAGCGACAATTGTGCCATTCAGCAAGTAAAGCGTGTAACTATTCTCTGCTAAGACCCCAATATTTTCTTCGATTATGACTCGTTTGCGCAAGTCATATTCGCCGGATTGTATATTAATCTTTGAGATATATCCCTTATCGTCCAACAAGAAGATAAAATCATCCGTTGCGGCCAATCCTAATTCATAACGTATATCTGTAAGGTATTCATAAGTCCGTACAAGCTTATTCTTTTCGAATACAGAAATTTCGTTTTTAATTGTATCCGCAATATAAACCTTGTTACCATTTATATAAAAGTTTTTAAAGCCATTGTTCAAAACGTCTTCGTCTTTGCCGCTGGCTTTATAAAGCCCGACCCCCATAACCCCCCATTTGGCCTCAAAAAATACTTTCGCCTTGAGCTCCGGATTGGTTGGGGTCCAATTATCGACTTTTGTGTGGACAAACCAAGAGTAGCCAAGGAAAACCATGAGACCTGCAATGGCTACCCCACCGAATACAAAGAGCCTCGAAATATTCATTTTCTTTGTCAGTTTCTGCATTTAATCAAATAACCAATGTTTGATGGGACGGAAACCGCCCCAGTATTTACGAAAGCCCTGCAATGGCGGGGCGAAAGTTGAGCGCTTGCGCTTAAAAATACTCACCTCCTCGCACCACCAAAATCCGCCCGCCAATCCGCTTTTCCCGTGTTCAAAAGAGTTGTTCACGTTTTTATCACCTGCTGGACCGTTCTCTTACGACGGCAGCACCACGCTCCGCAGCTTCTCAGCCGCATCTTCCGGGCAGACGGTGTTCACGAACAGGCCCGACCCCAGCTCGAAGCCCGTGGGGATGCTGGTGCGCGGGCAGATCTCGATGTGCCAGTGAAAGGACGCTGCGTTCCCGGCGTACTCTTCGCCGTGCGGCAGGGAATGGAAGAAGAAATTATACTGCACGCCGCCGAGCACGGTGTTGAGCCGCGCCATGGTCCGTTTGAAGATCCGCGCAAGGTCGGCGAGATCTTCCGCTGTTGCATCGAGGAAGTCGGCTTGATGCTTGAGCGGCAGGATATGCACTTCCCACTCGTAGCGGCTGGCAAAGGGTTTGATGGCGATGAACGCCGGGCTTCGCTCGATCACGAACTGGCCCACGTTGATCTTGCGCCGCACCTCGCCGGATTCCCGGTCGTAGAGGGTTGCCTCGAAGGTCAGCGCCTCGTCAATGGAATTGCAGAAGATGCAGCTCTGCGAGGCCCGGTAAAAGGCCGCGCTGTTTCGCACCTCTGCCTGCACGTTGTCCGGCACGACGGGCATGGCGATGATCTGGCTGTGCGTGTGGCCGATGCTGGCGCCTGCGGCAGGGCCGAAGTTCTTGAACAGCAGCACATATTTCAGGCGGTCGTTGGAATGGTAGAGCTGCTCCATGCGGCTGCGATAGGTGGACAACAGCAGCGCCAGATGCTCCTCGGACATTTCATGGAGCCTGATGCCGTGTGAGGCGTGGTCGATGACGACCTCGTGCCGGCCGTATCCGTCGATGGTCTGCTGCATGCCGAAGGCAAAGTTCGGGTTCCGGTGTTCGTCTCCCAGCACCGGGTAAAGGTTCTCCACGAGGCGCAGTTGCCAGTCCCCGGTTGCAGGCACCTGGGCGATGGGCGCGGGCGTCTTGTCCTCGTTGCCCTTGCAGAACGGACAGGTCTCCACAAAGGTCCGCGCGTCATAGGGCGCAGGCGCTTCTTCCTTCTTGGGCCGCAGGCTGCGCGCCGTGGCCACCAGCACCGACTGCGACGGCACAATGGGATTGATCCGTATCTCGCGGACGGCCCTGGCCTGTCCTGGCTTTGCATCTGCAGAAGCGCTCATGTAAGATTCTCCCGGATGATCCCTGGCGATCGCTGCGAGAAAAGGCGGCGCCTCTTCTTCGATCGAGCTGCAAGGATGTGCTCAAGAGTACAATAGAACGGCATGTCCGGGCAAGTAAAAAAGAGACATTGCAGGAGAGTGGTTGTGGATCGAAAACCGAGTAAAGCGTGCGCTTGAGTGCGAAAAAAGTCCGCAGGAAAAGGAGCGAGGCGATCTATATCGTAATGTCCCTGGCGATCTGGTCCTTGATGTAATCGCGCACGAAGACCCTGTCCTCGGGGCGGATGCTCTTGAACTTCATGCCCATGCCCGGTTCTTTATGCTGCCCCCCGATCATGGTAGAGCTGTATTGCACGGTAGCAGACACCGTGATCTCCCGGTTCTTGATGAACAGGGTAAGGGAAAGGACCGTATGCACCGGCTCCGGAGCGCTTGAACATACGTAGCAGCCGCCTTCCGACAGGGCGGTCACCTGTTCCTGCCGGGTCGCACCGGCCGTGTTCTTTACTTCGGCCTTGAGCTGCGTGTCGATCCTGAGGCTCTTTCGCGGCACGCTCTCTGTTGCAGCCTGAATGGCGCTGTACAGCACATTGAAATCGGTCGGCTTCTTGTAAAAAGCCGTAGCTCCTGCGGACAGGCAGGCCTCGCGCACGCTGAAATCGCTTTCGGAGGAATGCACGATCACCGGCACGGTCCTTAACTGCGGCGACTGCCTCATTTCCTTCAGCATCACGATGCCGCTCTTGGCGGGAAGGGCGGTGTCCGTCAAGACCAGTGCCGGGAGAGCCTCGGCCATGGCACGCAGGGCATCGTCGGCGTTCATGGCGGAGCGCACTTTGTAATCGAGCTTCCTGAGCATCGTCCCCATGAAGAATATATGTGATGCGCTGCTGTCCACGACCAGGAGCGACCGTATTTCCCTGTCCATCCCGTACCTCCGGTTACCATTAAAACCTACAGCATTGCGCGGGTAATAGCAAGATTTTCGATGGGGTAATTTCAGGGTATTGACAAAATGCTGCATTTATGGGTAAAAACCGGATTCAAGACTTAAAATTCAAGATTCAAGACTCAAGATTTAAAACTATGAAACCGCAAAGAATGCCGCGTGATTGGAAGTGAACAGCGGGGGATCATGCTTCAGGATTTTCGAGACCGCGCAATGACGTTTGAACTCGTTCTCCAGGAACTGCCGCACCAGCTTCCGGTCCCAACCCGCCGGATGCCTGAACCCGGTATAGAGAGAAAGATCTCCCTCATAGAACTGCTCTGTTCCGTATGCTCCGGCCTGCTCTCCACAGAGGGGCATATTAAAGATGGCAAGGTTCAGGAACGTGATCGCCGCCGCATGCTGTGCGACAAATTCGAGCGTCTTCCGCGCTTCGATTGCGGTCTCCGCAGGCGTTCCGAAGAGCAGATACACGTACGTTGCGATGCCGGCTTTTTGCAGGTTCAACAATACCTGCGACGCCATGGCAAGGTCGATCCCCTTCCGCAGCTTGTCGAGCACAGCCTGGTCGCCTGACTCAAGACCGAGCTTCAGCATCGCGCAGCCCGATCGTTTAAGCGCCATGCAGAATTCGAGGTCCGTCAGCTCCCTGCTGATCCGTGCGAACCCGTACCAGGGGACGCCAAGCGGCTTCTCTGCGAGCGCCCGCATGAGCGCAGGGCTGATCGAATTGTCGAGCAGATGGATCAGAACCGGCCTTGTTTGCACGATCAGCGCTTCGAGCTCGGACATTGCCTGGAGGACCGGCACCGGGACATAGGGATTGCCTTCCGCAGTTTCCGGGCAGAAAGAACACTTGTTCCAATAACACCCGCTTGATGCGCTGTAGGGGAGAATGAACCCCGGAGAGAGATATTCATGCGTTGGCAGCGTTTCGTAGTCCGGTATTGCCCGGGTCTGCTGATCAACACGAACACCCAGCAGCTCGAGCAGAGCAGACTCTCCCGGACCGGCAATGATATGGTCGACAAGGCTGCCAAAAGGATCCACCCATCCCGGACGCTTCACCCACGAGCTTACAAGGCCGCCGCCGAGCACGATCTTCATGCCGGGAAACTCTTTTCTGAGGTACCCGATCATGGCGAAAGTACACAATGCCTGGCTCAGATAGTTGAGAGAAAACCCGACCATCTGGATTTTCGCTCTCTCACCACCTGTCTTGATGGTAAGAATTTCCGGCAGACGCTTGCTGAAATAACCATAGAACAGATTCTGTTCCGGATGTTCGGCTGCCGCAAGCAGATCAGCGCTCCGAACCGGAGAGAGTATTTCATGGTGATAGTCTGCCAGACCCAGGACCGCTTGGTGCGGTTTAGCAGCCGCTTCGAGCACGCGATTCACGTCGCGCACGGCCCGGCTGTAACGGTCAGGCGATCGATAGGTGCGGGGGTCTTTGAGCGAAGCAAGATTTGTTGAGCTGTTTTTTATTGCCCTGCGGGTCCAGGTGTCGGATTCGGTCTGCGGCTCCTGGAGAAGAAAAAGCATACCTTCGAGGTTGGCATCCAGCAGCGTGCAGGGAACATGGTGCGCCTTCAAAGCACCGGCGAGCTTTGCGATGCCGGCAGGTGGTTCACAGGCTTTGGCGGCAGGAGGAAAGATCAGCAGCATGGGAAACAGGGTACAGGGTCAGGCGGCACGGGTCAAGTGAAAATCGTGGGGGCGGGTTTTAAACCCGCCTTACAAACAACCCTCCCCTACAATGCGGTCTTGCCTTGATCCGGCTCAGGACATGCGGTCTTTGCCAAACTTTTCTGATGGAGCGACTTAAAGATCATGTCCAGAACGCGCTTCTGCTTGCCCTCGAACTTGTTCAGCACAGCGAGGCAGGTCCCCATGGGAAAACGCTCGTGTAGATAGTCGGCATCGTGTCCTGATACGATAACGATGCGGTTCTTGTTCAGCCCTTTGGAAAGAGCATAGGCAAGGACCTTGGATCCGTCCAGCCCGGGCATCTCCAGATCGATCAGCAGGAGGTCAAGATCTGCCGTGATGGAAACAAGGCATTTTATCGGGTCAATGCAGGTCGAAACATGGAGGGACGGATAGTGCTCGGCAACATAGTCTTCGAGTAATTCCAGAAATGCGGCATCATCATCGATCAGCAGGATGTTTCCCATGGTTGAGTACCGGTTCCTTTGCTCTCTCTTTGTAAACGATCGAAGACATGGTCTATGGTGGACTATTATACCGAACATCCACCGGCAGTCAATGATATATGTGGCGGCTCGCGCCTACCAGTCGATCGGAAAATAATCCTTCAGAAACTTCCCGCACCAGTGTTTGCCCGTCAGTATCCCGTCAAAGAAGGGGTCGCAGACCCGGGCAGCCCCGTCAACGATGTCCAGGGGCGGCTGAAAATCATGCACCTGCTGCTTGAATTGGGAAAGCTCCACCGGGTCTTCGTCCGTGACCCATCCGGTATCAACGGCATTCATATAGATGCCGTGCCGGGCAAGCTCTTCCGCCGACGTGTGGGTCATCATGTTCAGGGCCGCCTTCGCCATGTTCGTATGCGGGTGCCGTTCGTCCTTCTTATAGCGGAAGAACTTCCCTTCCATGGCAGTCACATTGACAATATGTTTTTTGCCGGTATGATCGCGCTTCATCAGGGATACCAGCCTGTTGCATAATACGAAGGGCGCCACGGAATTCACCAGCTGCACTTCCAGCATTTCAGTGGTTGCGATCTCTCCCAGCTTCAGCCGCCAGCTGTTCACCTTGCGCAGGTCCACCTGCTGAAGGTCTATATCGAGCTTCCCTTTTGGAAAGACCTCTTCAGTGACCAGAGAACTATCATGGCTATAGGGGATCTGCGAGAGCTGGGCCGATTCACGCAAACCGATCCCCGGTCCCTGGTCCTGCCAGGCAAGAGAAAGTACTGTATCCTTTTCCGGCGTGGCTGGACAAAAAGACGCCAGCTGTTTCTTACACGCCTCATGACCTCTCAGCAGCTGCCGGGCCTCCGGGAACAGGTCCGGATAACCGTTTTTTTCTTTTTCGACGAGGTGCGCATAAAACCCGGCAGGACGCCTCACTGTCTGGGCCGCGTTGTTGATCAGGATGTCGAGACGACCGTACTGCTGTTCTATATAGCTGGTGAACAGTTCAACGCTCGGGATATGCCGGAGGTCGAGGCCGTGAATATGCAGCCGGTCTCTCCACTCCACATATCCCTCTTCCCTGGCATATCGGGCGGCGGCATCAGCCGGGAACCTGGTCGTCGCGATCACGGTGGCGCCGGCACGCAGCATCAGCAACGTTGCCTGATACCCGATCTTCACGCGCGCACCGGTGATCAACGCGACCTGGCCCTCAAGAGACGCAGTCTGAAATCGTTTTTGATAATTCAGGTCTCCGCATTTCTTGCACAGGGTGTCGTAGAAAAAGTGAAGCGTCGTGAACTCTTCCTTGCACACATAGCAATTTCTGGGCGTTTGCAGCTCTTCGGCTTTCCGCCCGGTCCCGGAGGATCCGTCTTCGATCTGCGCGGGCGCTGTATATACGGCATCCATACGCGCACTGCGAATGCCCGTGGCATTTCTGGCGCGCCGGTCCTTTTCAAGCTTTGCCAGGCGTTGCGGTTTTTTCGAAGCCTTATTTCTTTTTTTGGCCTCCGTCCGACCAGGGCGGGATATCGCGCCCGCGGCTTTCTGAAGCGCAATGCGCCGCTCTTCCGGAAGGTTGGCGAGCTGTTCCGTATCGTTTACCAGCGCTTCCAGCATTGAAATGCATTGATCGATCTCTTCGGGCGAATGTTTCATCTTCCGCGTTCTCTCTTCTTTTTCATTTCTTGCATCTTGAGGACCACTCAGTACCAATGCCCAGCACCTTCAGGTCTGCAAGATCCTTCGGCCGTGCTTTCGCACGCTTCCAGGTGACAAGGTCTTCGAGCGCGGCCACCAGCAGCCCCTGCGAGCCCTTGGTCAAGGCCGCGCGGCCAAGCACATCAGCATGCGTGACACCGGGAATATCCTTCAGAACTTCCACGTCCGGGATACCCAGATCCAATGCGAACACTCCCGGCTTCTTTTCCCATTCTACCGCCCGTTCCTTCAGCCGCTCATAGGCGCGCACGGATGCGAATAGGTCCAGATCGTTTACCATGCGCTTCAGGTCTTTTCCCTGCAGCGTAAAAGCCGATGAGCCGAAGATAACCATGTCAACAAGTTCTTCGCGCGGCACCTTCTCCAGCAGCTGGTGTATGAGAGCTGAAATCTTCTCCAGATTAGCTGCGATCATAGCGCTCCGAGCCTTGTCAAGCCTCTTTCACCAGACACTGTACGATCTCGCCCACGTACATGCGATGATAGTCCTTCAGCGGATACATCTCACTGATCTTCGGATCGAGAAACTGCTCGGGGCTGATGTCCTGGAAGTAGAGCTTCCTGCAGACGAGCACAAGCCTCGCCTCTTCAAAATAGACCACCTTGTCCTTTTTCACGGGCACGAGCCCGGCGCCCTTGATCTTGTCCGTGTCCCTGCCGGAGTGCGAACCGCAGAAGGTCAGGGCCTTGCGATGCTGCTCTTCAAAGAAGGAAAGCGTGAACTCCCCTGCCTTTTCCATGAACCCATAGGTATGCCGCGTGGGCCTGATGAAGCAGAAGGCGACCTTCTTCTCCCACAGTACGCCGAGCCCGCCCCAACTCGCAGTCATGGTGTTGAACGACTGCGGCGTACCCGCGGTGATAAGCATCCAGTCCTTCCCGATCAGTTTGAACGGATTGTCGGCAAGCGATTCAGTTTTTATTTCGGTAAATCCCATGTGCATTCCCTCCTTACTCTAAAAAAAGTCTATATACTCTCCGTAGATTTCACGGAACAGGCCAAGCCTTAAAACAAAGGAACCTTTGACACGGATCAAGACGGATTACCCTATGATAAAAGCTGATAAAGAATAAAACGTAAGGATGTATCCGCCCTTATCAGCCTTATTTGTCTGCCATTATCCGTGTCAAAGGTGTTGCATTCCTTTCAGATCACCCCGGTAGTATGCCTTCCTTTGTGACCTTTGCGACCTTAAGTTTTTTGCTTTTCTCTGCGCTCTCTGCGTCTCCGCGAGAAACAGCTTTGGTGCCGGGTTACTGTTCAGGCTCGATGAATTCGATCCCCAGCGCCTCTCTGAACCCCTGCACAAAAGCCTGCCTTACTTCGTCGAGGGGAACTTCGCGACCCAATTCCCGCTTGATGCAGGTGACCACATCTCCGGTGCATCCGCCGGGGATCACTTCAGCCTCCAGCTCCGGGTCGTAGTCCATCAGAATGGAGCCATGCTGGAGGAACGCGCCCGAAACCCTTCGCTGGGCGCTTCCGATGATCTTCCGGCCGTGCACCAGGATCTCGTACCATGAGGGGGAAGAAAAACAGGCGGCGTCCTTTGCGTTCTTCTGCACCTGGTCCGCATGTCTGCCTCCGCGCGAGACGATCTCCGCCGGGATACCGAGGTTCCTGAGCCCCGCAAGGAGACCGGCGGCAATGACCTTGTAGGTTCCGAGCACCGTGCCGGGGAACAGGGGGTTGTCGGTCCGGGCGATGATGCTGTAGGTAAGTTCCTTGTCGTGAAGCACTGCCCTTCCGCCGGTGATGCGGCGCACGATGTCGTAGCCGAGCCGCTTGCAGGCTTCGGCATTCACCGCTGTTTCGCGTTTCTGGAACCTGCCGAGCGATACCGCAGGGGGCTGCCAGGCATAGAGCCGGAGCACCGGCCTGTCCTCGCCTGCCTGCGCGCGCGCGAGCAGCTCTTCATCAATGGCCATGTTGTAAACGCCGAGGCTGGGGCCGGAATGTATATAGTTCCATGGTGTCATAAATACGTGGTGATGAAGGCAGCGACGTACGATTGTGATAATTTTACTAAATACACTTCTCTTTCGCAAGCAACAAACAGCGCACACAAAAAAACCTGAGGCTTTGCATTCTCAGGCTTTTGCGATCTGCATACTCCGAACTTCGAATCCTGCAGTCACTTTTTTCCATATACTGACGGTTCGTTGTTCGGCCGCGTCTTGAACCTCCGGTACGACCACATATACTGCTCCGGCATTTCGCTGACCCACTGCTCGATCTCTTGGTTCATGCGCGTCGCATCTTCCACAGGGTCCTTGCCAGGAAAGTTCTCCAAAGCAGGATAGAACCGCACTTCACAACCCCGGCCGTAGGGCAGAATGCGGGTGACGCAGGGGACGACCGCTGCGTTCGTGCTCTCTGCAATACGGCTGAGCGCGGTCACCGTTGCCGTGGGAATGCCGAAGAAGGGTACGAACACGCTTGAACGCTCGCCGATGTCCTGGTCCGGAAGATAGTAGAACTGCATGCCGTCGCGAATGCTTCTGAGAAGCGGCCTCAGGCCGGCCAGGTGCATCACCATGAAGGCGCCGAACCGGCCCCGCCGCTGGAACAGATATTCCAGGAGCGTGCTCCTCGATTTCCGGTACATGGACACGGTCTTTCTATCCATGGACACGCGGATCCCGCCGATATCAAGGCCGATGAAATGGGGGGCAAGCAGAATGATGTTCCTGTTGCCTGCCAGAACAGCAGCGAGGTGGTGCTCGTCGCGCAGAGTGACGACACGACGAAGCCGCCACGCAGGCGCGAACCAGGCTACTCCAAGATTCAGCACCGCGACACCGGAAGCGCGGAAGTGACGTCCGAGCAGCCGTCGGCGTTCGTCCGGGCCGAGCTCCGGGAAGCAGAGCTCGATGTTCCGTGCTGCAACGCGGCGCGCCGGAGAGGAGAACAGGGAAAAGAACCACCCCAGAGCGTTGCCCAGGACCCAGAGCACAGGCTGGGGCAGCCAGCTGATAAAGATGACGCCGGCCAGGATGAGCAGTGCATACCAGTTCCGGGGGTGAAACAATGTACGAAGGGTTACATCGGCCATGAGATGATCGCGTCTTCCTCTGCGGTAAAAAGATACTTTCTGCTACTGTTGGAGAACAAAAAAGCCTGAGCGTCTCGGCGACGCTCAGGCCCACTCTGGTTTTTTTGGTCCGCTCACGGCGGACCGGTCAGGTGCCTCAGCCGCCACCCCAGGAATGGCCCCCGCCAATGCTGCAGCTTGAGCCCGAACCGTATGAAGAGAACTTCGACACGAGCTTTTTTGCCTTCTTCTGCTCACAATAGGGGCAGACCGTGTCTTCTTCCGTTGCGGTGATCGACTGGAGCAGCACAAAATCCTTGCCACAGGCGCCGCACATATACTCGTAAAATGGCATGATCAATTCTCCTTCTGCAAAACTGTCCAGAAAACTAACATTTACAGCGCTCCCGTGCACCGTAAGCGTAGAGTATAATACTCATGGGACAGAACCCTGTCAAGGCAAAAATCATGAGCATAAATCCCACCAAACCCGTAAAGACGAACCATCCCGGGTGCACAAAATGCCCCAGGAGCACGCTCCCAAGCACGAAGATCCCGGCCAGCAGCCGGATGAACCGCTCCAGATACCACGTTTTTGTGTCTGCGATGAACATGTGCAACCTCCTTTGAAATGAAGGGTTCAGGGGCATGGGTCCAGGGGCCAGGCAGGACCGAACAAATACCTCTCATCCTGCCCCTCCTGGACCCTGGCTACTGGACCCTGTACCCTGTTTTTAAAGACAAGCGAACGGCGCTTTCCTGTCCTTTGATGCGAAACGCGAATAGTTCGGTGACGTGAAGATATCCATCATCATGTGCCTGCTTATCACTCCCACGTACTTCCCGTCCTTCACAACCGCGACAACGGAGCAGCAGCTTTTCAGGAGCAACGAAACGATATCATGGGTAGACGTTGCTGCGTCCGCGATGCTCGGCGCGGGAACCATGATCGCCGAAGCCTTGATTCTGTCCAGGTCCCACTCTTCTCTGATCAAGTCCAGAATTGCATTTTCCGATACCACACCCAGGAGCACCCGGTCGGCGTCCACGACCGGCATTGCAGCCAGTCCCGAAGAAATAATTTTCATCGCCACTTCACGCGCCGTTGTCTCCGGCGCTACGCTTATTTTTTCCCGCATAATATGCCATGCTGCGATTGCCATGTTCTTATCTCCTATTACGGCAGGGTTCAGGGGCCGGGGTCCAGGGGCCAGGTGAACCGATTCGCCCCGCTTCTCCTGTCTACTGTCTACTGACTCCTGTCTACTGTCTTTTTAAAGCCGCTCCCATTGCTTCGTGTCAGGATTGAAAGCCTCGCTGAAAGCCGTGACCTCCTGCTGCAAACCCACGTCATAGCCCTCGCTCAGCCCGACGTTGACGAGCATTTTGATCGAGCGGAGCGAGCTCAAACTGTTCCCGGCGATGCGAAGAGCAAGCTTATTCGCCTCTTCGTCGAGCGTCTCGGTCGGAACGACCATGTTCACCAACCCGATGCGGAGCGCCTCTTCGGCACCAACGGTCCGGCCGGTGAACAGCAGTTCCTTTGCCCTGCCGATGCCGACAGTCTTATAAAGCCGCTGTGACGACCCGAAGATGGGCGGCACACCGAACTGCGCTTCGGGGAACGAAAAGACCGTGTCTGCTGCCGCGATCCTGATGTCCGCGGCAAGCGCAAGCCCCAGACCGGCGCCCGTGGTCTCTCCTTTGACCGCAACGATCACCGGGACCGGCAGGTTCTCGATGTGCTTGAGCAGGTTGTAGCCCACTTCTGCGAAGTGGCCCGCTTCGTCCTTGGTCATTTTGACGAAGCCCGCATAATCGATCCCTGCCGAGAAATTCCTTCCCCGGGAGGCGATCAGGACCACGCGAAGGTCCGCCTGAGCAGCGTACACTTCGCTCACCGTCTTGTTCAGCCTCGCCAGGACCTCTTTATCCAGATAATTATCCGGCGGGTTATTGATCGTGACCGTGCTGATCCAATCCTTGCATTCTATGCTGACGCAGGTGTTTGACATGGTACCTCCGATTTCGAATTGAAACGCAGGGTTCAGGGTCCGGGGTCCAGGGGCCAGGTAGAACCGAGCATCAGCCTTATCCCGCTTCTCCTGTACCCTGTACCCTGGCTACTGGACCCTGTATTACGCCTGCTCCCAATGCTTCTTTTCAATCATATAGTAGAACACCGGCACCACCACCAGCGTCAACGCCGTCGACGCCAGCATACCGAAGATGAGCGCCAGGGCCAGGCCCGACCAGACCGGGTCGGTTACGATCACGGCGGAGCCGAGGATCGCAGCCGCGGCGGTCAGCACGATCGGCCTGAAACGGATGGCGCCGGCTTCGATGAGCGCCTGCTCCAGCGGCAGGCCTTCCTGCTTTTTGTCCAGAATGAACTCCAGCAGCACAATGGAGTTCCTGACCACGATGCCCGCCAGGGCGATGACGCCGATCATGGACGTGGCGCTGAAGTAAACGCTCGTCATGGCAAAGCCCGGCATGATGCCGATCATGGAGAGCGGGATCGACGCCATGATGACCACGGGAATGGTAAACGACCGGAACCTGCCGACCAGGAGCAGATAGATAGCGATCAGAGCCACACCCATGGCAGCGCCCAGGTCGCGGAACACGTCAAGGGTCAGCTTCATTTCGCCATCCCACTTGATCGTGTAGCCCTTAGGCACGGGGTGCTTCCAGAGATAGCGCATCATGTCGATCACAGCATAGACCTGGCTCCGATCTCCCATCTCAGCGTACACGTAGGTCACGGGTTCAAGGTTTTTGTGATAAACGGCCTTATCCATCTCAGCAGGCACGATCTTCACAAGCGTGGAGAGCGGCACCTGGCTGCCCTGCGGGCTGGAAAGAAAGACCTTGTCCATGTCCGCGAGGCCCGTGCGGTCGCCTTTCGACAGCCTGAGCATGATCGCCACGGGGTCCTTTGCCGTGGGCTGGTGCAGTGTCGATACTGCCATGCCCGCCACGGAGATCCGCAGGGTCTGGACGATCTGCTCCGTCGAGATGCCCATGAGCGCCGCCTTTTCCTTGTCCACGATCAGCTGGTACTTGTTCTGTTTCTCCTTCACGCTGTCGTCGATGTCCACGACCTCGCTGGTCTTTGCAAAAAGTGCCCTGATGTCCGCGGCGATCTCCCGCTGTTTGTTGTAATCAGGCCCGTAGATCTCCGCCACCACTGTGGCGCGGACCGGGGGACCCGGAGGATCTTCAACAAGCTTGATGTTCGCGCCGTATTCCTGCCCCAGTTTGGTGATGGCGGGCCTGAGCTTGAGCACGAGCTTTTCGCTCGATGTTGAACGTTCTTCTTTATCAATCAGGTTCACGCGCACGTCCGCAAAGTGGCTTGCCTCGCGGAACGCGCCTCCCCGGAGCAGTCCGTTAAAGTCCATGACCGAGCCGGTGCCCACAAAGGTCTCGTAATCCCTGACCTCGGGAAGGCGTTGGAGATGATCGCCGACCGCGCGCGCGACCCGGTCCGTGTTCTCGATCACCGTGCCTGCCGGCATATCAATGGACACGAGAAAGGTGTTCTTGTTCGCCTTGGGCAGCATACGGAACTTCACCCACTGGAACAGGGGGAAGGTCATGGTGATCACAAAGACCGCCAGGATAACGGTCAGAAAGAGCTTGCGTTTTTTCGGGTCAACGAGCAAAGGCGCAAGCACCTTCTTGTACAGAAGATAGCTCCTCGTCTCTTCGAGCGGCTGCTGTTTTTCGTCATGATGATCGGCTTTCATTAAGCGGTAGCTCGCCCAGGGCGTCACCACGAAGGCCACCACGAGCGAGACGATCATCGCCACGGGCACGTTAAAGGGTATGGGCATCATGTACGGCCCCATCATTCCCGTCACAAAAGCCATGGGGATGAAGGCAAGCACCACGGTCAGGGTCGCCAGGATAGTTGGCATGCCGATCTCGTTCACCGCCATGATCGCTGCCTGCAGCCGCGAGTGCTGCTGCAGTTTGTAGTGGCGATGAATGTTCTCGACCACCACGATGGCGTCATCCACCAAAAGGCCCAGGGACAGGATGAGCGCAAAGAGCGTGATCCGGTTGATCGTCTGTCCCGCCACCATGCCGATGGCAAGGGTGAGGAACAGGGTCAGCGGGATGGCAAGCGCCACAATGGCGGCCTCGCGCCAGCCGAGGGTAAAGAACAACAGAACGATCACCACGATGATCGAGACCACCAGATGGAACACGAGTTCGTTCACGGCATCGTTGGCGTTCTTCCCGTCATTTCGTGTGACAGTGACGCTGATCCCCGCGGGGATCTTGGTCTTCTTGAGCTCATCGAGCTTGGCCAGGATTTCACCCGAGATCTGAACGGCGTTCAGCTTCTGTCTTTTCGCCAAGGCCACGGTAACGGCAGGCCGTTCGCTCCCGTCTGCCGGGGCCGCGAGGCCTTCATGGGCATGGGCGCCAAAAGCGATGCGCGTCAACTTTACCGTCTCTTCGAAGCCGTCAGTGACATCGGCCACGTCGCCGAGATAGACCGGCTTGTTGTTCGCCACACCCACGACCGCGTTCTTCAGATCATGCGCACTGCCGAAGAACCCGCCGGTCTCGAGGGTCAGTTTTTTACTCCCCTGCTCCAGGTCTCCCGAGAGCAGGTTCGCGTTCGACACGGTGATGGCGCCGGCGATCTGGAGCACCGACAAGCCGTACCCGGAAGCGCGCAGGGGATCGAGCGTCACGCGCACCTGACGGCTCCGGCCGCCGATAACGACCGTGTTGCCCACTCCCGGCACCTTCCGCAGTTCGTCGAGCGCGTGATCGGCAACGAGCCGGAGCTGCGCGTCGTCATAGTTCGATCCGGGCGCAGCCGAGAACGTGATCGCCACGATCGGCACATCGTCCACATCAATGGGTTTCACCAGTGGTTGAGACGCTCCCGGAGGCGCGAAGTCCATATTGGACATGAGCTTGTCATAGAGCTTCACCAGCGACCGCTCCTTGTCCTGGCCCACGAAAAACTTCACCGTGACCACAGCCATTGAGTTCATCGAGACCGAGTACACGTCCTCGACGCCCGGGATCTCCCAGAGTTTTGCTTCGAGCTTTTTCGAGACCAGCTCCTCAACTTCTTTGGCACTCGCGCCGGGCAGCATGACCATCACGTTAGCCGCGGGAACCGTGATCTGCGGGTTCTCTTCGCGAGGCGTGAACCAGAGCGCGAACAAACCCAGGATCGTCGTTGCCGCCATGAGCAGCACGGTGAGCTGGGAGTTGATGAAGTATTTCGTTATCTTGCCGCTGATATTAAGTTTCATTTTTACACCTTAAAGTTCCTTGGACACGGATTAACACGGATGGTTATTATTAGATCTTTATTAATCCGCTTTTTCCGCGTGCATCCGTGTCCAAAAGTTTTCCTTTTTTTACCTTCAATCCGAAATCCGCAATTTACTTACTCACGACTTTCCTGCCATCAAGCCTCATATCGTGTTTGCTCACGATCACCTGATCGCCTGCTTTCAGTCCGGTCACCGCTTCGACGCTGTCGCCGTTCGCATCGCCGAGCTGGACCATCTGAAAGACCGCGCTCCCTTCGGCTGATACGATATACACACCCGAAATGCCCGACAGGTCCACGATGGCCGCTCTCGGGACCAGGATGGCCTCGCGCCTGCCGGTGGTGAACAGGGCCTTGCCGTACATGCCGGTGATCAGACTCTTGTCTGACGGGATATCTATTTTTACGATAAAGGAATGGGTTCTGATATCAGACGCGGGAACGACCTGCGCCACCAATGCCTTGATATCCTTGCCGGGCAGTGCGTCGATCTGCACGATCACGGGCTTGCCCGCCTGGATGAAGCGGAGGTCCTGCTCACGCACCGTCACTTCGAGCCTCAGGTTCCGGTTGTCCTCGATCTTGATGATCGGCTGGCCCGGCAGCGCCATCTCTCCCAGATTGATATGTTTCTCGATGATCTGACCGGAGATCGGGGCTTCGATGATCGTGTAACTTTCCATTGCTTTTGCGCCGTTCAGGCCTGCGTTGGCAGAATCGAGTCCCAGCGTCGCCTGGTCCATTTCCATCTGGGTGGCGGCCTTCTCGTCAAAGAGCCGCTTGATCCGCTCATGCTGCAGTTTGGCGTTATTGTATGCCGCCTGCGCCTGAAAGACCTGGGCGCTGATCTCTCCGCTCTCGATCTTCAGGAGCAGCGTGCCCTGCCTCACCTGGTCACCTTCTTTCGCGTGCAGCGCCACTACTTTGCCCATGATCTTGCTCGACAGCACCGAGGTGTTCTGGGAGTTGAGTGTCCCGACCGCGGACACCACCGCATCAATGGTCTTCGGCGCGATCGTCACGGTCGAAACCGGGATCGGCGCCTCGACCTTCTTCGATGCTTCCGCATAGCTCGTGTCCTTCCCGAACAGCCCGTACCCTACACCAAGAATCGCCAGAGCGAATACAACGGAAGCTCCATAGAGCTTTTTTTTGTCGATCAAGCTGATCTTTTCTTTTATGGTAAAAATATTCATAACACTTCCCTCTTTCCTAAATCCGAAATTCTTTATAGTGTTCCCTTCGCCAGCTTCAGCTCGGCTTGGGAGATATTGTTGTCGTACAGCGCCTGGAGCGCATTGGTCCGCGCACGGATGAGCGAACTCTCCGCGCCGAGCACATCCACAAAGGTCGTCATGCCTGTTTCGTACCGCTTCTGCACGATCCTGAGGCCTTCCTCGGCTTCCTGTACGGATGAAGAAGTTGCTGCAATGCGGTCCGCGGACGCGGCAAGATTATAGAAAGCCTGCCTGACCTGGAGTTGCACCGCCGAACGGGTCTGTTCTTCCAGCGACCTCATTCTGCTGCTCAATGCGATCGATTCCTTCACCTTTGCTCTCGTCACGAGCCCGTCGAAGAGGTTCCACTGCAGCACGGCCATGACTGCCCAGCTTTTCGCGCTGCTGCCCGCGAACTGGTCGCTGTTCCAGTCCATCTGGCCCATGAGGTTCAGGTTCGGCAGATACTCGGTGCGGGCCTGGCTCACGGACTTCTCGGCGTTTTGCCGGTTCAGGTTCATCGAGATCAGGTCCGGCCGTTTTCCTGTTGCCTCTTCAACTGCCGCGTTCACATCAATTGACACCGGCTGGGCCACAAGCGCGCCTTCGATCTCATATTCCGTTCCCTGAGGCACACCCATGGAAAAAGCCAGGTTAGCCGCGGCAAGCTTGCTGCCGTTCTCCGACCGGGTCAGCATCTCCCGCACCTCGGCCAGCTGTACCCGTGCCCGTAAAAGATCGGACTGGAGCACGGCGCCCGCTTTGAACCGCGCCTCCGCGAGCTTCACGTTCGCCTGGCTGGTCTCCTGCGACTGGAGCGCCACCTTGTGATATTCCTTGGCAAGCAGCAGCCCGTAGTAGGCCTTCACCACGTTGTAGATGGTTTCCTGCCGCGTACGCTCCCGGTCCTGGATCGATGCATCCCGGCTGAGCCCTGCCTGCGTTCTGCCGATATATTCCCTGCCGCCGTTGAACACCGGCTGCATCACCGACAGCCTCGTGTTGTAATTGCTCATCGGGTCGGGGTTGTTCATGACCGCGGGACTGAAGTCGACCGGGGACACGAGCTCCTGGTTCAGCTTGGTGCCGAGCACCATCAGCGGGTTATCCGACCTGCTCCAGGTCTCGGAGAGCGTCACCTTCGGAAGAAAGCCCGACGCGGACCTGAGCACGCCTGCATCTGCGGCTGCGATCTGCGCGTCAGCCGCCTTGAGCCCGGGATTGCTCTTGAGCGCCGTTTCGACTGCCTGCTCCAGCGTGAGGCTCTCCGCTGCATAGCTGTAGACTGCCACGGCCGCCATCAGCAAAAGAAAAAGCGCGGTGCAGGTAATGATTCGTATTGTTTTTCGAAGAAACGTATTCATGTTCATCACCCTTACGATGCTATGGCCGCGCTGTTCCAGACAACGATGCCGCCTTCGAGATTTTTTACTTTGTAGCCGAGACGCGCCAGGTGTGCGCTGGCATACGCGCTCCGGTTGCCGACCTTGCAGTACACAACGATCTCTTTATCCTTCGGAAGTTCCTTCATCCGGAACCCCAGTTCCTGCACAGGGATCAGATAGGATCCCGCTATTGCCTCCGCGGCATTCTCCTGACGAGTCCGCACATCGAGCAGCAGAAAATCCTCGCCTGAAGTGATCTTTCTGTTCAGTTCATCAGGACCTATATTGTCGAATCCATGAGATTGAAAAAACATTGTTTTGTACCTCCGTACATTTCACTATCGTCTCTGCCATTATAGTATAGCGGGGACTCGGCCAAGAAGAAGCTAGAACAATGGACACTGCCGGGGGAGTGTTGCCTTTCGGGGGGGAAAGGAAGGGGTTTTGGCAGCGCCCACTGTTCATGCTTTGTCTCTTGTAATACAAACCGCGTGCCAAATATCTAATATATTGTTTATATGAAGTTTATTTATGGCAGTTGCGAGACACTAATATATACTAGGAAGATATTGTCGAATGCACATATAGTACAATTTCCATAACCGATTGATTTAATGATGGACACAAACTTTCACGCATTCGACAATTGTGTCCGATATTCATAATCCGAAAGGTGCGTTTGGAAAGGGAGAGAAACTATTTTTTTGACACTGATTTTCACTGATTTTTTATGATATATCCGAAGTGATCATAAGCCATCATGCCTTTTCAGTGTCAAAGGTTTTTTCTTTTCTCCGTGCCGATCTTTCTCCCTGGCCAGACATGTCCTCTCAGCCAAACATACGGTTGACACAGGCGCAAACACTATGATATGGTTACGCAAATAATGCTCAAGGAGGCGGCAATGGGAAAAATTAAACCGGTCATATTCGTCGCAGTCATGATGCTCTGCATCCTGCCCGGGCCCGGTCATGCAGCAGATGAGCTCTTTGACACGGCAGGCGCAGCTGCGCTGATGAATAAAGGCGTAACAGACCTTATGCTCGGCCACTATGACGCCGCCATCGAGGCGCTGGAAGAATCGGTCGGCATCGATCCGCAGGCGCCGGCGTTCTACTATCTCGGCTATGCTTATTATATGAAGAGCAAAAAGGGCGACGGAGAGAACCGGACAAAAGCCATGGAAAATTTTGACAAGGCTTACGAACTGGATCCCGGTTTCACGCCGATAAAGATCAAAACCGACGAGCCAACCGCTGCTCCGGCGCCATCCTCCATTACCGCCCCGCAGCTGAAATAACCAGAGCTCATCACAACAGCACAACGCAAAAAAGCCGAGGCTTCATGCCCCGGCTTTTTTGTATTCCTGACATCTTTTGTCCTTATCCGCCATTACCAGACGTTACTCCTACACCACCATGATCGTCACCTTCTCGATCGCACTGCCGACCACAAAGACCTTTATATTATTACTCTCGGTATCAGAGGGCGCCAGAAAGAACCCGGTGTCTTCGGTGCCGTTCGGTTTGGTGAGGGTAAACCCTTTCTGAAAGGGGACCTCGCCGTCAATAAACCCGATGAGAGACTCCTTGTCCTTGAATTTGATGAACACCTTGCGCCCTTTGGAAGGGCTGAGGCCGAAAGCCTTTTTATCGCGATACTCGCGGTCGCCTTCGAAGGTGCGGATAAAGAACAGTGCTTTGAGGTCGTTGATCGGAATAATATGGTTCATCCCGCTCTCCGCTTCGTCCAGAAAGACCATATCTGAATCGGCGGTAAAGTCCTTTACATACCCCTTCAGCACCTTCCCGTTGTTGAACCTTGCCGCCACCCGTTCTTCGGTCCCCATCAACTACCTCCGGTATGGATCTGTATCCCTGCGGTGCCGCGCGTTCAGAACAGTCGCTTCCAGCCTCGTCTGTCTGCAACGATCCGTAACATTATAGCCTAATTGCTTCACGATGGTCAAAGCAATTCATCCGATTTTTTCAGTGCTCAATTTATTGGTAGCGTTGTCAAGTGGAGACCTGACAAAAGCCCCTCATTTCATATCAGCTATGCATCAAAGCCATTGTAGTAATAGGCCAGGCGAATTTTGGTGACGTTGAGAGCGCCGGTATCCGTCCACTTGCTTACGTTCACCCTCATATTCACCGTTCGCATGACTCGCTCCACCTTACTCGTTGTCTTGCCAGTCAGTCTTTTTTCGATTGCCGTGAACATGTCGGGCCGGGCATTCTCCAAGTAGGAAACAATGTGTGTATAGCCCAGATCCCGGCAATGCTCGATTACCTCATCCAATCGTCTCCTCTTGGATTCAATCATCGCCTTGATCGTCTTTTGGCAATCGACAAACGGCCGGATCGCGCATATTTCCAAGAGTTCCGACACCACATAGAGCCATTCCATGCTCTTGTGCTTTACCTTGTCTTGCCACAAAACATACTTCGCCTGATGCGGGATATGCCACAAACAGCGCTGGACGAGTATTTTGACCGTGTCTTTCAGCCCATCCAGGATGGTTGTGTCGCCATCCGTGATCAGGAGAAATCGGCGGCGGAAACCCTTGAGCACCTCAATACTATTCCGAAAAAGTTTGTCCCACGAACCGTTGTAATTCCCTATATCAAGGCCCGCTATTCGCACGCCGCCGCCCTTTTTGTATTGAACAAATACCTTCAACTCTTTCCCGCGTTTCTCGATGCCCTTGATGCCTATTCCAGTGCCGTCCGCTTCTCCCTGGGGAAGTTCCTTGTCGTCCAGTTTAAAGTCTATTTCAGATGCCGTCTTTTGAACCGCGCTCCATATCGTCATCTTATCCACGGCCCATCCGAACATCTTGCCGATCTTCTCGGCTACCCGGTAGGTCGTGAGAGAACCCAGAAGGCCCAGCTTGCGGTAAATCTCAGCGGCAATCCTCTTCTTCGGTTCCATCCCCAGCAGCTTCCGGGTTATGGACATCTTGCTCCCGCATCGTTTACAGACAACCTGCAACTGCTGTAATTCCACCCATCCGTAGAACGCGTGAAGCTTCGTCTTCTTTCCATGCCGCGTCTTCCACGTAAACTCTCCGTCATTGCCACACGGACATGCAAAAGGCTTCCTTGTAAGAGCCATTGCATGTTCTCCAAAACCAACAAGCACTTTCTGGATAAAATCCGTCAACAGTTGTGGCAAAAGCACAGCAAACGCTGCAAGTATTGACAATAGACGGCTATCTTCCAAATGCACTTCAAATTGACAATCGAAATCAATGGTGATACCTTTGCCCTGTGGGGTAACACCCATATTGCCCTCCTGCTTTATGGTTTTGAGTTTGCCAAAACTATTATTACCATAAAATGGAGGGCAATCACTTTTTTACAGCATAGGTCTCCTTTTTTCTACTCTACCAAAAAATTAGCTCCGTGTCACGAAATATACGCCCACGCAGATGATCACGATCCCGGTGATGCGCGGCACGGAGAGGTTCTCCTGGAACAAATAGTATCCGCCAATGGCGTTCACGATGTAGCCGACGCTCAGCAGGGGATAGGCAAAGCTCACCTCGACCCGGGACAGGACGAGCAGCCAGACCGCAACGCTCACCACATAACAGGTCAGACCGGCGATGACGAACATGTTTCCTGCGACCTGTATCCCGATGGGGATGATATTGTTCCAGACGAAATCGAAGTGCCCGATGCGGCGCATGCCTTCCTTCAAGAAGAGCTGGGCGGCAGCGTTCAATAAAACGCCGAGCATGATGAGCGGAAGATAGTTCATGGCGCTGCCTTTCTGTTGGAAACAATGATGTTCTGGCGGTTCGATGCGATGGTGAAGAAGCTCAAC
>Ga0334722_10002104_pt1 | contig 23120 bp, 24 predicted proteins | sample C3_bottom_MG_FD_207210 | JGI IMG/M metagenome (GOLD analysis project Ga0334722, IMG submission 207210) | Sediment microbial communities from Yellowstone Lake, YNP, Wyoming, USA - C3_bottom | ecosystem: Environmental > Aquatic > Freshwater > Lake > Sediment | place: USA: Wyoming | collected... | reverse complement strand
AGGCAAATGTTCTTATGGTTAACCTCAAGGTTATTTGCCTGTGCAAAGCTAAGGCAAATGTTCTTATGGTTAACCTCAAGGTTATTTGCCTGTGCAAAGCTAAGGCAAATGTTCTTATAGTTAAATTTTACTAAAAATAGAACGTAAAGTCAACTTTTCTAAGCTACTTATACTTCTTTGGCAAAACATTCTCCACCGCCCCTTTGTGGTGGCGCAGTTCGGCAGTTTCGCCATCTGGCGCGAAATCAACCGCCACAACATCAATGCGCCAGGGCATATCTTTATAATCTTTTTCATAAAGATAATACTGGCCAAGTTTAATCAGTTTTTTTTGCTTGGAAAAACCCACCATTTCCTCCGGCCGGCCAAATTTAGCCCCTGTTTTAGCCTTAACTTCCACCACAACAACCCATTTGCCGTCTTTAGCTATAATGTCCACTTCTCCAAAGCGGCACCTGAAATTGCGCTCCAAAATTTCATAACCAAGCGATTCTAAATACTCCGCCGCCATATCCTCGGCGGATTTACCAAGTTGTATGCGGAAATAAGTCACAAAATTTCCTCTAGCATTTGAGTATTAACTCAAATCAAGGTTCTCCCCGATGGGTCGTCGGGGAGGTTCTTTAATTTTCCCTACAGATGTACTAATTTATCTGATTTACGGATGTTATAAACAAGCTTGAAAGATAAAACTTTCAAACGCAGTTTTCAAGTTTTACTTATTGAATAAAATCTAAGCTTTAAAACTATGGTTTGGTATTTTGGAACTTCGGATTTGTTTAGAAATTAGATATTAGGAATTAGAAATTTCTCTCACTGGCCTAAAACCAGCTCTATGAATTTCACTTGGCCCGTGTTCCCGAATCATATCCATGTGAAGTGCCGTACCATACCCCTTGTGAAACTCAAAGCCATAATTGGGGTGGGAAAGCGCCAAATCTCTCATTAAGTTATCCCTATACACTTTAGCAACCACTGATGCGGCAGCTATAGAAGCGCAAATACTATCACCAAACTTAATTGCTTCTTGTGGCATTCCAATATCAAGCTTTAGGAAATCAATTAACAAGTAATCCGGCTCTTCCTCTAAACCCAAAACAGCCCGCCTCATTGCCAGTTTTGTAGCTTTGCTGATGCCTATTTTATTTATTTCTGAAACCGAGGCCTGTCCAATTGAGCAGGCCAAAGCCAATTCCCTAATCACACTTTCCAAACTTTCCATTTTTTTGTGATTTAACAGCTTTGAGTCCCTAACCCCAAAGGAAACAAGCTTTTTGAGGTTTGCCAAATCATCAAAAATAACAGCCGCAGCCACAACCGGCCCGGCCAAACACCCCCTGCCAACCTCATCAACACCGGCAATTAGCTTATAGCCAGATTTTTGGAGTTTGAGTTCGTGTTTGGTGTGGGGATTTTTTTGTTTCATAACCCCTATTTTACACGTTTTTGCTAAAAATAGTAAAATCAAAGTTCTTGAACGAAGCGAAAGGTTTTTATTTTACCACCACACTTAGCCAACAACAATAAAGAACCCTCCCGACATTACAAGAGCTTTAAATTATTAAAAAGTGTAGTATAAGTAAAACTTGAAAACTACGTTTGAAATTGTTTTATCTTTCAAACTTGTTTATAATATAAATATGAGCACGACCAAGCTTGAAATCAGTTTTAAAACTAATTATGCCTACCTTACAAAAAACTTACGAAAACGAAATAGCCGAGATTACAGAGAAAATAATTAAGGGCTATAATCCAGAGAAGATCATTCTTTTTGGTTCGGCGGCTAAGGGAGAACTACGAAAAGATTCGGATGCAGATTTTTTTATTATTAAAGATACAGAAGAACGATTTTTCAATAGGTGCAGAGCGGTAAGAAGATTAATTCGTGGAAGAGAAATACCTGTTGATATAATTGTTTATTCGCCCAAAGAAGTTAATCACGCCTTAGAGATAGGTAGTTTTTTTACAGAAGATATTATTAAAAATGGCAAAGTACTTTATGAAAAAGAAAGAAGCAGCAAAAGCTTGGTTGAAAAAAGCTGAACATGATTTTTCTGTTGCGGGTTTAATATTGGAAGATAATGAATATGCAGATATTGCATGCTTTCATGCGCATCAAGCTGTAGAAAAGGCGCTTAAGGCAGTGTTAGAGTACAATAATTTGGATATACCAAAAATCCATGATTTAGAGAAACTACTTAATTTAGTTTCAAAATTTTCAATAGACCTAAAGGATTTTTACAAAGAAGTTATTATTTTGAATGATTATTATATTTCCTCACGCTATCCATTGGACGTACCAATTGATTACACAAGAAAAGAAACTAAGCAAGCGGTTGAATTTGCAAAAGAGATAATGACTTTAGTTAAGAAACATATTGAGGGTTAAATAGCAATTAGAACTTTTTGTCGTCGCTTCAGTTCACAGCTCTTCACTATGTTCAGAGTTAACTTAATTTATCCTGAGTGAAGCGAAGGACTGCGAGCTGCTTGGGAAAGCAGAGCTTGTCCTCGCCTGACGACTCTGATAAGTGTGGTGGTCTACTTGTTTTTTGCTTTTTCAAAAAGAGTTTTTACTTCTTTTAAAAGTTTGAATTTAGGATTAAGCTCATAAAACCTGTGGGTTTTTGTCCACCAAGTGTGCAGGAAGCCAATTTTTGAAAGATTTTCAAGCTCATACTGAAGCGAGCCAATTTGGACCCGAAGCTGTTTTGCAATTTGAGTTTGATAAAACCCTCCTTTAGGGTTTTCTAAAAAGAACTTAATTAACCTAGGCCTAATTTTGGAGCCAAAAAACGCTCCCAAAACATTCTTTGCCATGTGAAGAGTATCTCCTAATCGCGCTTCCGCTAAAGCGGATTCCGCATTCGAATTTTCACCCGAATAATTACGAATACTTAGGGTACCATTACAGAAAAATTCTGTAATGAGTATAAAGTAATCATATATCTCAGTATCTAGTTTGTCAAGTTTTCAAAAAACAGGACCCTCAAGCCCTGTTTTTATTTAATTAAGTTTTACTCAATCTTGTTTTTTCTTGTCTTCTAGTTTGGGCTTGGTCGGTTTCTGACTTGTTGCGCCCGCTTCTTCTGTTTCTGCCTTACTTTTATTTGTCTCCTCGGCAATCTCCTCCTCACTTTCCGTTCCAGACTCTTCCCTTTCTTCTTGCTCACTCTCATTTCCCACCTCTACACTCTTTTCTTTTTCCTCTTTGCTTTTAACTTCTTGTTTCTCTACCTCCCCACTATTCTCAACTCTCTCCTCTCCACTCTCTTCGCTTGATTCCTCCGGCGCCACCGCTTCCCAAACCACCAATTCCTCCGGACTTAAATGTTTTTCTTTTAATCGCGCCGCTTTTCCTGTTAAATTCCTTAGGTAATAAAGTTTAGCCCGCCTTACTTTGCCGCGTTTTAGAATGCTAATTTTAGTAATAGTTGGCGAGTGAACTGGAAAAGTTTTTTCAACGCCAATACCGCCTGCCGCCACTTTTCTAATTGTAATGGTGCGGCCAACGCCTGCATTTTTAATAGCAATAATAATGCCTTCAAAATGGGCAACGCGTTCCTTGCCTCCCTCTTTTATTTTTTGGGAAACCTTAACCTTGTCCCCCGGCTTAAAGTTTGGAAGGTTTTCTTTAATTTGCGATTTAGTTAATTTTGCAATTAAATTCATAATAATATTCCCCGATAATATATACCTACTGATAATACCAAAATATCGCGCTTTATGCAACCATTTTTGGGTAAAAAAAGAGGGAGGCCTTTGATTTGAAATCAATTGCCTCCCGAGGAGGGTCAGAAACGTTTAATCGGAAGCTTTAACTTTGGCGTATATCGCATCCGCATTTCTGCGTCTTTCTAAACTAGCTAGTGGCTCAGCTTCTATGATTATGTCATCAAAAGAATTTTTACCATAAACGCGAACCTTTTCGCCGCTTACCACATTAACCTGTGTCTTGTCTGGAAGCATTGCCAAGATTTTCCTTATAGGAATAGCAACCTCGGCTAGCTCTGTTACCTCACTGGTTGGTAATCTGCGCTTTAAGGAGCATGAAAACAACGTTGGACGCCTAATAGTAAACTCGCCTGCAAGATATCCTTCTATGCCACCTCTAGATATCTTAACAATCTCAACGTCATGCTCTTGAAGCTTGTCCTTTATGGGACCAAATCTGCTGTGCCATTTCTTACTGAGCCACTCTTTATTGCGAAGTAGCTTCTCAAGTTGCGCGATTGTTTCTTGGACATTACTCGAATCTGCGCAACATTCTCCATTTGGCTCGCAAAACTCAATCTCCCTCAAAACGATAACCGCGTCTTCTAGATAGTCGCTCTCTATTAAGATATTAGCTATCTCAATGCCTGTATGACACTTTCCACAGCACGGCACGGCTTCTTTTATCCCCTTTGAGAACACGCTGCTCCTAACGGATTTCCCGAGAAGTTTTCTTCTTTCCGCTTGATCCAAGAAAATGTCAGTGGCAATACCTGAAAAAGCAAGCCAAAGATTGCAGTTTTTCTGCTCCGTGCAATCCAAGCACTCTTCCACGCACCACTGTGCCGCTTCACCTTTGGCTTTTTTCTTTTCTTCAGGATCTTGGCTCTTCTCCAGGATAGCGCTTATCTTTTCGCATTTTTCGTTGCATTTTACTTCCAGTTGGCTCTCCAATTCTATTTCCTCCTTTGTTGTAAGAACGCCCGCAATTAAAAAGATCCCATGCGGGATACAAAATAAATAATAGCTCTTTTTCCTAACATTGTCAAGCTAATTTTTAAGAACTAGCTGTCTCTTTTGAATTACCCAATAGATTTTTGAGTTTTTCTCTTAACTCGCCATTCCACGCCACCCCAAAAGGCACTCTAACTTTTTTGCCGCCAAAGTCCAAAATAATTTTAACTTCTCCTTTGTTTTTTGAAAAAAGCTTTTGAATTTTTGCCATTACCTCAACATTTAAACTGCCAGGTAATTTTAAGCTTACTACCTTTGGTGCGTTTTGCGTTTTAGCGTAGTTTTTAACCACATCTTCTGTTAAAAGCACCGCTTTATCGGCTAAAATTTTTGGTTCATTATTTTTGCCGGAAGAAATTTTGCCCTCAACTAAAATAACATTATCCTCCTGCCACACCAAAGGGTCTTGCTCTAAAATTTTTGGGAAAACAATCACCTCAGATTGCCCAGACAAATCCTCTAAGGTTGCAAAAATCATAGCAGCACCCCTTTTTGTTTGGATTTTTTGGATTTTTGTTATGATACCGCCTGATTTTATTCCTTGCCCCTCCCTCATGGCAACAATTGATGTCAATTTTGAAACTTGGTTTTCCAAAAAATCACGGTATGGCGCCAAGGGGTGGGCAGAAATGTAAAGCCCCAGCAGCTCTTTTTCAAAGGAAAGTTTTATTTTTTCGTCAAAATCTGAAACTCGAGGCAGTTTAATTTTTGGTAGTTTAGAATCGCCCTCCATTTGTCCAAAAAAATCAAGTTGATTTGAATTTGCTTTCTTTTTTAGGGACGCGGCAACCTGCAAAATTTGATCTGTGCCGGCTAACAATTCTTCCCTTTTACCAAAATCGTCTAGGGCGCCTGACTTTGCTAAACTTTCAATTGTTTTTTTGTTAATAACAGAAAAATCAACTCGCAAAACAAAATCTTCTAATGATTTGTATTTGCCTCCCGCTTTTCTTTCTCCAACAATATAACCAATAGGTCCATCGCCAACATTTTTAATGGCGCCAAGAGCAAAGCGAATATTACCGGTTTCCGGCACTACGGCAAATCCCCTAAAGCTTTCGTTAACAGAAGGCGGCAAAGTTTCAATTCCCATGCGCGCACACTCCCGCACTTCCTTAGCAATTTTATCTAAATCTCCTTTGTTTGAAGTCATTAAAGCCGCCATAAAACAAGCGGGCCAATGCGCTTTTAAGTAGGCGGTTTGATACGCAATTTCCGCATAACAAACGGCGTGTGCCCTATTAAAGCCATAGCGCGCAAACGGCTCAATAAAGTTCCAAACCTTTTCGGCTAAACTTTTTGAAACTTGAGAGTGGGAAATGGCTCCCCTAACAAATTTTTCCTTTTGTTCATCTAAAAGTTTTTTGATTTTTTTACCCACGGCCTTTCGCAAAATATCCGCCTCCGAATAGGTAAGTCCAGCAAATTTCCTTGCAATTTCCAGCACTTGGTCTTGGGTAACAATAATGCCATAAGTTTTTTCCAAAATTGGTTTTAGCGAAGGATGTAAGTAAGTAATTGATTTCCTGCCGTGTTTTCCTGCAATAAAGTCAGAAATGGCATCCATTGGCCCTGGCCGGTAAAGCGCTACCATGGAAACAATATCTTCAAAAGTTGATGGTTTTAAATCCCGCAGATGTTTTTTCATGCCATCTGATTCAAGCTGAAAAACACCAGTGGTGTAACCTTTTGCTAAAAGTTCAAATGTTTTTTTGTCTTCTTTAGGCAATTCTTCTAGTTTAACATTTTTGCCGTGGACAGCTTCCACAATTTCTAGCGCTTGTTCTAAAATGGTAAGGTTTGAAAGACCCAAAAAATCCATTTTAAGGAGGCCTATCTTTTCAATGTCATACATTGAATACTGTGTAATAACCGCTTGTTCCCCTTTTGTTGCCATTTGCAGCGGCACATATTCTTCTAAGGCATCACGTGAAATCACAACGCCGGCCGCATGGGTTGAAGCATGGCGCGCTACCCCCTCTAACTTTTTGGCCATTTCAATTAGTTTTTTAATTCTTGGATCGTCCTCAATTTCAACTTTGAGTTCTTTTAATTTTTCGGCCTCCTCTAAGGTTGCGCCAAAAGGAATTAATTTTGCAATTTTGTCGGCCTCGCCATATGAAATTCCCATTGCTCTGGCCGTATCGCGAATGGCGTTTCGAGCGGCCATGGTTCCAAAAGTGATAATTTGAGCCACATGGTCATTGCCATATTTGGCGGCAACATATTTAATAACCTCATCTCTGCGGGAATCTGCAAAATCAATGTCAATATCCGGCATTGCAATGCGCTCCGGATTTAGGAATCGCTCAAACACTAAATTATAGTAAAGCGGATCAACATTGGTAATTTCTAAAAGATAAGAAACAATGCTGCCAGCTGCAGAACCTCTTCCTGGACCAACTAAAATACCCTGCCCCTTTGCCCACTTTACGAAATCTGAAACAATTAAGAAGTAAGGGGCAAAACCAGTTTTAGAAATTACGGAAAGTTCATATTCCAAGCGGTCCCTAATTTCTTTTGTTTCCTTGCCATATCTTTTTTTAATTCCCTCTTGGCAAAGCTTTACTAAATACTCCTCTGGTTTCATGCCTCCTGGTACCTTAAATTCTGGCAAAATGTTTTGGCCCAGCTTAAGCTCCACATTACACATTTTGGCGATTTTTGTAGTGTTTTCAATTGCCTCTGGTAAATCTTTGTAAAGCTTTCCCATTTCTTCTGGCGGCGTAAGCGATAAGTCCCCCTCCAACCTTAAGCGGTCAACATCATCAATGGTTTTGCCGGTTTGAACACAAAGCAAAATATCATGCGCCTCGGCATCGTCGGAATTTATGTAGTGAACATCTTTTGTGACAACAACTGGAATGCCTGTTTTTTTAGATATATCAATCATGCCTGCGTTTGCTTCTTGCTGATCTTCCCATTCAGGGTGATGTTGAAGTTCTAAGAAAAAATTGCCTTTGCCAAAAATTTCCTCATATTCTTGGGCGGCTTTTTGAGCGCCAGCTAAATCCCCTGCTAAAATTTTACGCGGTACCTCTCCAGATAAACAAGCAGTTAACGCCACTAAATCACCTGAGTGCTGACGCAAAAACTGCTTATCAACTCGGGGCTTGTAATAAAACCCTTCCAAGTGTGCCCTTGAAGTAATTTTAATTAGGTTTTTGTACCCATTATTATTTTTGGCAAGCAAAATCAAATGAAACGGCTCCCTATCACGCTGGGCGGTTTTTTCTCTCATGCCACGGGGCGCAATATAAATTTCACAACCTATAATTGGATTTATGCCGCGCTCTTTTGCTTTGGTGTAAAACTCAATTGCGCCATATAAAACACCGTGATCGGTCAGCGCAATTGAATCCATTCCCAACTCCTTTGCTTTATCTAAAAGTGGTTCAATTTTTGCCAACCCATCAAGCAAACTATAGTGGCTATGAACATGTAAATGAGTGAATTTTGACATTATTTATCACTTTAAAATTACTAATTTCTCTACTGATTTACTGATAATTCCAATCAGATAATCCGTACATCCGCTAGATTAGTATATCCGTAAGGAAACTTTAGTGAATATCACTCGCTAAAGTTTCTGTTTTTTCCTTCGTTCGAAATAGACTAAACTCAAGATAACCACAATCGCCAGCGCTAAAACCAAAAGTAAAACTGCAAAAATCCAGGAAAAAATGAAATTTGCAAATCCAACAATAATGTTGATTATTCCCTGTCCAATTGCGGTGTTAGCAAAAAGCCAAACAACAGCCAGAAATATAACAAAATAAATGCCGGTTTTCTTGAGAGATTTTAATTTGTTTGGAAAATAATAATCTACGTAAAATATCACTTTATCCGAAAAAGAAATTTTTGAGCTACCCTCTTTTAAATCAATAACTGCTTGCTTGTAAGCTAAAACCGCTGCCTCTAAATCCAGTGAGGTAACGGCAGGGTTTATTTTTTCTAAAATATCGCGCCTTAAATTTCTTGCAAAATTAAGTTTTGTGATATTAGAAATTTTCCCTCCGGCTTGGGAAATTTTTTCTTCTGTTGTTTTCCCTGGAAAACCAGAATCCTTTAGTGTTTGCTTAAAAATTTTTTCCGCTTCAATTACCGCCAGCACTAAACTGGAAAGAGATCCTTCCCGCAAATAGTGTTCCACCTTATCCCAATGCTCAATTTTCTCGGGCTTATCTTTTTCCTCTTCGGTTATAAAAACTTCTTTCTCCATTCATGCCTCCGGCATTCTCCTACCAATTTACTAATTTAACAAATGTACTAATATGGTCCAGTAAATATATAAATGGAAAGTGTCAGTTGTCAATTGTCAGTTGTCAGGTGTTTTCTAAGTATTTCTTCTGCCACCTTTGGATCTGCCGCGCCTTTAGTTTTTGCCATTACTTGGCCAACCAAAAATTTTAGAGATTCAGTTTTTCCGCCATTATAATCTGAAACTGCTTTTTGGTTATTCCTAACTACCTCATCAACAATTTTTTCTAAAACTTCCATATCAGTTACCAAATGCAAACCACTTTTTTCCAAAACAACAGATGGATCCTCGCCGGTTTTATACATTTGGGAAAATATCTCCTTGGCCGCCTTTCCCGAAACCGTTCCCACCTCTATCATAACAATAAGCTCAGCCAAATTTTCTGGCGTCACCTTGCACTCACTAATACTAATGTTGTCTTTTGCCAAAAGTGCCAAAAATTCAGTTAAAATCCAATTTGCAACTTTTTTGTAGAGCTCCTTTTTATTATTTTTGCTTTTTTTGTCCCTTGCCCACCTTTCAGCTTCACTTACTGCTTCTTCAAAATAGTTCGAAAGCGCTTGATCTCTTGTTAAAACATCCACGTCTTGGGAGGAAAGCCCATATTGGGTCCCAAACCTTTCTCTTTTTTCTGCCGGCAGTTGGGGAAGTGATTTCCTAATTTCACTTGGGTTAATTTCTTTTGTTTTACTAAAGTCAAAGGGCGGAATGTCTGGTTCTGGAAAATATTTGTAATCGGCAATCTCCTCTTTTGACCTTTGGGATACAGTTACACCTTTAGCATCATTCCAACCTCTGGTTTCGGATGTAATTTTTTTCCCAACTTCTAAAAGCTCGCTCTGTCTTGAAATTTCATGCTCTAAGGCCCGTTCCACCATTTTAAAAGAGTTTAAGTTTTTAATTTCAACCTTAGGTCCAAGCTCTTTTGCGCCCTTTTTCTTCAATGATATGTTGGCATCGCACCTCATTTGACCCTCTTCCATATTCGCGCTAGACACACCAATGTAACGGGAAATGCTTTGCAGCTCCACCAAAAATTTCTTTGCTTCTTGGGGTGTGGTAATATCTGGCTCTGTAACAACTTCCAAAAGCGGCGTACCGGCTCTGTTAAAATCAACCAAACTGTAATCACCATATTTGCTGTGGATTAATTTTCCAGCATCTTCTTCCAAGTGCGCTCTTTTAATGCGGATTCGTTTTGGCTTGCCACCCATTTCAATTTCAACAAAACCATTTTGGGAAAATGGAACATCGTATTGGGAAATTTGATAGTTTTTGGGAAGGTCTGGGTAGTAATAATTTTTCCTGTCAAACTTGGAAACAACATTTACTTGGCAACCCAACGCTATCCCGGCTTTTAAGGCAAACTCAATTGCCTTGCGGTTTGGCACTGGCAAAACACCGGGAAATCCCATGCAAATTGGGCAAACTCTAGTGTTTGGCTCTTCCATGCGCTCTTTTTTGTTATGATAAACCGCCGTTACAGCACAGCCGCAGAACATTTTTGATTTGGTTAGAAGCTGGATGTGAATCTCCAACCCAATTACAACATCGCGCGTCATCTAAGTACTCCTAAATCTCTAAAAGCTTTCCTAAATTTATTAATGGCGTCATGCGCGTGAAAATGCAAAACATCGCCCTCCAAGTCATGAACAATTTGATTTCTTATTTTATGCGCTTGCCAAACACCGCTATAATCACTAAATCTGGTTTTTGCCAAAACTAAGCGCTGACCCAAGGTTCCTTGGTATCCCATTCTGCCTAAAGCAAAAGCTAAAAGTTTGTCGGCCTCTATAACTGCGGATTTTAAAGTGGAGGGTTTACCTAGTGATACCAATTCTTCAATTTCCTGCCATTTTTTGGTTGCAGTTTCTAAATCTTTTGCAGAAATGGCTTGTTTTTTTTGAAACTGCGGCACTCTAAAAATTGAAAAAAGCGCAAATGTTCCCAAAATTAATCCCAAAAGCAAAATAATCCAAATTTCCATTACTCCTCGCTAATTTCAATTTTATTAATTACAACAGGCTTCTCTGGCTTGTCATTTGCACCGGTTTTTAAATTACTGATTTCCTCTGCCACACCTAATCCCTCTGTAACCTCCCCAAAAACAGTGTGCTTGCCATCAAGCCAGGGGGTCTCTTTGGTGGTAATAATAAAAAACTGGCTGCCGTTGGTGTTTGGCCCAGAATTTGCCATTGCCAGCGCCCCTTTAACTAATTTATGGGAGTTAATTTCATCCTCAAACTGGTAGCCCGGACCGCTGGTGCCATCACCTTTAGGATCGCCGCCCTGAATCATGAAATCTTTTATAACCCGGTGAAAAGTTAAGCCATCATAAAACTTGTCGCGTACCAAAACTATAAAGTTGTTCACTGTTTTTGGCGCGTCTTTTGTAAATAGTTTAATTTTGATTACGCCATAGTTAGTGGTAATGGTTGTAATATAGTTTTTGTTAGTGTCAATTTGCATGTCCGGCACTTTTGAATATTGCCGCTCGCCCGTTTTAAAACTTTTGGTGCTACTTTCCACCAACCCGCTTGCCTTATTTTTAACCGTTAAGTAAGTATAGCCAATTCCAGCGCCCGCTAGTCCAAAAAAAACAACAAGCAAAACAATTTTTGTAATTTGTTTGCGCTTTTTAATTTTTGCCAACTCTTTTTGCTTGGCTTCTAATTTTCTTTTCTGTTTCAGCTTTTGGGCTTTACCCATCCCTTATCTCCTTTGTCGATAACAATTTCTAAATTATAATTTCTAATTTCTAAACAATATCTAATCCCTAAAATTTTTAATTTGTTTAGAGCTTCGTGCTTAGAATTTCGTATTTAATGATCTCCATTCCTCATCTTTTGTGACTTCTTCATACAAACTTGCCGTATCTAAAATTAAATTTTCTCCCCATGCCGGGCCAATTAATTGCAAACCAACTGGCAGATTTCCAGAAAATCCGCAAGGAATAGAAACCGCTGGAAGCCCAGCTAAGTTAACCGGCACTGTAAAAATATCTGCTAAATACATTTGCAGGGGATTTTTTATTTTTTCGCCAATTCCAAACGCAACTGTTGGCGCAGTTGGTGTTGCTAAAACATCAACTAGTTTAAAAATGCGTTCATAGTCCTGTTTTATTAAGGTCCGCACCTGCATTGCCTTTTTGTAATAGGCCTCATAATAACCAGCAGATAAAGTAAAGCTCCCCAGCATTATGCGGCGCTTTGCCTCATCACCAAAACCCTCCGCCCTTGTCTTTTTATATAAATCAATTAGACTCTCACCTCTCTGCCTGTCCCGAGTGGAATTGAGGGGCTCTCTGCTCTCTACCTTATATCCGTACTTAATTCCATCATATCGCGCCAGGTTTGAGGAAACTTCAGATGGCACAATAATGTAATAGCAAGCAACCGCATACTGATTGTAAGGCAAGGAGAGTTCAACAATTTTTGCCCCCGCCTTTTCCATTTTAAAAAGCGCGTCTTTAAAAGTTTCAGCAACTTTTTTGTCTAAGTTTTCATCAAAAACTTCTTTGGGAACACCAATTTTTAAACCCTTCAGTGATTTCACACCGCTTTTTGCTTCCTTGTTGTGGGTTGAAGTAGCATCTTGTTTATCCCAGCCAGAAATTGCATTTAATAAAATTTTTGAATCGCTCGCGGTTTTAGAAAAAGTGCCAATTTGGTCTAGGGATGATGCCATGGCAAGCAACCCATATCTTGAAACACGGCCATAAGTTGGCTTAATGCCCACAGTGCCGCAAAAGCTGGCGGGCTGGCGAATGGATCCGCCCGTGTCAGAGCCTAGGGCAACCGGCGCTAAACTTGCTGCCACTGCTGCGGCCGAGCCGCCAGATGAACCACCGGAAACGCGGGAGAAATCCCAAGGATTTTTGGTTACACCATACGCCGAGTTTTCTGTGGAAGAACCCATGGCAAATTCGTCTAAGTTGGTTTTGCCTAAAAAAACCATCCCCTGCTTTTTTAATTTGGCAATTACTGTTGCGTTATATGGCGATGTAAAATTTTCAAGCATTTTTGAGCCAGCCGTAGTTTTCTCCCCGGCAATTGCAATGTTGTCTTTAACTGCAATTGGGACACCGTCTAACGGTCCTAATGTTTTGTTGTTTTTTCTACGCAAATCGCTTTGCCTAGCTTGAGAAATTGCTTGCTTTTCAAAGATTGATAGGTAGGCGTTTAGTTTTTTATTTGTCTTTTTTATCCTCTCCAAATAAAAACTCGCCACTTCTGTTGCAGAGGCCTCGCGCTTTTCCAATAAATTGCTAATTTGCTCTAGTGTTAAACTTGATAAAGTCATAATCTATAACGGTCAATTGTTAACTGTTAGCTGTTAATTGTTTATTCTAGTATTGCTTTCGTCTTTAAAAACCCTTCTTTTTTATCCGGCGCGCCTTCTAAAAGTTTTTCTCGAGGGATTTCGCATTTTTCTGCCGCATCTTCCCGCATTACATTTACCAACCCTGATGCACTGGCGGTCCCTGGCACTCCCTTTGTATCCACTTCTCCCAATTTTCCAACATATGCCAAAATTGCCGAAAGTTCACTTTGAAACTTACTAATTTCAGCGCTTGATAAAGAAAGACGAGACAATAGAGCAATGTGCTCCACTTGCTCTTTTGATAACTTAGCCATTTTTACCCCACAAAAAATGCTTAACAATACATTTATTGTATCATTAAGCACTCTCTACTCTCAAGTCTTAGATCTTCCCGGCGGCAAGTCGAGACCCCGATTGCAGCATTGGGGCAAGACTTAATTAAACTGACATTTCTCTCAAGGCCTTAATGCGCTCTTGGGCTGGCGGGTGGGTTAGGAACAATTTTGAAAACCAGCCAAGGGCATTTTTCCCTTTTTGCCCTTTTAAGGGGTTGTCAAAATATAAATGCGCTGTTGCTTTGTTGGCAACTTCTAAGGGTTCTGTATCTGCGGAAATTTTTTCAAGCGCGCTTGCCAAACCTTCTGGATACCTTGTTAAAAGCGCCCCAGAAGCATCTGCTAAAAATTCCCTTTTTCTTGAAATGGCAAGCTGGATTAAAACCGCAAAAATAGGAGAAAGCAGTGCTAAAACAATGCCGGCAATCAATAAAAAGGCGCCGGCCTGGCTGCGGTCTCTATCTCCAAAGCCATAAAAAGAAAGCCGCAAAAATAAATCAGAAAGCAGGGCTATAATGCCAACTAAAACCACCACAATGGTTTGAAGTCTAATGTCATAATTGCCAACATGAGAAAGTTCATGGGCAATTACACCTTCAAGTTCTTGTTTGTTAAGTTTTTCTAAAATCCCACTAGTTACCGCAATTGCAGAATGTTCCGGATCTCGGCCGGTTGCAAAAGCGTTTGGCGCAGTATCGTTTATAATGTAAATTTTTGGCGTTGGCAAACCTGCGGCAATGCATAAATTTTCAACAACACGGTAAAGAGTTGGATTATCTTTTTTTTCAATCGGCTTAGCGCGGGAAATGGAAAGCGCAATTTTGTCTGAAAAATAATAACTAATAAGCGCTTGGAAAAAAGAAAAGCCAACTGCAATGTATAAAATAAAAGGGTTTTGGAAAATAATAGAAAAAGCCCACCCAACAAAAATTATAAATACCAAAAAACCGGTCACATACATGACAGTTTTACGTTTATTTGAGCTAATGTTGGTATATAATGTCATTTCCTACAAATTACAAATTATTACTAATCTACTAATTTATTTTACATTAAGGATGCGCATAAATTCCATATTATTTTTGGTAAAATTCGCTATAATGCCAAGCTTTAAAGTTGCAAACTTTAAATAATTATAAACTTGAGCTATGTTTCCCTTAGTAAACCTATTGCCAGTTTTTATTTCCAAAACAATTTTATCATCCACAAGAAAATCCAAAAAACATCTGCCAATTTTCCTTCCCTTAAATTCTAATGGGATCATTAATTGCTCTTTACACATTATCCCTTCTTTTTCAAACCCAAGTTTTATTGCTTTATAATACACTTTTTCGGGCAACCCGCCACCAAGTTCGTTATGCACATCAAAAAGAATGCCAATAATTTTATAACTCAATTCTGGATAAACAAGATCTATGTTTTTATTATTATTCATTTGTATATTCGTAAAAATTCGTAATTAGTAGGTGCTAAAAGTCTACCTTAACTGCCTCTTTTTCCTCTTCTTTTCCTTCCTCAATTTCAAAGAATTCTTTGGCGGTGAATTTAAACATGGAAGCAATAATGCTGTAAGGAACTTGCTGAATTTTTGTATTTAGGTCCCTAACATTACCGTTGTAAAACCTTCGGGCCGCTTGAAGTTTGTCTTCTGTATCAGTTAATTCATCCTGTAATTTTTGAAAGTTTTCCGAAGCACGAAGGGCTGGATAATTTTCTGCTACTGCAAAAATTGATTTTAAGGCCTCTTGAATCATGTTTTCAGATTCTGCCTGTTCTTTTAATGTAGTTGCTGACATTGCCTTTGTCCTGGCTTCTGTAACTTTAGTAAAAACTTCTTTTTCGTGTTTTGCATAACCCTTAACTGCTTCCACTAAATTTGGAATTAAGTCATAGCGGCGCTTTAGCTGAACGTCAATATCCGCCCATGCCTCATCTGTTCTGTTTCTAAGTGAAACCAAGCGGTTGTACATATAAATTACAAACAGTCCAACTCCTCCAATTATTATTAATAAAATTGTTATACTACTCATTTATTCCTCCGTTGGTAATTAACTTTTAACGATATTAGCAACCTCAATTAGCAATTTAATTGGTGGCCACAGTTGCGACCTAATTCGTGATTTTGTAAACATTAAAACTGCCGGTTTTTGTTCCAGTTGGATCGTTTTGATCCTCCAAAACACCCGTTAATTCAAACCTTGTGCCGTCAGCAGATACATATTTATAGTAATACTGCGGATGAAGCGGATCTAAAGGCACAACTGAAATGTATTTGCCGTCTAACAAAACCTTCATAAAACTGCCGTCTTTTGAATCATCTGTTAGCACTGGATATTGGCCGTTTGCTTCTTTGTATTTCGCAAGTGCTTCTTTAATTTTTGCAAAATCCGTTTTCCTAACAGCGTCTCTTTTTTGTTCTTGGGTTTGAGTTTGACCATCATCGGTTTTAACCTCTGGCGCTTTTATGTTAAAGTCTGCACCAAAATTTGAAAAAGCAAAAGCCAATGTTCCTTTTGCATTAATTAATTCTGTTTTAGTTTCAAAAGTAATAACCGCTTTATTTAGAATTATTCGCTTTTTTTCAACATAAAAATCTGCTTTTACACTAACGCCATCTAAGAAACTTGCTACCAAAGGGTTTGATAACACCCCTCCCCCATTGCCAACACTTTCATCCAAGAGAGAACCTAAATCAATTTCGCTCACATAGTGATAGCTTGGAACGCCTGCTACTTTTTCTTCCCCTGCTTTCTTTACAGATTTAATATATTTTAATGCGCTGCTTCTGTTGGTTTGTAATTTCCCGCTCAAATCCCCTGAAACTAACCCGCCGCCAACCCCTAACTTAGAGCCAATACCTTTAATTTCTTCTTCATTTGAAATCCACTCGCCACTGCCAAACAATTGGCTTGATTTGGCAAAAACTTTATCACCATCTACAATTACATCCATTTCAGTTTCTTGGTCTGCCATTTTAATTTTAATGTTTGCTTGTGATTTACTATTAGCCCTGTCTTCGTCTCCGCTTATTTGGGCCGAAAGAGATATTGGAGCTGTGCTATCACCTGAAACCTCCACCTCTCCTGTAATTTTCTGGGAGGAACTTTTTTGGGAATCTAAATTCCTAAATGCTTTTTCTACTGCACTTTTTGGATTCTTTGGAACGCCAAATCCCGCCAAATCCCGCGCCCAATACATGTCTCCCTTAACAAAGCTTATCCCCCCAAAGGAAACACCTAAAGCAACCAGTAGGCCAACCGTGGCAATAACAATTTTTTTACCCCGAGATCCTGTTGGCGCGGCCACTGCGGCTGCTGGATGCTGGTCTAAGTTTTGGGCAACAGGAGTTACCCCTTCCTCGCTAACCGGTTGGCCTTTTTGGGCACCTATATCAGGTTGGAAGCTTGCTTTTTCTCCAATATCTGGCGGTCCATCATATGCTGGGGTGTTTTGATTTATTTTAGTTAAATCATCTTCGCTTTTAGGCGCGTTAAAACTTGGTTGCTGTTCTGGTGCGCTTTCCTCTGGCTGGTCAAGGTGCTGCAATGATGATTCCTCTTGACTTGGGGTTTGGCTAATTTGCCCCGAGAGCTGAGATTCTGCGGGTGTTTGCCCACCACTCAAAATTTCCCGGCCGCACCGGTTGCAATATTGCTTACCGCCTAAATTGACAACTTCAGTTTCTTGGGAACAATTTGGACAAATCACGTTTTTCCCCTCCCAACCCAGCTCTTTTGTAAAAAGGGCTGGGGCAGTCCCGCATACACGACTTCGTGACGCAAAGCTGTAAGCTTTGGGAACAACAAGTGTTGTGCGGGGCAAGTTGGTCTTAATTAATTCTTTCCTCAATAATATTACAAAACAGCCATTAAGGCAATTCGCCTCCAGTATTGGTTGGAGAACTTTCCCCAGACCCTTTTTCCGGAATTATAAGCTCTTGGCCAATGGAAATTTTGTCCGCGCTTTCTAATTTGTTGGCTTTTACAATATCATTGGTGGTAACATTAAACTGCTTTGCAATTTTAAAAAGCGTATCGCCTTCTTTAACGGTATATTTTTGTCCGGAAACTTGCTCTTCTTTTGTGGTTTGGGAACTACTGCTTTGGCTTTCCTCTTGGGTTTGTTCTTGTTTTGGCGCTGAAGATTTATTACCGCTAAACGCTTTCCAAAGAAAAATAGCGCTTGAGCCAAGCATTAACAAAATTGCGCCCCAAAAAACTAAACTTTTAATTTTTCTTGCCCGTTCTTTATCCTCGGGCAATTTTGGTTTAACGGGTTGTTCCGGCATGTATACCCCCAGTTATTAGGCATTTAGGCAGAAAGGCATCTATGTTTATTCTTGGTTAGGTTTCCTAATTACCTAATTCACTACTTGCCTAGTTGCCTAGTTTAACTATTTCCTGCTCTATTTTACCACTTTGGAAAACTTTTACCAAAACATAGTGAAAACCGTATTTGTTTCCCAAAATAGGGAGTTCATGCAATGGTCCGCCTCCGCCGCCGGTTACTACCACTGGAATGCCGTTTGCCATATATTCAAAATAATTATGTAAGTGGCCGGTATAGATTTTGGAAACTGCGTAGCGAGACGCAATTTCCAACATTTTTTCAGCTTGGTCCTGCGCCTCTTTTGTTTTCTGCCCCACTTCTTCAGGCGAAGCAAAAGGAAACTTGGGCGGGATGTGCATAAATAGAACAGCTTGGAGCTTGGAGCTTTGAGCAAGTTTCAAGTCGGTTTCCAGCCAAGAAAGTTGTTCTTCCGAAAAGCCAACTTTGGTATCTGCGTCATCTAAAACGACAAAATGCGTCCCTTCTACATCAAAAGAATAAAAACTTTTCCCAATGTATTTTGCAAACATTTCACCAGAGTCGCTTGCTTCATCATGCGGACCTTTTATGAAATATTGTGGAATGCTTCCCTTGTGTTTTTGCCACTGGCTATATTCTTTTTCCCCGCCAACTTTTGTAAAATCCCCCAAAATACCAATAAATTCTGCGCCTTTAGATTCTGCATCCGCTTGGATTTTATCATATACTTTAAAGTTTTGGTGCACATCCCCCACCACTGCAACTGAAAAAAGCGCTTTATCTTTTGTTTTAGTGAGGTTTAGTGTGTTTATTAACTCAGATCCTTTATTAGTGCCAAAAACAAAATACGCCCCCGCGGCAATAATTATTAGAACAATTGCAATGACAATAAACTTTTTCATTAAGTGTATTTTAACACAAAAAAAGGAGGTTTTACCTGAATACTAGACAGGCGAGGCACCTCCAGGCCTCTTGTTGTTCATGGTTGTTGTCGCGCGAGGAACTCGCGCCGAAAACGACTATAGGGTGTAGACCACGACTTTCTTCTTCGAGCGGGCCATCCCGCCTAGGATAGCGAAGACATCGGCACCCCCCATCTGACCGATCATACCCGCGCCCATAAGGACAATGGCGATGGTCTCTTCGTCAGGAATAACGAGAGAGTCTAGACACTCCATGACGATCTCGGCCGTCTTGCTCCAGCCATCGCCGCCGAGCGAGTGGCATACAAGGGCGTGGAAGGTTTTACCTTCGATGTTCGTCTGGATCACGGAGCCGAGACCGAGATTCAATGCGCGGGTATTGGCCAGTTCAGGCCAGTAGCGTGACGAAACAGCTCCCGCGAACCCGACGTCGTTGCAACCCTCGGTGTTCACCGCGAAGGCAATGTGCTTGTTCGGTGCCTGAAATACGTCACCTCGGACAGTATTCACGATCATTGTCTTTCCTCCTTTTCAAGGTTCGTTTCACGAGTCCCTCGTGGGGGGTTATCTAATTAATTTAGATAACAAGTGATTTTAGCATAATTGCTGGTTTGTGTCAAGCACAAGTACCAAAAATCATTGAATTACAAGCTAAAAAATAATATAATCAAGATTGAAGATCTTACTCTTGCCCATGGTCTGGTGGCCGAGTAGTTAGGCAGCGGTCTGTCATGCCTACGGCAGATCTCCCGCAGGGAGACAAAACTAAAGAATGCTAATGGCCTCGTGACCGAGTGGTTAGGTAGCGGTCTGCAAAACCGCGTACACCGGTTCAAATCCGGTCGAGGCCTCCATTTTACTTCATTTGGTAAACGCTTCTAAAATACTTGCTTTTTCGTCTTCCGCTTTATACAATAATTTTATGAGCAAAAAGCGGACTTGGACAGAAAAACAATTGATAGACGCTGTTAAGAAATCAACCAGTTACAGACAGGTTCTTTCTCGTATTGGATTAAAAGAGGCCGGTGGCAACTACGAACAGATTAAAAAATACATCAAAGAACTGAATTTAAATATAAAGCATTTTAAAGGAAAGGCATGGAATAGAGGATTAAGAGGCATAGGAAAACCGCGAGTTGCCCTGGCAGATATTTTGGTTAAAGGAAGTAACTTTCAAAGTTATAAACTAAAAAACAGATTATTTGCGGTAAATTTTAAACCACAACACTGTGAGGAATGCGGTTGGGCTAAAAGATCGCCCGATGGTTATTTACCACTTGAACTGGATCATATTAATGGTGACGGACACGATAACAGAATTGAAAATTTGAGAATATTATGTCCAAACTGTCACAGTTTAAAACCAACCCATAGCGGCAGAAAATTGAAAAAATAGGCCCGGGTGGTGGAATTGGTATACACGCAGCACTTAAAATGCTGTGAGCTAAAAACTCATGCCGGTTCGAGTCCGGCCCCGGGCACCAAGACAAAACTTTCAATGCAAACAAAAAAAAGCAGCACTGCTGCTTTTTTTGTTTCAACTCTCTACTCTCAATTCTACATCCGCCTTGATTTTCTCCTGCGCACCACTTTCAGCTGTAAAAGGGCGCGCGCCAGTGCCGCTTGGGCGTCTGCAATTTCTACGGCGCCTCTTTTCTGGGCAATGGCTGCTTCTGCTCTTTTTTTGGCATCTTCAATTGCTTTTTCCTCCAATTCCTCCACCTTTTCTGCCGCATCCGCTAAAATATTCACTTTTGAGCCGGGTTGAACTTGGATAAACCCGCCGTGAATTACAATAAAACTTTCTTGAGCGCCCTTTTTAACGCGCAACTCTCCGGGTTTAATTACAGAAACCAAAGGTGTGTGGCTTGGAAGCACAGTAACGTCACCCAACATTGTTGGCACGGTTACTTCATCAATTTCATCCCTTAGTAACACCTGCTCGGGAGTAGCTATCTCAAATAATATTTTTTTCATAAAACCCTTACTCCTTAACTCTTGATTCTTGATTCTGTCACTTAACTTCCTGTATCCTGCCTTTCAAGTAAAACGCCTGTTCTGGTTTGGAATCGTGCTTTCCATCTAAAATTTCTTTGAATCCAGAAATTGTATCTTTTAAGGGTACATAAACTCCTGGGTTTCCGGTAAAGGTTTCTGCCACATGGAATGGCTGGGACAAAAACCGCTGGATTTTACGCGCTCTGGAAACTGCAAGTTTGTCTTCTTCTGAAAGCTCATCTAACCCCAAAATAGCAATAATGTCTTGTAATTCTTTATAACGCTGTAAAACTTTTTGCACTCCTCTTGCTGTTTCATAATGCTCTTTTCCAACAATGTCTTGGGAAAGCGCGGTTGAAGTGGAATCAAGCGGATCAACGGCCGGATAAATGCCAAGTTCTGCTAAAGATCGCGACAGCACCACCGTTGAATCCAAATGCGCAAACGTGGCGGCAGGAGCCGGATCTGTTAAATCGTCTGCTGGCACATAAACTGCTTGCACCGAAGTAATGGAACCATTTTTTGTTGAAGTAATGCGCTCTTGAAGCTTGCCCATTTCCTCTGCCAAGGTTGATTGGTACCCCACCGCAGAAGGAATGCGGCCCAAGAGTGCCGAAACTTCAGCACCGGCTTGGGTAAAGCGAAAAATATTGTCCACAAACAGTAACACATCTTTTGCTTCTTTATCTCTAAAATATTCAGCCATGGTTAGCGCTGTTAAGCCAACCCTTAAGCGCGCTCCAGGCGGCTCATTCATTTGCCCAAACACAAGTGCGGTTTTGTCTATAACGCCGGATTCGCTCATTTCTCTATATAATTCATTTCCCTCTCTAGTTCTTTCCCCAACGCCGGCAAAAACAGAATAACCACCATGTTCTTGGGCCAAGTTTCTAATGAGTTCCATAATAATTACGGTTTTGCCAACCCCAGCGCCGCCAAAAAGCCCCACTTTGCCGCCTTTTACAAACGGACAAATTAGGTCAATAACTTTAATGCCTGTTTCAAAAATTTCCAGTTTTGTTTCTTGATCGGCAAACGCGGGCGCGTCTTTGTGAATTTGGTCCTGCAATTTTGTTTTTACCGCTTCCTTGCCATCAATGGGGTTTCCTAAAACATCAAACATTCGGCCCAAAACTTCCCTTCCAACTGGAACTGAAATTGGAGCGCCGGTATCTGATACCTCAACTCCTCTTTTTAGGCCTTCGGTTGGCCCAAGGGCAATGGCTCTAACCTGGTTTGAACCAATATGTTGCTGGGTTTCTAAAATAAGGTTGGCGCTAGAAACTTCTAAGGCATCATAAATTTCTGGCAGTTCACCTTCAAATACCACATCCACCACCGGCCCAATTATTTGTGTAATTTTTCCCTTACTCATTCTTGCTCCTTTAATCATTTTACGCTTTACTCTTTACGCTTTTCACTTCTACTCCATTGCCACTTTGGCAGTAGCAATCTCCGCAATTTCCCCTGTAATTTGGGATTGCCTCAGCTGATTATAATCTAATGTCAAATCATCAATTAAATCCCTAGCGTTATCTGTGGCGTTTTTCATTGCCACCATACGGCTTGCGTGCTCAGAAGCTGTGTTTTCCAAAATAGCATGCCAGAGTTGTGTTTCTAAAATTCTTGGCAAAAGAGAATCTAAAACTTCATCTTCTCCCGGTTCAAAAGTATATTCGTACTCGCCCCGCAAAGTTCCGACCTTATCGCGAACGGCGTGGGGATCTATTTTCTTTCCTTCTACACTTTCTGTTTTTGATTCAAACGGTAATAATTGTGAAACTTTTACCTGCTGAGAAATTGTGGAGATAAATTCCGTGTGAACCACGCTTACTTTCCCAAATTTTCCTGCTAAAAATTCATCAATCATCAGTTTAGCAATGGGGCTAACGCGGCTAAAATCAAGTTGTTCTCCAAACCCCTCAAATGAAGCAAAAATTTTGTAATTATATGCCGCAAGAAAATCTTTTCCTTTTTTGCCAATTGTTAAAAATTGGCGCAATGAAGAAATTTCTAAGGCCTCTTTTATGGCCCTAGTGTTAATGCCGCCGCAAAGACCTTTGTCTGAGGTTACCAAAACAACCATTTCATCCTTGCCGCGGCCGGAAAATAATAAAGGGTGTTTGGAGCGATTAATTTTTTCTACCAAGCCATTTGCAATTTCTAGGGCCAGATTGGCATACGGGCGCGCCGCTTGGTTTTTTAGAACCGCTTTGCGCATTTTAACAGCCGCCACCAGTTCCA
>Ga0334722_10002103_pt1 | contig 23130 bp, 20 predicted proteins | sample C3_bottom_MG_FD_207210 | JGI IMG/M metagenome (GOLD analysis project Ga0334722, IMG submission 207210) | Sediment microbial communities from Yellowstone Lake, YNP, Wyoming, USA - C3_bottom | ecosystem: Environmental > Aquatic > Freshwater > Lake > Sediment | place: USA: Wyoming | collected... | reverse complement strand
CACGGCGGGTTCTAATCGGGGGGAGGTCAAGCGATTGGCCTCTCTACCAAATAGGCTGTTGAAGCCAAGTTGGGCGCTGACTGCTATGCTGATCAATAGTAGTGTAAAGTTGGCTATGCATTATTTTTCCGATGAGCAAAAAGAAAAACCGGCTTAGTAATTTAGGTTGTATTTTAGGGTGAATTTGCCCTGCTCTTGCTGCTGCTGGGTTTCGGCTTGGAAGATGAAGCCGTGTTTGATGTCCACTTCGATGCTGATGTTGGTGCTGCTGTCCTCGGCTCCTTGCGAGACGGTGACGATCACCCCTTCGGCAATGTACTTGCCCACTTGAAGGGCGATGGTTTCGCCCCCCTCTTCGGAGGCGCTCGGAGTGGTGATAATGCGGAGACGGTCGACGCCGAGTGACTTGCGTGTGCTTTCGAGGATATCGGGCCCTTCGCCAGCGAGAGAGGCGACAGAGGCGGCGAGTTGGATTGCTTGGAAGCCGCTGATTTCAGAGAGGTCTTGGCCGAAGAGCAGGTAGGAGAGGATGCCGCTGAGGGGGAGAGGGGGAGTCGATTGGAAGGTGAGTTGCGGCTTATTGATCGGACCTTGTAGGCGAGCGGTGATGAGGATCCCTTTTTCTTCCATCGTGCCCGCAATGGATAGGTAGGGGATTTCATTGTTTAGCCCGCTGAGAGAGACGGTTCCGTCTGTGAGTTTAAAGCTGCGACCTGCAAAGACAAATTCGCCAATGACAAGTTCTAGTTTGCCTTTCGCCGTGAGAGAAGTGTAGGTCCCTCCGAGGTTGAAGTTTCCTTTCCATTCGGAGGAGAGCCCTTTGCCGCCAATAAAGACTCCTTCTGGTGCTTGGACATTGATGTCTAGGTGAAGGGGATAGGGGTTGTAGAGGTGGGGTGCGGTGGGGACGATCGGTTTGGGCGCATTTTTATAGACAACTACGAGGTTGGGAAGTTGCCGAGGAATCCGATCGGGGATTCTTAGTTCAGTTTGGGTGATGTGGATGTCCCCTTTTGCCCATCCCGATTGGAGGTCCCCTTCAAGTGTTAGGTGTCCTTGGGCATTGGTTTGCACAAAATCCATTTGGATGATGGTGAGTGGTTCTAGGTCGGCTTGGAATCGGTAGGGGAAGCGGTTATGCAGGGAAATTTCACCTGAGGCGGTAAGAAGCCCTTGCCCGTTCATGTCTTGCGCAGTCAATGTGCGGAGGAGCACTTTGCTGTGATCGGCGAGAAATTGGGCTTGGATGTTTGTGAGCTGCGTTCCGGTGTAGTAGTTTTCGTAGAGCCCATCTTCAAGGGTTAGATAGCCTTCGAGTCGTGGGGTTGCGAGAGTGTTTCGGAGAGCGAGATCACAGGCACAGAGCCCTTCGAGGCGGTGGGTGCCAAGGTTGAAGAAATCGAGAAAGTCTTCAATGTGTCCGTTCATGATGAGGTGACCAGAGGCCTCTTTGTGAGGGAGGAGGGTCGCTTCAAAAGGCCATAATTCAAAACGGATCGGAACGGCTGCCTCAAGAGTGAGGAGCGGCTCATCGCGCACTTCAATGCCGCCGTGCACCTCCAGACGTTCCCGATTAAAGGTCCCTTCAAAGGCGCCATGGGCGAGCAGGGGATCGGCCTCGCCAGCGATTTTTACTTCCACATTTTCGATGTAAGCATGTAGGTCTCCTTGCATCTGCCGATTTTTTTCATGCAGGGTAGCGCTGAGGCTGATGCGGCCGGCAACCGCTACATCGAGCGGATTGAGCGAGAGAAAATCGAGAGGGACCTGGTCCATCGACAGTTTGGCTTCAGTCTCATTGGGCTGGGCATCGATGTCGAGAAGGAATTGCGCTTCGCCAATGGCGATATCGAGGTCTTTGCAGAGAAGATGGGTTGCATTCCATTCCAATCGGGCGCTTTTTTCTAATTGAACTGGGTAGTTGAACAGGCGGCCCGATCCTTCTTCGAGAGCAAGAATGGAGAGTCCTTTCGAATAGCTCCAATAGCCATCGAGATTTCCTTGGAACGGCTCTTTTAAATTCCCCTCCGCGGAGATGGTGAAGGGCCAGTTCTTATCGTTGCTGGCTGTATCGATCGTGAGAGAATTGAGGAGCAGCTGCTCCCATCTTCCCTCTTTTAATTCTCCGTGAAAGTTCCCCTTGATGTCTTCTCTCCAATCAAGCGAGAGGGCGGCCGATTTTGCGTAGGCGACGCCGAGGTAGAGTTCGGTTGCGGAGCTTTTGGCATGGATCACTTGTAGGTCTTCAAAGGCTTCAAAGGAGCACTGTACGCCTGCCTGTCCGTAGAGTTCGATCGGGGGAAAAAGCCGTTGTATCACTTGCAGATTGAGTCGTTCTGATTCGAGAGAACCGACCCAAATTCCATCGTCTCGTAAAACGAGATTGCCACCCGCCTTCAGCAGAGGAGATTCGAGCTGGATCTCTTCTAAAATTAGCGAGCCTCCCGGCCGGTAGGTGAGGGGAGTCTGAACAGTCCATTCTTCGGGACCAAATGTGAAAGAGGCGGCCGTTTGGCTGAATAGGGTTCGATCGACCATTTTTCCTTCGGCAGAGCCGCGGATTTTATGGAAGGTGTAAGAATCGACCTCTAACGTGGGAATTTGCCAATGGGCAGAAAATCCAAGTCCTTGCGGCAATGCGGAGAACTGACCGGTCGCGAATACTTTGCCTTTGATAGGCAGAGGAAAGGGCAAGGTGTCTAGATCAGTTTGGAGTTGGACGCGCCCTTTGGCAAATTGGTTATGTTCGTCGAGATCAATTGATCCTTTGAGTCGAAGGTGGCGGCTTGAGGCGACGATTTGTTTACATTGAATGGACCCATTTTTTGCTTTTTCGATTCGTCCTCGAAAGACCCAATCGCGAATGGCAATGGCATCGAAAGGGGCAGGGAGAGAGAGCTTTTCTGGCGTAAAGCGGCCTCTAAACTTTCCTGAAAAAGTATCGGGCGTTCCATTGCCATAGATACGAATGGCGAGCGGCCCTTCAGCATCGATTTCAAGCCAAGGTTTGAGCGCAGCGAGGGTGGGGGATTCCAATTCGGCATTCCACTCAAAGTCTTGACCACCCCGTTTCACGCCAGTTGCTTCCAATTTGGCGCCTGGAAAATCGGGCCTGGTGGCAATTACACTGGCAAATGCGGAGCGACTATTTTTCCGAATTTTCAACTTTCCTCGCAGCTCGATCGTGGGAGGAAGATCGATTTGCGTGATGGAAAACGATTGGACATTGAGGGTGAAGGGGAGTCGGAATGAATTTGAAGAGGCCGACACTGAGGTCCCTTCTAGCTTTACAAAATGGACCCCATTGGCAGTGAGCGTTGAGATACAGAGTTCTTGCTTTAACAAACGGAGGAGCGACAGTTTTGCATGGACCGAATCGACCGTGATGTTCCGATTGGCGAAATTTCGAATTTGGACATTGGTGAGCGAGATCTCTTTTGGGAACTCTCCGCTCACTTCGCCCACTTCGATGGAGACGCCCGATTTTTTTAACGAAGAGATGATGAAATCAAGCGCGAACTGCCGTCCCCACCGGCTCTCTAATACGGCGACACCGACACCTAGGACGAAGAGGAAAAGTAAAACCAGGGTGTAAAACAGTTTTCTCAAAATGTTTGTCCTACGCTTGCATAAATTCGGTAAAACGGATCCATTTTTCTCCGGTCCAGGGGAAAGCCCACATCAAATCGGAGCGGTCCGAAAAAGGCGTAGTAACGGAGGCCCAGGCCGACCGATTTAAACCATTTCGCTGTGAATTCGGGGAGCTCATCCGAAGTGACGGTGCCAAAGTCGGCAAAAGGGACAATTCCGATTGTTTTGGACACGCGGAAGCGGGTCTCGACCGAGGCGAAAATCGCTGCGCGGCCGCCGAGCGGTTTGTGATCATCATTTAAAGGACTGACAGTCATATACTTATATCCACGCAGATCATCTTCGGAACCGCCTAAAAAGAGCTTGGGTAAAGGGACATTTTCCCGTTTTGCACCGGCGATGGAACCGAGTTGACCCCTTATCGCAATGATCAACCATTTTTTTTCGGTGGTGGGGATGTAAAATGTGCCGGTCAGTCGCTGTTTTACAAATTGTTGATCGCCGTGATCGAGCGACTGGTAGGGGGTTACCTGATAGACGAACGTCATCCCTCTCGTTGGATCGAGAGAACTATCGGAAGTATCATACTTTGCAAACACAGGCAAACCGACCAAGAGATAAGAACCATTGGTCGCGCTTTTCGACACGATGATATGTTCTAGTTTTAGCCCCACTGAGAGGGTGCGTTGCGGATCCATTTTCCGTTCAATGTAATTTGCAAATCGGTAGGTAAAGGCGATGTAGGGGTTGATATTTTCACGGTTTAGGGCGGCAAGTGCCCGATACGATTGATCGACCGTTAAAAAATCGGGCTTTTTATAACTCAGTTCCCCCATTAAATACCATTTTGAAAAATCTCCCTTAATCGTGACCACCTCGCCCATTCCCCGCACATTGCGATGGGTCCATCCAAATGAAACGCCAGGTCCTTCGACTGTGGCATAAAAAATCCCTGCGCTGATTTGGCGATGTCTGGCCTCGGTGAGTCGCATTTTCATCGGTAACTCCCCAATCTGATCCACCTCATCTCCATGAGAAATCAACACGGAGCTAAACAGGTCGGTGCGCAAGATCTTTTTTTGCGTCTCGTCCACGAGATCAGAATCGTACGTCTCCCCCTCTTTCCAGGTCACCCGCCGTTCGATGTAGCGGGGATGGATGTTTCGCAAACCAAAGATCATAATCGGACCAAACTTGGTAAAAGGGCCTTCATCTACGCATACGGCGGCGCTCACCTCTTTTGTCGCCATGTCCACTTCGACCTTTCTCTTTTCAATTGAAGCCAGTGGGTAGCCGCAGCGAGACAATTCCGTGAGGAGCTGCAGCTCCGCGTTTACGATGTTGACCGAAAGGGCCGGTTTTTCGATCTCCAAGCCGAGCTTTTCTGGAGAAAAGGGAACGCAGCCGGCCACACTGGCTGGCTCAAGGCATGCGCCGTGATAGACTTCATAGGAACCGATCCGATACTGCTGACCGGGATGGATGTAAATCGTAATGTCGACAACTGTCTGTTCCGGTTCAATATCATAGGTGATCGATGCGTCGTAATAAGCGTAGGCGCGGAGTACTTTCATCAAGGCGGGCAGATCAGAATCGATTCGGAAACGGAGGCCATTGATCGAAGCGGGAGGCCGTTCTTGTAAATTAACGAGGTCGGAAACATTCTTTAATGCTTTAAGACAGTCGGCATTCTCCATCCCTACGAAATGCACATCGTAGGCAAGTGCGGAAAGAACAAAAGGGACAAATGGTAGTACCCACTTCATCAATTCGCATACTGCCGAATCGACTAAATACAGACAACCACCTTAATACGCGTGCCCGCGCCCGTGCCCGTATTTTTTAACCCAATGACAAGAATTTATCGGAAATGGCAGTATTGCGGGTTTTCCAAAATGGGCAATCACAAGCAAAGAGAACAGGATCGCTGCGAAACGCAGCGTGAAGATCTTTACGAAACGCGGGGCAAGATACGGCGCAAGTCGCCTACAGGATAGAAAAAAACATTTTTTTATCCTGCCCGCAGACAGGGGCCCCAAAAATGCTTCATTTTTGGGGGCAGCGGATCCTGCCGACGTTTCGTCGATCTTGTTCATCCTGTCCCTTCTTAAGAAACGCTCACATATCCGATTTTAAATTTTACCACCGAGCACACCGAGAGCACCGAGGAGAAGTTCGCACGATCATTGATAAAATTTGATGAACATGACACCATTTAGCAACTTATTTGAGGCGCAATTATGCTGACGAAGAGCGAAGCGATTTATGAGAGGTCGTGCCGGGTGATTCCGGGCGGGGTCAATTCTCCTGTCCGTTCTTGCAAGGGGCTTGGGTTGAATCCATTGATTGCCGAATCGGCGATGGGCGATTTAATTTGGGATGCGGATGGAAAAGAATACATCGACTATTGCTGCAGTTGGGGACCGCTCATTTTAGGCCACTCTCATCCTGCGGTTGTGAGGGTGGCGCAGGCACAAGTGGCGAAGGGAGCCACTTTTGGCGTCGCCACCGAAATCGAAGAACGACTTGCCTCTAAAATCATCTCCTTAATGCCCTCAATGGAAAAGATCCGGTTCGTCTCTTCGGGAACTGAAGCGACTATGACCGCATTACGCATCGCAAGGGGAGCGACAGGACGGAATAAAATTGTGAAGTTTTCTGGCCATTACCATGGCCATCACGATTCACTGTTGATTAAGGCGGGATCGGGCGCCTTTTATCTCGCCGCCTCAAAAGGGGTCAGTGCAAATGTGATTGCCGATACGATCGTTCTCCCATTCAACGATTTGGAAGCGGTCCGGATGTTTTTCCGATCTAATTCGGAAGTGGATCAGGTGGCTGCGGTCATTGTTGAACCGGTGGCTGCCAATATGGGCGTTGTGTTGCCCATCGATGGATTTTTGCAGATGCTTCGAGAAGAGACAAAGAGAGTGGGAGCTCTTTTGATTTTCGATGAGGTGATCACCGGATTTCGAGTGGGATTGCATGGCGCGCAGGGACTTTGGAATATCGATCCCGATCTCACTTGTCTTGGCAAAATCATTGGCGGTGGGTTTCCAGCAGCTGCGGTGGGTGGCAAGGCGGTTTGGATGGATGTATTGGCGCCGATCGGCGAGGTGTATCAGGCGGGAACTTTGTCGGGCAATCCGGTTGCCATGGCCGCCGGACTGGAAACTCTCCGATGGATTGAACAGCCAGGCTTTTATGAACGGCTGGAAGCAAAAACGATCCGTTTGGCAGGACCCATTCTTGAAACGATCCAGAGAACAAAGTTTCGAGGATGTCTGCAACGGATCGGCTCGTTATTCACTCTCTTTTTTGGTTCTAGTAAGATTCTAAATGCCAATGACTTAAGCAATTTAGATAGGGAGCTGTTTGCTAGATTTTTCCGCTTTCTATTTGAGCGGGGAATCTACATCCCGCCGGCCCAACAAGAGGCGTGGTTTCTGTCGATTGCGCACACCGATGAGCATCTTGACTACACGGCCAGGTGCGTGAATTCCTTTATCGAAAATCTCCCCTCGAGATAAGATAGGAGATATGTTTTTTGTATGGGCATTGGCCCTTTCGGGACTTTTTTTAATCTACCTTGAATTTCTCCTCCCTGGCGCCATCATGGCGATTGGGGGAACGGTTCTTCTCGTTGCTAGTGTCATCATGTTTTACATGGCCAAGCCCGGGTTTCTCTACCTGACTCTCTATCTACTCGTTTTGGGTGGGGCGGTGTTTACCATTGTCCGTTTTTCAAAATGGTGCGCCCGTTTACGCACAAAGCAGGAGTCCATTCTCCATGATCAGGTTCGCACCACTTTGTTCCCTAGCGATGTGATTGGAAAAACGGCCAAAGCAGCCACCGATCTGAATCCAAATGGCCAAATCTTTGTCGGTGATCAAACCTTTCAGGCCCTTTCCCAAACTGGGTTTATCGATAAAGGGAGCAACGTCGTCATTATCCGTGGCCAAGGGCCCCATCTCATTGTGGAAGCGGTGAAAGAATGAGCACTGTTTATTCCATTGAAACATTGCTAGAAGGGTGGGAAACCGCAAGAGTGAATTTTCATTATCAAGATGGCATACCAAAATCTCGCATCGAAATCATTGACTTCAAAACCAACACCCGATATCGGCATGAGTCGATGTGTACGATTGCCTTCAAATGCGTCTTGATCGCTCTATTTTTGCCCTCCTATACGATTGCCAATATGACGTTCCATTTAGTTCGAACTATATCGTTGTCTCTGTTTAATCTTTTGGAAGCTCCACAAATTTTTCTCAGAGGTTCCTATGACATTCTAAAGGCGCCATGTTTTGCTCTAGCAATGGAATGTGCGGCCATTTTCGGGATATGCTATCCCATCCAAGGGAGAGTCTATGTGGGCACGATTGAGCGGGCTTGGAAGGAAGGGAGTGATCCTAAACACGATATCTTGCATTTGAAGAACAAGGACCGGCAGTTAGAGATGCTTAAGAAACTGCTGACAGATCCACGAAGTGAAGGGACCCATTACCTGGTTCACTGCTTTCAGCCGGTGGGTGGTCAATTTGATTCTAAAGAACTTCTCTCGCCAAATATTTGAAGCCGCCTGATCTCCAATTGCGATTCGGCAAGTAAAATCTTCTGCTGATTAACCTCTACCAGATAGAGCATGGTTTTTGGGCTAATCATCCTCTTTTCTAAGATATGGATCTCCTCTGTACCAGACCCCTTTTGCAGCTTGTGCAAAATAAAACGGCGCAAAAACCAGACCGTGAGGCCTAAGAGCACCATCAAGGCGGTCAAAGTCAGCATGACTTTGGCCAGTTCCATCCCGTAATGACCGGGAGGGACATCCACTGCCTGCAGCGCCTGCTCCATCGGCTCGGTCACGCTCAGCGGGCCATTTTCTCCAGCTATGAAAGCCATTTCGCTCAAAAATAATCGCATGCCTCAATCCTATCACATCCGAATAAAAAAAACCCGTGGAAAAAATCCCACGGGTCCTTTTCGACTTTGCATCGAACTGTTTTGGTTAAGCAAACCTTGTGCCATTGTATGCTTGGGCATAAGCCAGAGCATCCACATCCTTGTACTCAAGAGCATTGAGAGCTTCGAGTTGTTTGGCGAGAGACACATCTACAGGAAGAGCTTCAAGTGCACTGAAGATTGCTATATAATCAGCCTCCTCCAGCAAGTGCCATTCACCAGCAACTGCAGCGATTGCGTCATATACTGCATCATGCACTACCACTCTTGCATCGAATGCAGCGATATATGCATCAGCATCAGCTGCTGAATAACCCATAGCCACGACAACCTCTTTAGCGGCCGCATTGTCATCAGCATTGTAAATCGCATTGAAGATTGCCACTGTGTGCTGATCGGTAATTTCATAGTCTTGACCAGCATTCTGAATAGCCTCTTTCGCCATGGAGAACATGAAAGCATTCACCGGTTCTGCTTCGTAAACTAGGCCATTGTACGCGGCGACTAATGCATTTGACGCTCCGGCTTCGTAACCAAGGGCTGTAACAGCGGCTTCTTGTTCTGCTACAGTTCCACTATTTGGAAGGGCATTTAGTGCATTGACGATTTCTGTTGCATCTGCATCATCAAGTTCCCAGCCAGAATTTGCACCTTTGATCGCTGCTAATAGAGCAGGGTCAATAGCCTTAGTCTCTGTGGTTTTAAAGCAACTCAGGATCTTGTTGGCTACAGCGCATGCACCATCATAAATCATAGCGAATGCCGGCAGAGTGATAAATCCCGTCAAGATTACGAGCGCCATTTTACATACTTTCATAGCTGTCGAATCAACATCTTTAACAGTTAAATAATCTTCTACAGTTGTAGAGTTCGTTAAGTTGATCATGCGAACAGAGCTGTTAAAGAAATCAACTACGCTATTAAAGCACGAAACTTGTGGTGCTGGTACTGGTGGTACTGCCATAAATTACCTCTTAATGTGTTTGGGTGGTTTGATGAGAGTGGTCTTACGTTGTCTTTGCGTCAGATTCACCGTTTTCATACACCCGGTTGATAAAATTTTTAAAATGAGAGAGAGCTTATACGCTAAGTGTGGAAATTTCGACAAGAGTAAAAATTATTTTAAAAAAATTGAGGGTCGATTCTAATCGAAAAAATAGGTAGAATAGCCTGTATGAAAGGATGGATTGCACTCGATGTCGATGGGACTATTACGCTGGACAAGTATAGTGTTCCAGCTGAGGTGGTTTCTTATCTAAAAAAGCTGTCACAAATTGGTTGGAAGATTGTATTGGCTACTGGAAGAACCTATTCTTTTGCAAAAAGAGCCCTTTCAGATTTTGATTTTCCCCATTTTTTCTTACCTCAAAATGGTTCGGTTGCCTTTCACATGCCCGATGAGCAGTTGCTGTTTAAAAGATACATGGTGGGCGAGTGTCTTCCGACATTGGAAAAATCGGGGAGTAACCTGTTGGTATATGGGGGATATGAGAAGAGAGATTGTTGCTATTATCAATCAAGTATTGGATCCGTTTGTAAAAGGGGTTCATTTGCTCTTGGTGACCGACCGGTTAGCCTCGAAGGGGGCCTCCTTAACCGAATTGACTCATTCATATGGTCGGGGGGAGAAGGTGATTGTAGCGGGAGACGATTTGAATGATCGGAGTCTGTTTGCCGTTGCAGATGTGAAGATCGCGATGGCTCATGCGCCTGCTTCATTACAGGCAGAGGCCGATCTCATCGCCCCACCGACTGCTCAATTTGGTATCATCGATGCACTGAACAAGGCGCTGCACCATGGACGTTGAGTTGAAGCGAAAAATCTCTTCGTTGGATCTTGCCATTGGAGCTGCTCGAAAGAGGCAAAGCCCTCGAACGGGCCTCATTCATCTATTTCATGCCGATGCGTCTGCATCAGATACGATTCCACTCTATGAGAATTTTTGCTTTGCCCTGGCCCTTTGCCGAATGAAAAAGGGAGAAACGGTGTTGGAGGCGAAAGATCTGATGATGCGCCTATTTGCCTTCCAAACAGAGGAGGGGAATTTTCCGATTTATCTACACGATTTTCCTAGGTGTTACGATCCTTGCCAAGGACTGAAAATCGCTCCTGCGCTTTTACTTGTCTTGCGCGAGTTTGGATCGGTGATGGGGAGTGATTGGAAAGAACAACTAGAGAACTCTTTACGAAAAATCATCTTATTTTCCTCCAGCCGTAAGCTCTCTCCGATTTGGCAGCACCGCCTCGAAGCGATACAGGGAAAGACCCCTTCCTTTGTCCCTGAGATCTCAGGCCCTGCTGAGGAGTGGGAATATCTTGTCAGCACACAATTCATCTCCGCGCCCAGGTGCGCTCTATTTCATCCCACCCTTTGCACCTATGTCTTTACCGATATGCAGGAAGGGTTCGAACCGGCGGCAGGCGGGTTAGAATGGGCGGCTGCCGATCATTTTCCCGGCCGGTTGCAAAAAGACAATCCGCTTCAAATTCGGTCGGTTTTATTAGAAAAAATGGAGATCGATCCTCTTCAGACTGAACTAGAAGGGTGGCATGTAGTATCTAGCGAAACACACCATTACGTGGCGGCAAAAAGTGCAGGCCCTGAGAGCCAATTTCCCTATGCATTGAAGCTCCTCTGGAATGGCAACCCACTACATAGCTTGGTCATGCCAGTTGGACAGACTAAGATTGGCACAACCGATGGAATTGAATTTCGGATTGAATTGCCCAAAGAATTCCAGTTGGACCGGACAGATCTTGTGGAGTGCGCCCTTTATTGTGCGGCCTTGCCCAACACAGCCATTTTTATCGATGGATTAAAGGGGACTACCTTTCAGCTAGGTCAAGAGATCCAAATTCAAACACCCGATCGGAATATTTCGATGAGATTTGAGTTGGAAGATGGGGAAGGGCAATTCTGCGGACACATTCTGCGCGGCAATCGGCCGACACAAACAGCAAATACGGGCCCATTCCTCTATGAAACGTTCGATTGGAAAATAGCTCTTCGCACTCTGCGCCGTTCTTCCGACTGCGTTCTAAAGCTAACCCTTTCGTGAACGTGCCCGTGCCCGATTTTTCTAGAAGAAGGAACAGGATAAACAGGATCGCCGAAACGGCGGCAGGATGGGCAGGATTTAAGATTTTATCCTGCGGATCCTGTTCTTCTTAAAAAATTAAAACTTACGAAGTGATTGCGGGTTGCGGAGTTGCAGCGTTGTAGGTTGGATTGTTGTGCAGGGCTGCGCTGTCCACAGCGAGGCCCATGGCATGCATGCCGTTATCGACGTAGAGAACCGTGCCCGTGACGGCTGAGGCAAGAGGAGAGAGGAGGAAGGCAGCGGTGTTGGCTACTTCTTCCGCATGCAGATCTTTGGAGAGGGGAGCATTGGCCTTTGAGTAGGCGATCATGTCGTCGATCATTCCAATGGCTCTAGCTGCGCGGCTGCGTAGGGGGCCGGCAGAGATGGTGTTGACGCGGAGACTCCATTTGCGTCCCGCTTCCCAGGCTAGAGTTCGAGTATCGCTTTCAAGAGCTGCTTTCGCAGAACTCATGCCGCCGCCATAACCCGGAATGACCCGTTCAGAGGCGATGTAGGAGAGAGAGAGGGCCGAACCACCGGGGCTCATAATCGGACCAAAGTGGGCGAGTAGGCTGATGAAAGAATAGGCCGAGGAGCTGATTGCAGCGAGGTAGCCTTGGCGAGAAGTATCGAGTAAATTCTTGGTTACTTCTGGTCCGTTGGCCAGGCAGTGGACGAGTAGGTCGATGTGACCGAAATCGGCGGCCACCTGCTTGGCTACTTCTGAAACAGTGTAGCCAGAGAGTTCCGCGTAGCGCTTATTTTCTTTGATTTCTTGTGGAACGTCTTCCATTTTATCGAAGACCGCATCGATTGGGTAGAGCTTGGCATATTCCATCAGCTTCCCGTTCGAGAGCTTGCGCGATTCGTCAAATTTTCCATTGGCCCAAGACATGTTAAAAATCCGGACGATGGGAGCCCAAGTTCCGATCAAAATTTCAGCCCCGGCTTCGGCTAACGACTTCGCAATCGCCCACCCAAATCCATGGTCATCGCCAATCCCGGCAATGAAAACCCGCTTCCCTCGTAGGTCAATATTCAACATAATCCCTCAGTTTCGAGCCAGTTGCAAAACTCCAGAAAGCGCCCGGCTTGCGGCGGCTTCACATTTTGCATCCTCAAGCCCTTCGGGTTTTCCTTGCCAATAGCTACTCGCTATTGGCTGCAGAAAAAGTGCGCAAACTGTCTTGCCGGCGCTAAGCCGTTCTCGGCGAACCCCTGGTCCGCCGTTTCTGGAGTTTTACAACTAACTCTGGCCACAGTTATACCATATTCAAGGCTAATTTCGAAGAAAAAATGGGTTGAATTAATATTTTAGTTGTCGATATACCCGGTATTGATGAGGTGTTTATGCGTACGATAGCGATAGTGAATCAAAAAGGGGGATCGGGGAAGACGACCACCTCGGTCAATTTGGCTGCAACATTAGCTGAAGCGAATCAAAAAGTTCTTTTAATCGATCTAGACCCGCAGGCCTCTGCCTCTCTATGGTATGGATTTAAAGATAAGGGAAAGGGGCTCTACGAGCTCTTGACCGAGGATGTTCCTTTTGAGGGGGCGATTGAAAAGACAGACATTGAAAATTTATCTGTGATCCCCTCCTCACCTCTATTGGCCGGGGTCGAAAAAGCGCTGGCCAATGAAGTTGCGGCTGAGAGTATTTTGAAGAATAAATTTTTGAAAATGGCCGCCAAGCCGTTCGATTTTTTACTCATCGATTGCCCGCCTACCCTGGGCATCCTTTCGCTCAACGCCTTAACCATTGCTAATGAAGTACTTATCCCCGTGGAAGCCCATGTAATGGCACTCTATGGTCTTGTTCAATTGCTCAAAACGATCAACTTGGTTAAGCAGAGGCTCAATCCTCAGCTAGAGATCGCTGGCATTCTCCCTTGCCGAGTCGATTACCGAACCAAGCATTCACGAGAAGTGCTTGACCAGCTTCGGATCCGCTTTGAAGGCAAGGTGTGCCAATCGGTGATTCGGGAAAACATCCGCCTCGCTGAGGCGCCCCTCCATCTCAAGCCGATCACGGCCTATGATTCTTCTTGCAACGGCTCAAAAGATTACCGGAAGCTCGCGGAAGAAATCTTGGGCATGAAACTACCCACTTAAATTCCCCCCCCCCCCCGTGAACGTGCCCGTGTGCGTACCCGGTTTTTTTTAATTATTTTTTGGATTTGCCTAGCAGGCGCCGTCGGCGCCAGCCTTCCGCCGTGAGGACCCGCGGATGGACGATCTCTTGCAATGAGACGGGAGAAGCCTTTGGCTTCTCTGGCTTTGGTTCTTTTTTCCGGCTAAAAAAGCCCATCCCAACATCCCGTTTTTTTCCGGCACTATGGTACTGTAGAATGGGCTGGCTGTCAATCGTTTTTAAAAAGGAGCCTTTGCAAATTCTCGTGTAAGATTCTCATCGGTATCTGTCTTTATCACACCTATTATGAAGGTCGCAATCAACGTGTTTTCTCCCAAAAGATCTAAAAATTTTTTTGGAGAAGTTCTGCTCAGGTATCGAGAAAAGATATGTTCAACAGCCCCAATTAGGTTTGATGAAACAGTATCGACCTCATAGGAAACCAGCGTAGAAAAAGCAAAGAGGGTGCCTAAAATGAATGATTGGCTAAGTAAACTCATGAGGGTAAAAACTGCACAGGCGATCGAGGCGATTCGCGCGAAAACTTTTACTACTTTCATGCTAGTAAGAAACGCTTCTCTGTCTTCTTTTTTGACCTCTCTAGCACCGTCTAATAGTTGATGCGATAAGCCATGTATAGCAGCCATGTGAACTCCTTTTTTCGAGGCGGAGATGATACAGGACCTTTAGACTTCATGTCAATTTTTCTCTTGTAAGGCTTCTTGGGTGGCTGTAGCTATTTTTATTAACCACCTGAATGTAAATAATTTACGAATTCATGAGCAATAGGAAGTTGCTCTATAACTCATTTTTTGGTATAAATATGAGTTATAGAAAGAAGGTCTATAACTCATGCCTTGGAATTGGGAACTACCCGATTGGCCTACATTTCAATATGATCCCGGCTCGATTGCCCAGATGGAAAAACAATTCCTGTTAGGGGTGGGTAGCACCGTTGCCTATCTTAAAACTGTGGAAGAGCAGGAACGGAGCCGTTTCATTGTCGAAATCCTCAGCTCAGAGGGTTTGGAAAGTTTCAAAATTGAGGGGGAAATTCTAGATAGAGAAAGTTTACAGTCTTCAATTAGGCAACACTTTGGACTACGCGGCGATGTGAAAAAAGAGGCGGATAAAGAATTTCGCATGGCAGAGCTTCTTTGCAATGTGTATAAATCTTTCAATAAGCCGTTAACGGATGAGATGCTTTGGCAATGGCATTCTATGCTTTTTGGAAGGTCGTCTCATGTTGCCGACTGCGGAAAATATCGCACTCATGCAGAGCCTATGCAAATTGTCTCCAATCGGTATGATGCTCCAAGAGTTTTTTTTGAAGCGCCCCCTTCGGCTCGAGTTCCCCGTGAAATGGCCGCATTTATTCAGTGGTTTAATTCTACCCATTCATCTGTTTTAGAGCGGGCGGCGATTGCGCATGTGTATTTTGAGAGCATCCACCCATTTGAAGATGGGAATGGAAGAATTGGTCGTGTCCTAGTGGAGAAGATTCTTTCTCAAGGCGCTGGACAGCCCATATTGATTGCCATTTCTAAAGTATTAGAAAAGCAAAAGAAGGAATATTACACAGCACTGGAACGGTGCAATCGAACGTTGGATGTTCACCATTGGGTAGAATTTTTTGCTCGCATCATTTTACAGGCGCAGGAAGAGGCGATGAATCAGCTCTATTTTTTAATCGAAAAATCGAAGATGCTGAATACTCTTTCTGGACAAATCAATCCACGCCAGACGAAAGTTTTACTCAGGATGTTTGCAGAAGGGCCGGATGGTTTTAGGGGTGGCTTGAGTGCTGAAAAGTATATTGCGATCACAAAAGCGGCCAGAGCGACAGCCACGCGCGATTTAGCAGATTTGGTTGAAAAGGGCGCGTTGATCAAAACCGGAGAGCTTCGCCACACTCGATATAGATTAAATATCAAAGGGAAAAAAGGATGACGAAGATGAAGGTTGCGTATAAGGGCGATTTGCGTACGGAATGTATGCATGAGAGTGGCACGGTGATCGAGACCGATGCGCCTAAGGACAACCAGGGGAAAGGAGAATGCTTTTCTCCAACGGATCTGTTTGCCGTCTCTTTAGCCTCTTGTATGCTTACGTTGATGGGAATGCAGGCGAAAAAGTTGGGAATTGATTTGAAAGGGGCCAGTGCAGAGGTGGAGAAAGAGATGGTCTCTTCACCGATGAGACGGGTGGGGAAGTTGATCGTTCGGTTCCGTATCCCAGTGGCGCCGAACCCAGAAGCGCGGGCCAAACTCGAGCAGGCAGCTCTCACTTGCCCAGTTCACGCTAGCCTTCATCCTGATATTCGACAGGAAATCGACTTTGTCTGGGGGATCTAGTGCGTTATTCAAATCGGGCTGCATTTGCAAAATCTCTCAAAAGTGCTGCTCCCAATCTGTTCAGCCATGTGTATTTGATTGGAATTGCGGATGATTATGAACGGTCGCAAGCATTCGATGCGATTTTACGTTATTTGGCTACGCCCGATCGATTGATCCAACGCTTTTCTGGAGTCGATCTCAACTTGAAAGAGGTATTCAACCATTTGCAGACGGCAAGTCTCTTTGGCGGCGAACCGATCGTCTGCATCGATGAGTTGGAAAAAGCGGCTAAAAAAGTGCAGCAAGAGCTTTTCGCAGAGCCCATTACTTTTGGCTATCTGATTGCGGGAACTCGTTCGAAAACTGGATTGAGTGCTGCGGCGGAAAAACATGGGATCGTCCTCGATCTTTTGGATGAAAAACCGTGGGAAAAAGAGAAGAGATTACAAGAGCAGTTCGAGTCCAAAGTGCGCAATGCAGGCAAATCGGCAAGAGCCGAGGTGATCCATCTTTTATTTGAGCGGCTCGATAAAGATAGCGCCACATTTGATAGCGAAGTAGACAAGCTGATCGCCTACATTGGCGATCGGAGTCAGATTCTACCTGAGGATGTGATGGCGATCTCTACGGCGAACCGGACCTATACTTTTTGGCAAACAGCTGAAGAGCTGATTTGGGAAGGGCGGGAATTGGGGCCGATGGACGATACGACCTTCCACGGACTCATCCCGGCTCTTCGCTCCCAGTTGCAACTAGGTCTCAAGATCGCCTCTCTACTTGAGCAAAATGCTCCACGCGACGAGTGGGCGGGCGTTCTGCCGAAAGTATTTCCAAAAACATTGGAAAAAAGAACCCCTCAGGCGGCAAAATTAGGGTCCTCCTATTTTCAGCGGGGGCTCCAGACCCTTTTTGATATTGAACTCAAGTCGAGAACTGGATCGCAGCAGCATGGGGCGCTGCTCGATTTTTTCCGCGCAAAGATTCATGTCCATGGCCGGTAAACTGATTTTACTTCCCAATCTTTTAGACGAGAGCCTTTCTCATGAAGGGTTTCTTCCCCCAGCTGTGGCCACGGCTGTCCGGTCGATTCAAGGAATAGTGGCCGAAAGTGAAAAATCGGCGAGGCGCTATGTGCGCCGGTTTCTCTCGCATGAAGAGATGGCGCGTCTTCCAATCCGTCTTCTCAATGAGCACACGCCATCTACTGAATTGGCCGAATTGTTGCTGCCCCTGCAAAAAGGGGAATGTTGGGGGCTCCTTTCCGATGCGGGCCTTCCCAGCCTGGCTGACCCAGGAGCCGATCTCGTCTGGTTCGCTCGCTCGCACCAGATTGCGGTGGAGGCATTGAGTGGTCCCTGTTCTATCACTCTAGCTTTGCAGCTATCGGGGCTTCCCGCACAACGGTTTGCCTTCCACGGCTACCTTCCCCGTGAAAGTGCGCAGCTCGAAGAGGCCATCCGATCGCTCGAAAAGCGATCTAAGCAAGAGTCGGCGACCCAAGTCTTCATCGAGGCGCCTTATCGGTCCCAAAAGCTTCTCGATACACTTTTGTCCACCTTGCACCCCTCGACTCATCTGTGTATTGCCTCGAGTTTGACAGGCCCAAATGAAAAGGTCCTTTCACTGCCTGTTTCTAAATTCAAGCAAACGCAAGTCCAATTGGGCAAAGAACCTACGGTTTTTTTATTCCATTTTTCTTGACTCTGTTTTCTGAATCCAAAATAAGGAAGTTCATACCAACGGAGAGAGCCGGATGATTAACAAGGGGAAAAGAGTCTCATTGGAATACACTGTATTTTTAGAAGATGGAACACAAATTGATACCAATATCGGAGACGAACCCCTTGTATTTGAGTTAGGCGCTAGCCAAGTGTTTCCTGCCCTTGAAATGGCTTTGATGGGGATGAAAGTAGGGGACACAAAAAAGATCGTCCTGAAGCCGGAAGAGGCGTATGGTCCGATCGTCCAAGAAGCCTTTCGTGAAGTGGATTTAGAATCTGTTCCGGAGCAATTCCGTTTTGAAGGGGCCGTTCTTGGTGTACAGGATCCTGCGGGCGGAGTTTTCCCGATCCGAGTTCATACAGTCAAAGACCAAAAAGTCGTCCTCGACTTTAACCATCCCCTCGCAGGTCGTTCCCTCCAATTCGAAGTGAAGGTCCTAGAAGTCTCTTAAAAAAATTATTTTACCACCGAGCACACCGAGAACTCCGAGGCGAGGGAAGCCCTCGCGCTCCCAATAAATAGTCTCGCTTCTTCTCGGTGTGCTCGGTGGTAAATTCTTTAAATGAGTTCTGAGGCGACGGTGTCGTAGAAGAGAAGGCCCCGCTCGGTGAGACGAATATTCTGGCCAGTTTGTACGATTAGTTTTTGCTCGATGAGGGAGTCGAGGGCTTTGGCTGTGTCGGGAGGGAGGGAAGGGGGGAGTGGACAGCCGCTGAGGACACGGAGGCGGACCGCTAGCTCTTCTCTCAATGAGGCGGGATAGGATAGCTTTTCCCGAAAATCAATGGGAGATTCTCCTTGCTTGAGGGCGCGGGTGTAGCGTTGGAGATGGGGAATGTTTCGGAAACGCTCTTTTTCCCAATAGCTAAAGGCGGAGGGGCCAAAACCTAAAAAGGGGCGAAACGTCCAATAACCCAGGTTGTGGCGGGAAGCAAATCCCGGCTTTGCAAAGGCCGAAATTTCATAGCGGACAAGGCCGATCTTTTCAAGAGACTCGAGAGCGAGATGGAGAAAACGGAGACTCTGTTCAGGAGTAGGAAAAGAGAGAAGATTTTTTCTTTTATGGAAAGAGGTGTGGGGCTCGATGGTCAGATTGTAGAGGGAAAGATGGTGGATGGGCAAATCTGCGAGTTGATCGAGCGTGTAGCGCCAAGAGGCCTCAGTCTGATCGGGCAAGTCGTACATTAAATCGATCGATAGGTTGCGAATGCCCGCTTTTTCTGCATTTCGGAGAGCTTCGAGGGCTTTTGTGGCAGTGTGTTGTCTTTCCAGGGTCATGAGCGAGCGGTCATCGAGCGATTGAACACCCAAACTGATCCGGTTTACGCCCACTTGTTTCAGATCTGAAAATAGTTGTTCGGAAGCCTCTTCTGGGTTGACCTCAACGGTGATTTCACAATCGTCTGCTAAGTGGGTGCATCGCTTGATGATTTCACCAATGGCAACGGCGCCGAACAGGGAGGGGGTTCCTCCGCCAAAATAGAGAGAGATAATTTGTTTTCCGTCGAGGAGCGGTTGCTGTCTTATCCATTCGAGCGCCAGCCCCTCTTTCAGTATTTCGTGAAAGCGGAGCTGGTTGGGCACTACATAAAAATGGCAATAAGGGCACTTTTTCGTGCAGAAGGGGATATGAAAGTAAAGAGAAGCTTGAGGGATCATCATAGGGAACAGGATGGGCAGGAATCGGCTTCGCCGGCAGGATAAACAGGATAAAAAACATCCTGCAGCCCCGTTAGGGGCGTATCCTGCAGCACGAAGCGCGTATCTTGTTATTTTTTACCATTTATCGGAGTCGGGATCTTCTAGAACGCCCCGCTTCCAACGGTTCCGATCGGAGAAGGGATCTTCGTCTTCTTCCTCTTCAAGAACGGTCGTTTCTTCTTCGGTACCCCGTTCGGCGGCGCCTTCGGTTTCATCCTCGGTCACGGTTTCGACTTCGAAACTTTCAGTCTCCATGTCAAGGCCCGCATCAGTCATGTTATCGCCCATATCCATATCGGGAAGCGTGTGTGGTTCCGCATAGGCTTGGCGGGAGGGGTTCCTCTTCGGTGTCACGTACTCTTCCATGTCACCGCTCTCTTTCATGAAGCGCAGCCGCTCTTTTTCTTCATCAATTTTGGATTTGATCCCACGGATCTCTTCCTTATGCTTCTCCATGTCTTTCCTAGGGACCAGGCCAAGGTTCATCCATTGCTCAAGATCTTCTAGTTCAGTCTCTAATTTCTTTAGACGCTCGCTCTTCATGACTCTCTTTTACGGTGGGTTTTCCCCTTAGCTACAGCATCGGGGTGATAAAAGTAAAACATTTTTTTAAATTTTTCCAACTTTTATGCAACGTAAAGTCGCAAAGAAGGGGGAATCGAGACTTTTACACTATTTTCCTTATTTTGCTCAAGTGAAAGATTTTCAAATAACTTTGGGTGTGGTATCCGGTGAAGGAAGGAGCCACTCGATGCCTGAGTTTCCAGATCATGCACAGCTTGCCAATATCGGTTTGATCGAAGAGCTGTATGCAAAATATTTGCTCGATCCAGAAAGCGTCGATGCTTCTTGGCGCCATTTTTTTGAGGGGATCGATTTTGCAGGGATTTTAGCCGCTCGAAAAGGGGCTCCGGAAACGGGTGATCGAATCTTTGAATTGATCCAGGCATATCGAAGATTTGGCCATTTGATGGCAAAAGTCAATCCCATCGAAACGGCAGAGCCGACTGTTCCTGAATTGTCCTTGGAAGTGCTGGGGTTTACGAAAGAGGAATTGGATCAACCATTTCCCACCCATGGGTTGGTCGGCGGTGCAGAAGCCCCTTTGCGAGAGATCATTGCGGCGCTAGTGGAAATTTATGGGTCGCGCATCGGTATTGAGTACATGGATCTGGATAATCCAGCTCTTGAACGGTGGATCCAGTCGAAGGTGGAACCGAAATTAACGATCGATCTGAGCCCAGATGAAAAGCAGCTGATTTTAGAGCAGCTCAACAGCTGCGAAACATTGGAAAACTTTCTCCACACGAAATATGTGGGGCAAAAGAGATTTTCATTGGAGGGGGGAGAGACGGCGCTTCCCATGTTAGCCGAGATCATCGAACTTGGGGCAGAGAAGGGGATGGAAGAGATCATCATTGGGATGGCTCACCGGGGACGTCTCAATGTGCTCGCCAATCTTCTCAACAAGCCCTACGCGGTGATTTTTCGGGAATTTGAAGATACGCTCGAAGGGAATGGGGATGTGAAATACCATAAAGGATTTTCCTCCGATCGGACACTGAAATCGGGCAAGGTCATACATCTTCATCTGTCAGCTAATTCCTCTGCGTTAGAATCGGTCGATCCCATTGCGCTCGGTTTGACGCGAGCGAAGCAGGTGGTGAGAAACGATGAAGAGAGAAGAAAAGTGGGCGCTATTTTGGTCCATGGCGATGCAGCGCTCAGCGGACAGGGAGTCGTGTACGAATCGTTGGAATTGATGCACTTAGCTGGTTATTCCACGGGCGGAACGGTCCATTTAGTGATCAATAACCAGATCGGGTTTACGACATTGCCAGAAGAGGGACGTTCCACTCGCTATTGCACAGACATTGCCAAAGCATTTGGCTGTCCCGTATTTCATGTGAACGCAGAAGATCCAGAAAGTTGCGTATATGTCGCCAAACTGGCCCTGGAGATCCGCCTCCAATTTCAGTGCGATGTGTTCATCGACCTCAACTGCTATCGGAAATATGGGCACAATGAAGGGGATGAGCCCGCTTTTACGCAGCCAATTCCTTACCAGATGATCCGTTCTAAAAAATCGATTCGGCAACTCTATTTCGAACAGTTGGGAGGGACTTCGGGAGCCCAAGAGTTGGAAGAGGCATTTAGGGCGCAGCTCGGAACTGCATTTGAAAAAGCAAAGGGGCAAGAGCCTCAGTTGCCAGAAGAGCAGTTTGGGTCGAGCTGGACCCAATTCAAACAGCCCGCAGATGAAACCCTTTTTGAACAATTTGGAAGTCAGGCCAATAACGAAGTGTTGCGCAAAGTGATTCAGGGATTTTGCCAAATCCCAGAGGGATTTCATCTCCATCTAAAATTGCAAAAGTGGCTCAAAGAGCGGTTGGAGATGTTTACGCAAGGATCCTCGATCGACTGGGCCACCGCCGAATGTTTGGCTTTCGGGTCGCTCCTATTAGAAGGAACTCCTGTGCGATTGGCGGGACAAGATTCGCGCCGAGGCACCTTTAGCCAACGCCATGCAATGTGGGTCGATCAAGAAAATGGGGCGCTTTACTTTCCGTTTTCCCATTTGGATCCGAAACAGGCGCGCGCCGATATCATCAATTCGCCTCTGTCTGAATTTGCCTCTCTTGGTTTTGAGTATGGGTATAGCTGGGGAGATTTCCGCGCATTGGTTCTTTGGGAAGCGCAGTATGGGGATTTTGCCATTGGTGCGCAGACGATCATTGATCACTACATCACCACCTCTGAGCAAAAATGGGCTCGCTATTCTTCACTCGTTCTGCTCTTGCCTCACGGCTATCAGGGAGAAGGGCCTGAGCATTCTTCCGCAAGAGTCGAACGTTTCTTGCAGCTAGCGGGATACAATAGCATCCAAATCGCAAATCCGACGAATCCTGCTCAATACTTCCATCTCCTTAGAAGACAGGCACTTAGAAAAATTAAAAAGCCGCTCATTGTGTTAACGCCCAAAGCGATTCTTCGACTCGCCGTCAACGTCAGCCCGCTGAATGCATTCACAACAGGTGAGTTTCAAGAAGTGCTCGACGATCCCACTTCGCCTCAAAATCCATCCCGCGTTCTATTCTGTTCGGGGAAGGTTTATTATGATCTCCTCACGTACCGTAAACAAACGAACGTGGCGATCATTCGGATTGAGCAGCTCTACCCTTTCCACCGTAAAAAGTTTGAACAAATCATCAGCCGCTACACGCAGTGTAAAGACTTCCGCTGGGTTCAAGAAGAACCACAAAATATGGGCCCCGCAGAATATATCCAACCGCTGATTCAATCTTCATTGCCCAAAGGGGCCGTGTTGCGCTACGTCGGAAGAGTTCGAAGTGCAGCGACGGCTACTGGCTCCCATAAAAAGCATGCCGAAGAATTAGACCAATTCATGAAAGAGGCCTTCCTGTGAACCTATCTCCGAATTCTTCACAACTTCTTTACGGCACGCTTTCGGCCGCTTTTCACACCTCCGGCCTCGTAAATATGATCGTCCCGATATTCACTTCGGTCCGAATTCGGTGCAAAAATCGACTCGAAATCGACCATAAATCAATTATTAAGCATTCGGAGATAGGTTCATG
>Ga0334722_10002102_pt1 | contig 23144 bp, 22 predicted proteins | sample C3_bottom_MG_FD_207210 | JGI IMG/M metagenome (GOLD analysis project Ga0334722, IMG submission 207210) | Sediment microbial communities from Yellowstone Lake, YNP, Wyoming, USA - C3_bottom | ecosystem: Environmental > Aquatic > Freshwater > Lake > Sediment | place: USA: Wyoming | collected... | reverse complement strand
CTTTCGGTCTTTTGGATCTTCAGGATATCATAAGAACTGTTGCCCTTCACCACGCTCACACGGTCGGGCACATTCCCGTAGTTGCGACGGCTGCGAAAGATCAGGAAACCCCGAACGCGAAGTTTTCCCGACAGGGCATCTACGGTCTCAATAGCTATTTTCGTTCGCACGCTGAATCCCGCCAGCCGTTCCCGTTCAACGCTTGTCTCACCTTTCAGGTTCTCCGCCTTCACCACGACGGTCTCGAAAAACGGCTCCGCTTCAGCCCCTGCAGCAAGCTCGACCTGGGAAAGGATCTCGGCCGGGAAATTGAGTTCCGCGCGCTGTTCGGTCGTCAGCACCGGACGTTTTTGATTAAATACCACCGGGGGCTGCGCCTTTTTTGGTTCCAGCGGTTTCTCGCTTTTGCAGCCGAACGCGAGGAACGACAACACCGCAAGAAAAACACCGTATTTAATAGCCATACCGGATCTCAAAGCGTTTGAATTCTCCCTTGTAGGGTTCGTACGATATGTCCACGCTGCTTACCCGTGCGCCGGACGGGCCTTTGTGGCACCAGCCGAGGACCGCTTCGACCTTCAGGGTCTCCCCCTCGAACAGCGCCTCCACCGACCCGTCAGAAAGATTGCGGACCCAGCCTCCCACGCCGATGCGCTGTGCTTCCTCGCGGGTGCTGGCGCGAAAAAAAACGCCCTGAACGCGTCCATAAATGATCGCGTGAGCGCGAAGAAAGTCCTGGTCCTTTTTTTTCGCTGCCGAAGACATATCCTGAAGAGTAGCTGGTGGTAAAAGCTTTTTTCATTCACCCGATTCACTGAAAGTGTAATTACTTCTTTTCCGTCAGAGTGCCGTTTGCAGGGTCATACTCGTAATTGTCGCTTTTGAGGGTCAGTCCGCTGAAAGATGACAGTTCGCCAAGGTCTGCGGGATATCTCCCGTTGGCGCCATTGAACTCCTGGATCGACTTCCGGAGCTGTTCGACATTCAGATCCTTATCGAACTTCCTGGTGTTCTTTAAGGATTGAGTAAGCGTGTCCCCATATTTCCGGACCGTATTCTTTTCCTCGGAGCACGACACCACGCCACACAATAAAATGGACAACACAACCAGTCCCGTATTCGTCAGTTTCATGGTTTTCCCTCAGGTCCTCCAAAGACTATGTTTTTGTGACTATTCAGGTCGAAAAGCAAGGCGTCTCGCGCAAAGCCGCAAAGCGCGCAAAGAAAGACAACGACACAACTTTAGAAAAACAGCTCGATGTGGATGCGAAGACTTTAAAGCAACGTCTTGTTTTAACCCTTTATGGAGCTTACTTTTTTGTCAGGTTTATCCTTTCTTTGCGTCTTTGCGTCTTTGCGCGAAAATTGGGTTTACTGTTGCTTTTTTATTGGCCACTACAAAACAGACCTGAGTAGTTACATATTTTTACTGTGCCGCTGAAGAGGCATTATCTTCTCCCCGCACCACGCCCGCCGCCCTTTGACCCGCCTTTGCCGCCGCCGGTATGAGTGCTCCTGTTCGGACGGGGCCCCGACACTCTGCCGCCGGTTCCACCCTTGCTGGGCCATGCTCCCGGGTTGGGCCTCGGCCGTGCGCCTGCCTTCCCTGCGAAGGCACCTGTTGACGGCCTGCTGCTTGAAGTTCGCGGGGCTGCACTGCGAGTATAAGCTCCTGCTGCCGGGCGACTGGACGCTGATCTTGTTCCAGGGCTGTAGGGACGGGAACTGGAGCTTGCGGGTCGGGTGCTGCGGCCATCATCCCTTCCTCCGCGAGCTGGCGCGCTGCTTCTCGAATAGCTCGGCCGGGTGTCGGGCCGGGAGCCGGTTGAAGGTCTGCTGCTTCCCGTTCTTGGCGCTGCGCTGCGATATGCACCTGTTGCCGGGCGATCAGACGCAGATCGCGATCCCGGGCTATAGGGACGGGCGCTGCGGCCCTCATCTCTCGCGCCGCGAACAGGCTCGCTGCTTCTGGTGTAGCCCCTGGAGTCAGGCCGTGAACCTGCTTTCCATGCGGATGGTCCCGTTGCCTGCCTTGGGCTGGATGTTCTTGGCGCTGCGCTGCGAGTGTATGTTCCGTGTGCCGGGCGATCGGACGCGGACCTTGTTCCCGGACTATAAGGGCGGGTGTTGCGGCCCTCATCTCGCGCACCGCGAGCTGGTGCGCTGCTTTTCGAATAGCTGGGTCTGGCGTCGGGCCGTCCAGCAGCAGGCCTTGGCCGGGAACTTGTCTTCCAATCGGGATTTCCCGCATCAGGCTTGCGGGCAAATGTTCCTGGTGTGGGACGGCTGGAAGCTGGTCTCGCTCCTGTGCCATAGGACCCGCCTATTGGGGGACGAGTGGTTCCGGTTCGCGCACCAGGGCCGGACTCGCTGCTCCTGGTATCAGGCCGGACCTCCTGATTTTTTCTTCTCCCATCAACCGTCTCTCGCATGACCATGGTTTTGGGACCTGCGCTTAGCGTCTCTTCTCTTTCACCTGAACTCTGGACCCTGGACCCTTGGTCCTGCTGTTGCCTGACCTCAGGCTTCTGTCTTTTGCTCTCGGATTTATAGACCCGTACCTTCTGGCCGCTGTCATCGGTCTTCTCAGCTGTTTCTCTCAGAAGGGCAACCTCAGGGGACGTAAGATGGCGATAGGCGCCTTCTGCAAGATCGCCCAGCGTGAGCCCTCCGGTCTTGACCCTTTTGAGCCTGATCACGGAATGTCCCATGTGGTCGAACATGCGCCGCACCTGGCGCTTCCGGCCTTCGTGGATCGTGATATCGATCCAGGAGTTCGCTTCTTCCTTCCGGATCTTTCGGATCTTGGCAGGAGCGGTCTTGCCGTCCTTCAGAAAGACGCCTGCTTCCAGCGCAGCGATGGCGCCGTCTTCGAGCACGCCCTTGATCTTCACCAGATAGGTTTTGGGAAATTCATGTTTGGGATGCGTGATCAGGTGGGCGAAATCCCCGTCGTTCGTCAGGAGCAGGAGACCCTCGGTATTGTAGTCCAGCCTGCCGACCGGGTATACGCGGACCTTGACGCCTTTAAGCAGATCGTGCACCGTGGGCCGTCCCTCGGGATCGGACATGGTCGTCATAAAACCCGCGGGCTTGTTCAGCATGATATACGTCGGCGGCTGTTTGGGATTGATGAGTTTGCCGTCAACCTTGATATGGTCTTTGTTCGGATCGGCCTTGGTTCCCAGTTCGGTCACGACCGTTCCGTTCACCCGCACCCTGCCCTCGGCAATAAGCTCTTCCGCAGCGCGGCGCGATGTGACCCCCGCAGCTGATATGATCTTCTGTATACGCTCTTCCATGTGTTCCTTTCGTGGATCAGTCCCTATTTTCAGTATGCCATTATACAGACTATCCAGGCGAAAAGCAATTAAGTCTGGTAAAAGAAGGGCTTTTAAAACATGTTTTCGTGTCATATTTGCCGAAACTGATGTATTTAAGTATGCGGGAAGGCAAAACGGCAAGGATATTTTCGCGCGGAGACGCAGAGCCGCCGAGAAGGCGTTAAGAACGCTGCTCTCTTCATAAGATTTAGTTTTCCCTGCGGCCCTGCGCCTCAGCGCGAGACATATCTTGTTTTTGGGCCCCGCTTGTCCGGGTTAGGGCTAGGCGTGATTTCTGAGCATCAGTTCCAGTGGATGAGGGTTCAGGTAGTGCTGTTCCTTCAGGTAGGAATCGCCGTACTTCCTGACGTACTGGTTGATGAGCGTGATCGGGACGATGAGCGGGACAAGACCCTGGCGGTACTGCGCGATGACGTCCTGTAATTCGAGCTTTTCGGCGGAAGAGAGCTGCTTTTTGAAATACCCGGCCATATGCTGCAGCACATTCGTATGATTTCTGATCGTTGCCTGCACGCTCAGGCCTTCCATCAGGCCCGTGAAATACCGTTCAAGCAGCTCAGGCCGTTTATACTTTTTGGAATCAGCAACAAGGCTGCCGAGGGCCTTCAGGTGCTTTGCGCTGTGCGCCATGAGCAGATATTTATGTCGGCCATGGAACGTGACCAGCTGTCCGATCGTTCCTCCATCACCGAGGAACTCCTGCCATCGTTGATACACGAACAGGCGTTCGATGAAATTCTCCCTGATGCCCGGGTCCTGCAGCCCTTCCTCGTCCTCGATCGGCATCAAGGGAAAGCTGCCCATAACCGCCTCCGCAAATAAGCCCGCCCTTCCGCCGGAAAGACGCCCGGGCCGGGAATAGATCTTCGAGTCATGAACGCCGCAGCTCGGCGACCGGGCCTTGAGCACAAAGCCGGAGAGTCCTTCTTGTTCGAAAGCAGCCAGTTTCTTCTTCGACCATTGCTTCACGCAGCTGGTATGGTCCACACCGGTGACTCTCGTAATAAGCCGCGGTGAAGACCTATCGCCCACCAGGTCCATGGCCTCCCGCGGAACAGACAGGCCGCATTCCGCCTCAGGGCAGACCGGCACCCACTCAATGAACTGTCCCAGCGTATGGCGCAGATACGGGTCAAGCTTCTGCCCGCCGTCGTAGCGGACATTGTTGCCCATGAGGCAGGAGCTGATGCCGATTTTGATTGAAGATTTTGATTTCATTCCAGTACCGTGGAGTTACCGCAAATACATGAGGATATTGTTGAATGTGGAGAAGGGAACGCGAGCCAGTAAGGCTTTTTAAATTATCGTTTTTATTGGTAACCGATTCATACCTCGCACGCTAACCGTGATAAAAATCAAGCCACGTGAGACTTGTTACTTTGCTTTTCGACGGCTCGTTGATATAACGACTCAGGAGCAACATCAAAACCGCAGTCCCAAACAAGAGTCGGCCAGGAATCCAGATGAAACTCGGCAAAACGGACAGGGTCGCGCAATGGTTCCGCCGCTTTATATGCGAATACCATATCTTCCAGATCCACTTCTCCGGTCTCACCCGTATTAAACCGCAACCAGATACGATACCTGCCGATATATTTGGCTTCAGAAATGGTAATACAGTCCATAGATCACTCCCTCCTTCTATACCAAGGGTTCAATTCGGTGAAAATCAGCGGTTTCCCACATACTCAGTAGTTCTTCGCGATGTAGTTCCGCCCACTCTTCTATGAGCCCGCGGACCCGGGCCGGAAGCGCTCCGGCGATAAGATTCAACGTGCGAATGTCCATTGAAGCTCGATATTCATTATACTGGACATGAAAATGAGGCGGATTGTGCTCGTCAAAATACATGGTAATGATGATGCCGAGGAAGCGGCATATTTCCGGCATAGTTTAATCCTTTCGCCAGCGCTCCACGTGGGAATGACATTTTCGCGAGCATATATCAGGAAACCAGGTTACCTCGTAGTCCATTTACTCATGCGCTTTTCGATCTCTTCCTGAGAAATGGTTCCTTCCTTCTCCGCACGTTCTATTCCACGTTGTATTTTTTCGATAACGTAAAGATGATACTGAACGTCCTCGAATGTGCAATTATCCGGTAGTTTCTGCAAGAGTGATCTGACTTCTTCTTTGACGGTTTGCATACTATCGACCCTCCTTGCCACATCCAGTATATTGATAATATACAGAGAAGAAAGCTAAAATGCAAGCTGCATGGCCCTGGCCCTACTGCTTCCTCGGTTTGTAGTTTGTAGGTTGGGCTACGTATCACAGCTCAACATTTTTTAAATTCTGTTGGGTATGATGAGGCATTTTGCCCAACCTGTCGGCTAGCCCTGCGCTCGCGCAGACGCCATCCGCCCGGTGAGCATGTACGTGCGCATCTCGCCCTTGCCTTTGATCTTCAGTGTCCCCCGCTCCTCCAGATGATAGGCGTGCTTCAGCCTCTCATAAGTCTCTTCCGTGACCTGTATCCCGCCCTCGATACCGTTGGACTCCATCCGGCTCGCCGTGTTCACCGTATCACCCCACACGTCGTAGATGAATTTTTTTGTCCCGATGACCCCGGCCACGACAGGACCGGTGTTGATCCCGATCCGCAGGGAGATCGGGCCGCGGCCGTCGGCGCTGCGCCGTTTGACCGCCTCCTGCATATCGAGCGCAAATTCGACGATCGCGGTGGCATGGTCCGGCGAAAGGACCGGCAGCCCGGCGACCGCCATGTACGCGTCTCCGATGGTCTTGATCTTTTCAACACCGTGCTTTTCCGCAAGATTCTACGGTATCCTTTTATACTCTTACTGCCGTTAGGAGGTAATAATTCCCGCGATTTAGTCGGATTAAGTAACTTGCCGGTTAAAAATGGATTGAAACTCTACGGCTTTTTTAATAATCTTCTAAGCAGAGATCTCCCTCCATAGAAGTTATATCCAGTGCTACAGCAAGAAAAGCAAAACAATTGTGCGATTGTATCATACAATTATTTGTATGATACAATTTATTGTATGGTTATTTGTCTACAAATAAAAACTCTTTTTAGGATCCGCTACTCAAATACTCTGACAGTCCCTTTGTTGGAATTGGTTTCTCAGGCCGGAATATAAAATTCATGCAGATCACCTTAACGTTTTTTGTAGGTTAGCAAATCTATGAGTTCATCGGTCTGCTTACATTTTGCGATTTGATCGTCTAAGGACTTTATATATAGCTCGACTTTCTTGACTGCCTTAGGGTTCGATTGATCAACATACTTCAGGATACGTTCCTTCAGATCGTTAAGAAATGATCGCATATTGTCATTCGCTTCTTTTTCGTTTTGAGGATCAAATTGGACGCCATGTCCTGCGATCATAAAAGTGTGAGCTAACACTTGAAATGGAAATAAAGCAACCGTCTCACCATCACTTTTAACCATTCGTGCAAACAATTTTTTGACGCACGCATCATCTGAAGTTGAAATATAATCACCGACAACTGGATCTACTTCCACGAAAGGTGTTCCTCGTTCATCCGCATCGCGTTTAAAAGCACCAACTTCACTTTCTCTGGAATATGCTTTTTGATATCCCGAGCCGATTACATGAGAAGCAGTGTGATGGATTTTACCGCGAGTAATATATCCACGACACATTACCCCTTTGATTAGAAGATTAAATACTGCTACCCAGCAGTGGTTCAGTAGATTTATTACTCCAGCCGGCGATACCTCACTTGATACTATGAGGCTGTCTGATATTTGCGTCAATTGAAAGTCGAGATCGAGATTGATATAAGAACTTTGAGGGCAGGTTGTAGGACCTTGCGTTAAATAGTTTTTTCTGCCCTCAGGCGACCCCATTTCTTTTAAAATCTGCAAGAGGTCGTCCAATGTCGGCCCAGAACCATTCTCGGCCGATTCAACCATGCTTTTAAAGCCTAGAACATCTATAAAGCCGATAAATTTATCTTTGAAATGTAAGTTGGTCTGCATTTTGATCTCTATACTAGAATGCGAAAGGGACTAAGGGTCAGGTCTACTTTCATGTCATTTCAAAAACAGGTATAGGCAAAAAAGGATAAATGACAACTAAGTAGACCTGACCCTATGATTGTACTATGATTGTACGGAGTTATGTCGTTCTTCTTTATTTCGATGATGCTAGGTGACGCCATATTAACGTTCCATCAGATTCTCTTGAACCACCAAACCGAAACGCTTTTTTCTGCTCCCATGGCAACCATGCGGGATGATAGGTGACAACAAAATCTATGTCGCCTGATACGGTTGACTCAGCGAAAGGATGTGGCAAACCAGTTGTAGATTTTTCACCAGGGGAAAGTGATGGGATTAAATATCCAATAGGCTCCATTCCTCTTTTATTATTTGTTATAACTGTACGTCCCATAGCATCCTCAATATGGTGCAAATACACATAGAAGGAAACGTTATGCAGTGGAAGAATGCCGTCATTGGATATTACAAAAGGAGCGGTCAATAAATCACCGGCCTGCATTGGAGGTGAAGGCTCTACTGATATACGGGGGAGAAATGACAAAACACCAGAAAGTGTTGCTAAAATGCCCAGTATCCAGAAGAATGTTCGCCATCCTTTTGACACGGATTGTAATATACGGCTTAATCCCGTTTGTTTGTGCTGTGGGATGGTTTTATTTAATTTATGCTTTTGCTGTGCATTTTTTTTCTTAGCCATAGTGTAGGCGTCCTGTTAAATAATTTTGTTCTGCGGATTTTTATCCTTTTTTAACGTTGAGCCGTATGTCGGGCTCGAACTGCTGGTTTGGACATTTTCAACGACTCGTTAGTTCCTTTACTTGTAACTCAGTTGCCACATTCAGAATGAACGACCGTCCACGAAATAGTGCCATGAGAAACGATGAAGGTAAGTTCAACGGTGCCCTCATCATGGCCATCGTCGTAGTCTGCTACGACATGGTCTTTACTTAGGACCGCTATGCGTTTAGGGTTGTAAAATCCTGGCGTACCTCCAATGGAACCTTCGCACGGGATTAATTCGTTGTGTTTCATCAAATCTTTGACTAAATCATTTGTCGGATCGTGAAGTCCCTGCTCAATAAGAAATTGACGGTCTGCGTCTTGTAGTTGATGTTCTCTGATGTCGGTCGGTTCTTCGTTTTGTTGGCTTTCTAATGATTCTGGTCGTTTTTGATCGCTAGTAGTATTCGGTATAGAAGGCGATAGCTGCGGAGGCGGTGCCTGTTTGACTTCTCGAAACCAGCTGAAAATGAGAACTGCGATTACCGCTAGGATAGCAACTATCCATATGATTCTATTAACAGGAAGAATCTTTTTCATCAGATGGCCTCATATTTATTAAAACTAACCAGTTGTTTACTATAAGGAACCTTTCATCTACATATATATAAAACCATCTGCCGGTAGATGAATCCATATACCTGTAGATAACAAGCTTCCATATACAGGTAGATAACTTTTCCGAATTTGAAACTGCTATAAATCATCTACCTGTAGATAAAAGGTATCCCTATACAGGTATATGTTTTCCATTCCTACCGACTACCGCTGCTCTGAACAGCCTGGTACAAGCGCTGCACCAGTGCCTGATTGTACCCGTGGGAGGTCATATTGGCAACGATGCGCCCTCTGATGGGGAAGCCGAGAAGGTAGAGATCTCCGATAAGGTCCAATATCTTGTGGCGCACGAATTCGTCGGGATAGCGGAGTTCCGTGTTAATGACCTTGCCGTCGTACATGATGATGTGGGAATTGAGATACCCGCCGCCGACCTTACCGAGCTTCTGGGCCATTTCGATATTCTCAAAGGTGTTGAAGGAGCGGGCAAGGGCGATATCCTTTGCAAAGGACCCGCTTGCAGGATTGAACGTGAGGAGCTGTTCACCTATAGGCAGCGGGTAGTCGACCCGCATCGATATCTCGAACCCGTTAAAGGGCTCCGCGTAGAGATACTTTTCATGACTCACCTCGTTGCCCACGCCGATTTTCTGACGGATGACAGCAACCTTGGTAAAGGCGGACTGTTCCTCTATCCCTGCCTCTTCGATGAGGTTGCAGAAATCCCTGGCAGAGCCGTCTATGTTCGGGATCTCCTCGTCGGCCTTTACGAGCACGTTCGTTATGCCGTACATGGAAAGCGCCGCCATCAGGTGTTCAATGGTGCGCACCCGCCGTCTGCCGTTGTCCAGGGTGGTGGAATTGGCGGAAAAGGTCTTCGATGAGACAGACTGCGAGTAATCCTCTAGTAAGGTGATATGTCCACGGATGGTCTGGCCGTCAAGCGTTTGAAAGACGATCCCTTCGTTGGCCCCGAGGGGGCTCAGGATGACGCCGGTATTCCGGCCGCTCAATAGCCCAGTCCCGTTCAGGACCACGTTTCCCTTAAGCGTGCGCTGCGGTTCAAGGGAATCAACCACCTCCACCACGCCGGGAGGGATCGAAAGGCCGGCACTGGCGCTCTCCAGCCGCGTGTCCGAAGGCAGGTCCGCGTCGCTCTTGGCGGGCCGATGCTTCAGGGCGGACGCAACCTTGTCGAGCAAGACCTCCAGGTGCAGCGGCTTTTCCATGAAATCGTAAGCGCCGGACTTGATGGCGGCGACCGCTGCTTCGACACCGGCATGTCCGCTCATCATGATGACGGGGAGCTCGGGAAATCGTGCATGCAGCCGTTTGAGGAGCTGCATACCGTCGATGCCGGGGAGCCAGATATCGAGCAGCACCAGCGACGGCTCCATGGTATCGAGCCGCTGCCAGAAGCTTTCAGCATCCGGAAAGGAGAGGACGTTATATCCCTCGTCCTTGAGAATGCCTTCCACGGTGGACGTGATGGAAGTTACGTCGTCTATTATACAGATAGGGTTCATTTAGGTTGTACCTGCAGTTCGTCAGAATTTGAAGTGAACATAGAGTAGGACAATGAGGGGCGTTTGTCAAGGGTATGACGCGCGGAAAAACAGTTATCATGCAAAGAGCAGTTCAGTCGCAAAAAGCGCATAAAGCATGAAAAGCTTCTCAAAATATTTTGCCAAGAGCATAAAAACGCGTTAATACAGAACGAAACGACTATCTTTGCGCATCTGTTTTTGTTCAATTTGCACTTTAATAAAAAAGACAAGACTATCTCTCGCAAAGCTCGCAAAGAACGCAAAGGGAACATTGAGTCAAAAGCTTTTATGGTTTAAAATCCAAAAAAGCAAGCCGTGGCTTAGGCTTTTCTTGGCGTCCTTTGCGAGCTTTGCGAGAGACGCCTTTCGTTTCTAATTTTATATTCCGGTTTGTCCGGGTTAGAAAGAAGACCCGGCAATCGGAAGAACGAACGTGAAGGTGCTCCCTTTCCCCTCTTCGCTGGCCGCCCAGATACGGCCGCCATAGTGTTCCACGATCTGCCGGCAAATCGAGAGTCCGAGCCCGGAGCCCTCGACAGTGCTCGTCAGCACATCGCCTGATCGCCGGAACTTTTCGAAGATCATGGCGAGGTCCTGGGACGGGATGCCGACCCCCGTGTCGGCAACGGAAACAGTGACGCCCGGAGGCGAATCTCCGCGTGTCATCGACACCGTGATCCTCCCTCCCGCAGGCATGAACTTGATGGCATTGGACAGCAGGTTCATCACCACCTGCACGAGGCGGTCACGGTCAGCGCGAACGACCGCAAGACCCTCTTCTACCCGTTCCTCGATGCGAATGTTCTTCTTCTGTGCAAGCGGAAGAATCCCGGCTACGGCCGCCCGGACGATCGCCTCCACGACAAGGTCCTCATCCCTCCACAGCATGACACCGGACTCGATGCGCGACAGGTCCAGCAGTTCACTGATCAGGCGCGCGAGCCGATCGGCCTCGCTGTTGACCGTCTCGAGCAGTTTCTTCTGCCGGTCCTTCTGCATGTCCGGCTTGATCAGGATGAGCTCGACAAAGGCCTTGATCGAGGTGATCGGCGTGCGCAGTTCGTGCGACACTGTTGAGATGAAGTCGGATTTCAGCTGGTCAAGGCCTTCAAGTTTTTCGTACGCTTTTTTCAGCTCGACCAGGGAGCGCTCAAGATCGCGGTCGCGGCTCTGGATCGCGGACAGCATCGTATTGAAGCCGTCGGCGAGTGCGGAGAATTCCTCGGTGCCGGCGCCATGCGCGCGGCTCGCATAGTCCTTGTCCCGGGAAACCGCTCCCATGAGCCGCACAAGATCGTTCACCGGCGCGGTCACGGCCCGCTGAAGGCGGGCAAGCAGCACCGATGCCGCGGCAAGGGACAGGAGCACGATGACGGACAGGCCCAGAACGTACTGGAGCATGCGCGCGCGAAATTGACGCAGGCTCGCCCTGATGGTTATCGTGCCGATCCGCTCATTGCGCAGATGAATGGCGCTGGTCAGCTCCAGGTGGTCGGAGTCGAGATCATGACCGTCCGCCGGCGGCGTCCGGGGAGCCCGGTCCTCCACACCAGTGCCCTGGTACGCGGCGAACAGCATGCCGTTCCGCGTATAGAGCGCCGCATTCTCGATCTGCTCATCGGCCCGGAGCGCCCCCAGGATCTCAGCGGCCTCTTTCGGAGCATTGAAAATCAACGCAGCCGTGCTCTGGTTTCCGATGATATCCGCCTTGATGGAGACGTCGCGGACAAGCGCGTCCCTCCAGGTCCGCAGCTCAGAATTGAACAAGAGCGTGACCGCGACCAGCAGCGCCGCGCCGGTCGCTGCAATGTTCACCAGAATGAGCCGCTGTTTCAGGGTCCTCATGCCGCATACCCCTTCACTTCCCCGTCCGGGAGACTCCGTAGAGCGTGCCGGCCAGGTTTAAAAGCTTGGTGCTGATCCGCAGTCCCGCAGCGCCCGCGGTTTCGGCATTGATATTGAACCGAACCCGTTTGTTGTCAAGGTACATATTGATCATGACCCCGCGCCGGGCATATCCCTCGGTGTCTCCGATGGTCAGCGTCGGCTGCCCCTGCAGGACCTCAAGCACTTCGGGCAGGCTGTTCGACACGGTTGAAGACAGGAACAGGACCTGGCACACCCGGCTCTCCTCCGACTTTTTAAGGAACACCAGGGACAGATGCTTCCCCATGATTTCCTGCCCGTCAAGCGCTTCAAACGAAGCCTTGTCAGGGAGCTCGCCCAGAACACAGAACCGTATCATCCCCTCCGGGACGTTCCCGCCATGACCGCGCAACGGCCATTCCACGAATTTTATGAAATTATACACGAACTCGGCCTTTACCTGGTACTCGGCCGGGGCTGAGGTCCTTCGCTCCGCTGCGAACGCATCCGCACCCTGCAGAAGGCCGGCAGCGAAAAGCACGATCGCGGCTGCTGCGACGCGGCGCCTGACCGTGCCGGTATCAGAACGCATAGGTCACCTTCGCCCGCACGGTCCTCCCCTCCTGTTGAACGCTGTCGAGCGGCAACAGAACCTGGGACGCGGGATCAGCATACTTCTTGTTAAACAGGTTATCGACACCGACCGAAGCTTCCACGGTGCGCTGTTGGTTTCTGCCGAGCAGTGTCAGATTCGTTACCGCGAACCCGCCCAGTTCCTGCACGGTGTCCGTGTATCTCGGTCCGGTATACTGCTCCTCGATCCCGGCAAAGAACCGGTCCGGGAAAAGCGGAACCACCAGGTTCACTTTAGCCAACTGCCTCGGCGAATTGCTCAGAAGCTCTCCGGTATCCGGGTTCGTGGCCTTCTGCAGTGCGCAGCTGACCCGTGCGCTCCCGCCGCTCTCCCAGTTCTTTAAAAGTTCGATCTCGGTTCCCGACGCCTCCGTCCGCTCCTGGTTCTGGAACGAAGAATTGCCGAGTGAGTCATAGGTTTCCGTGATCAGATTCCGGATGCTGTAGCTGTACCGGCTCGCGACGACGCGCAGACCCTTCCCCAGATCATGCTCGTACACCAGTTCATAGGTCTTGATCTTTTCCGGCTGCAGGTCGGGATTGCTCAGGATAGTAGGCGGCGCGGCGTAGTACAGTTCGTAGACCGACGGGGCCCGGAATGCGCTTCCGTAAAGCAGTTTAATGACACCGTGTTCGTACGGCGTGATGATGGCTGCCAGGCGGGGATTCGTTGTTCCTCCGAAGGTGCTCGCATAATCGTAGCGCACCCCTGCATAGATACGCAGCGCTGCAGAGACCGCGATCTCGTCCTGTAGATAGGCCGCCCACGAGCGGGACCTGCGGCGATCATCGAGATCGATATTGTACTGGTCCTGCCGTGCGTTCACCTCGTTCTCAACGCCTGCGATGACGCGATGGATGTTCAGGAGCCTCGTCGAAATCCGGACATCGCTTCCATACCACATTCCCTCGGACTGGTCCCTGTACACGGCCCCGGTGTATAGATAGTCGCCTGTAAACCGGTACTCATCGTAATAGACCCGGAGGGAGAGGTCCACGCCTTCGCCCACGCGTTTGTCGTACTGCGCATCGACATAGCCCCGCACGTCTCTGGTCAGGTTAGCCGGGTCGTTGAAATCCGTGCCATAGGAAGCGGTCGGAACGCCTTTTGTCCGCTCCGCGTATACTCCCGACAACTGGAACCCGTTGCGTTCAAACCGTGCATACCCGCTCCGGGACCGGTCATAATCTCCGTTATCCGCATAACCGCCATTGGTTGCCCGGGGATCAGCCAGGGCATACTCAGGATCGAACTCCCGGAAATACAGGTTCCCGCCCCTGTTTCTGTATCCTGTTGCGGAAATAGTGGTCGAAGTGCCGGCAGGACCCGCATCACCATAGGTTGCCCGGCCCTTGAACAGTGCGTGGCTTCCGGCCTCGGCTGACAGCTCCGTCCCGGCGATGTCTTTTGCGCGGCGCGTGAGAATGCTCACCACCGCGAAGAAGGCGTTGCTGCCGTACAGTGATGAACCGGGGCCGCGGGATATCTCGATGCGCTCGATGAGGTCAACATCCAGAACGAACTCGGTGCCGATGGGGGCGGAGGCATAGATGGCTTCGTTCACCCGATGCCCGTCCAGCAACAGCAGAATGCGGGTATTATAGTCTCCGAGCCGACCGAATCCCCTGACCCCCACGGATTGATAATTGCGATCGTAGGTGGTGTAGAATCCCCGGACGCTCCTCATGATGTCCGCCAGGGTCCGGTAGCCGAATTTCCGGATATCCTCCGCAGTGATGATCGTCACCGAGGACGGCGCTTCGCTTATTTTCTGTCGATACCGCGAGGCGCTGACAACCGTCTGCACCTCGATCTCCATCAGCTCTTCCAGGCTGAGACTGCGCAACTTCTGGTTCGGGGATCCGCTCCCGCCCGTGCTCGACAGGGGGGTATCGGCCGGTCGACCCTCTTGAACAGTCGCGCCCTCCGCTGACCCTGCAGCGGGATTGGCCGAAGTGACGGCAGTGAGAAGGACCAGCAGAAAGCCGGCCGAGGCTCCGATCGAGCGAAAGGACCGCATCAGTAATCTCCTTTTGAGCAAGCGCGCAACATGGTGAAGCGATCACCGGAAAAGCAGGCTCCGTCGCTTGAATGTTGTTCGGCGATCAACGGCGTCATTGTTAAAAAAAAAGGGGGCGAAAGCCCCTTTAAACGTGTTCCTAAGTATTTAGGAGAAGCGGACCTGTCATGAGACCGGAGCATCCTTGTCAGTACTCCAGAACGGTGCCCGCAGGCAGGACCTCGACCGATGCCGCATGATACTCGCCAGCACCGTCATCGTATCCATCGAACTTCACCTGCACCCATGCTCCATCGACGAACAGTCCCTGCAGATCCGTTGGCGGCTTATGGCTGCCTGCCAGGGTATTCCCCGGCAGATATTCAAGCGCAAAGGACCATTGCGGTGCGCCCTGAATTGCAGAGACCGTGCCCGCCACGTTCAGGTAAATACGGCTCGCGGCAACGGTTCTCGTCTCAAGGTCGATGGCTCCGGTCAGAACGCTCACCGGGAAGCTCCCGGTCTGTGCCGTGGACAAGAGCGTATCCATGTTCGGCTGACGCGACGACAGGATGCCCGAATAATCCACGGTGAACGTTGCGCTGCTGGTGACCAGCTGGAACGTGTCCGCAGCCGTATCAAGGGCCTGAAGTGCGCCGGTCACCCCATAAGCCCTGCCGCTCTGGTTCATATCCAAAGCGCTGATCGAAGAGAGCTTCATGGCGACAGCGCAGGCAGAGTTCCCGAAATCCGTTACCGTGAACTGCTTCAGATCGAAGTCGATGCCCAGATCGTTATACCGTCCCTCCTGAACCAGCACCGAACCGTCCGGGGACCCGCCCCTGATGCTGACCGTGCAGATATCCGTGGCAGGATCGCAGGAGAGCGATCGCTGCTGCCCACCATCATCAAGAAAGGAGCTGTACGAGCACGCGGATGCCGCATCAAGCTGGTCCATCAAGCGGACGCTTTTCCGGAAGTCGATATCGATCCTGTTGTAGCGGCCTGCGGAACAACTCGCCAGAGCGACAGTGTGGGCGCTGTTCGTCAGGTTCGCAATATTCAGGAAGACCGGGGAATCCAGCACCGTGCAAACGTTGCCGGTCCCCGAGTTCACCAGCCGCACGCCGCTGATGTTCGTAATGACCTGTTTATAGAAAGAGATGTTGTCCGAGATAAAGAGCGCGACCTGGCCGTTTCCACTGGCCGGAGGGGAACCGGATCCTGCGCCGCAGGAGAGAGCAAGGAGAAGCAAGGCACTTGCGACGATGGTCGATGCTTTTCTGAAGGCAGGAATCTTCGACATAAGCACACCGGGTACACAACACCGCACGTTGCTGCTGATTATGGAGCTTCGAATCTTTTCTAATACTACCACCAGCCTTGCACCTAGTCAAGTCATTTAGGGATAGCACAAATTTATTATTATTTGAAAACAACTTTTATTAGTGTGGAAACGAACGTCCGTTTGTCGCTCTCATCGTCTGCCCACACCTTGCTCGCTTCCGCTTTCTTTCCGGACCGGACCAGGCTTATTTCCTCAGAATATTTTCTACGATTCCCTTCGCATTTCCTTTGACTTCTTTTTTCTTCGCACCAGCCTTTTTAGAAGATTTTTTATTTCCCGGGCTGCGGGCATCCAGCTTCACCTGTTTTTTGAGAACCTTCCGAACATCAGCCATGCGAGCACTCTGCTCCCCGGCCATTTTTGTCGCAGCAGCGTTCTTCGACGTTGCCGAACAAACTTCTTCCGCAAGATCGATGCCGAAAGCAGCGGACAGGTCAGCGCCTTCAATGATGCGGGAACTCTTTTTCGAAGCCTTCTTGAGCAGGTCCTCAGCCTTGTTCGATACGGTCCGTTTGATCAGGCCTGCCGTATCAACACCGCGAAGCGTAAAAAAGAGCGTCGGGTCTTCGTCGAGCCTGGCGCCGATGCCGTAGAGCGTTGCGGCAACATGCTTGCACATGCTTGCCCAGTCCGGACAGGAGCAGTCGAACTCGATCTCCTTGGGTGAGGGGAACAAGCCCGTATTTCGCTGCATGAAGGTTTCTTCGAGGGCCTTGGGGAATTTTCCGGTCAACAGTTCTTCAAGGGACTCCAGCTTGCCGGAGCACGCGGAGACAACCTGCTGCCAGGTATTTTTATTAAGCTTTTTTATTTTGATGGTGATCGAATAGGGTTTCGCCCGGGAGCCGTGCACCAGGGCCTTGATCTCACCGGCATTGATCTGGAGGTCCAGGACCGCTCCGCACCGGACATAACTCCTGCCCCTGCCGATCCGGTTGGTGTAGTCGGCGTAGGATTCAAGGTTCTTGTTCCACGCCTTGCCCCACCAGGTGCGCGCAATGACGCTGCCCTCAATGATCACCGGCCGAACGTCCTGCTTCTTCTTCAGTTGGGCCAGTTTTCTCTCTGCCCGTTCTTTTTTCACTGCTTTGTGTACATATTTCGGGAAACCCCAAAATGACATGGAAGCTCCTTTCCAACGATAAAGCCCCCCTCACTTTTATCCTCTCCCCCGAGGGGAGAGGGCGGGGTGAGGGGTTTTCATTCGCCCGTGTAGGTCAATAATCCCGATCGTTTCATACTCCTATGATAGTGCAATATCATATCGTCAGCGTAAACATCCCCATCAACTGCTCATTGCTCATCTCCGTGATCCATGCCTCGGACCCGGACTGGATGACATCATTCGAGAGCTTCATTTTCCCCTCGATCATCTCGTCGATCTTTTCCTCAACCGTCCCCTTGGTGATGAACTTGTGGACGATCACGTTTTTCTTCTGGCCGATCCTGAAGGCCCGGTCGGTTGCCTGGTTCTCCACAGCCGGGTTCCACCACCGGTCGAAATGAATAACGTGGTTCGCCGCGGTAAGATTGAGCCCCACGCCTCCGGCCTTGAGGGACAGCACCATATAGGGCACATAGTCCTCGTCCTGAAACCGGGCCACGAGATCCTTCCTTTTTCCCACGGGAGTGCCGCCATGCAGCACAAGACCCTGCTTCCCGAATATGCCTGTCAAAAATTCCGAAAGCGGGCCGGTGATCTCCCTGAACTGGGTGAACACCAGAACGCGTTCTCGTTTTTCATGGATGGTTTCGCAGATTTCGCGCAGCCTGGCGAACTTGCCGCTATCGCTCTCGTCGTACGCCCCGGTCCCGAGATACTGGTCAGGGTGATTGCACAGCTGTTTGAACTTCATGAGCGAACTCAGGATGAGCCCTTTTCGCTGGATGCCTTCCGTGCTTTCGATGCTCTTCCGGATATCCTCCACCAGCTTTTGATAGAACACCGCTTGTTTTCTGCTTAACGACGACCAGGTCTTCATCTCGACCTTGTCCGGCAGATCGGAGATGACCGTCTTGTCCGTTTTGAGCCGCCGGAGGATGTAGGGGCTGATGACCTTTCTGAGACGTCCGTAACCCTCGGGATCCAGGGACAGGTCCCGGGCGAATTTACTGAACTCCTTGCTGCTGCCGAGAAGCCCGGGGTTGATGAAATCGAACAATGACCAGAGATCGGACAGCCGGTTTTCCACCGGAGTGCCGGTCATGACGATGCGGTTGACGGATTTCAGCTTCTTCACCGCCTTGGTCTGCTTGGTGTTCGGATTTTTAATTGCCTGCGCCTCGTCGAGGATGACGTACTTCCAATCGTATACATGGAGCCATTCGTACTTCTGCACCATGGAGTAGGTCGTGATCACCAGATCAAGCTCGTCCAGCTCATGAGCTTCTTTCGGTTCCACCGTCTTGGAATCGGTTCCCGCGGGATGAGCTGTGGTGAACGCAAGATCCGGCGCAAACTTCATGATCTCGCTCGCCCAGTTGGCGATCAGCGATGCGGGAATCACCAGAAGGCTTGCGCCTTTCTCTCCCCGGTGCTTCAACAGGTGAAGCAGTGCCAGGACCTGCACGGTCTTGCCGAGTCCCATGTCATCGGCAAGGCACATGCCGAAATTGAGGGAGTGCAGAAAGGAGAGCCAGCTCACGCCTTTTTCCTGATAGGGTCTGAGTTCCGCTTTGAAAGAAGGCGCCATGGTAACCGGGCCGACCAGTTCAGGGTGACGCATCTTTGCCATGACCGTTTCAAGCCATTCACCGTTCGTGACGGTCACCACCGCGTCAGTGCCGGTGACATTCAGGAGCGATCCGGGGTTTAGCTGCAAACGGAGCGCGTCACGGAACGAAAGCCCCTCGCGTTTGGCAAGCGTGCGCGCTTTTTCGTAGGCATCGAGGGTCTGGCGCAGCTTTTCCGGGTCCACCGCCACCCAGCGGTTCTTGATCAGAACGAGCCCTTCCGCGGATTCAAGCAACCGCCGGGCTTCCTCAAGAGATACCGGCGTATCCTCAAAAAGCAACCCCATATCGAAACTGAGCAAGGCATCCATCCCCACGGTGGAAGGCCGGCTATCGCCCAGGGAGATACTGACCTGCAGCTTTGCTGATCCGCCTTTCCACCAGTCAGGGATGCGGCACAGAATGCCCGACTGCTCGTACAGGGGAATTTCCTGCAGAAAGGTATACGCCTCTTTCGCGGACCAGGCCAGGTGATGGAACAATTCTCCGCTTTCCATGAGACCTGCGATGAAAGCGCTTTCTTTCGCGGCGCGCTGGACCGTCGTGAGCAGCGCGAGCAACCGCATACTGTCCTTGCCGTATTCGGTCAGCGCATGGTTCAGGGGATGTCGTTGCGATCTGCCTTGTTTGTCCAGCGGGCTCGTGTAGGTGGCGAGAAATTCGAAGGGGCGGTCGTCTTTTTTGCTCTCAATGAGGTGGAAGAACACGCGTCCGGCCAGGTGCACGTCGGGACTGTATTGCCGGATGAACTCCTCCACCGTCCCCGGGTACTCCCTGATCTCGCTGCGAAACTCGTCGTGAAGCCGCTGCCAGAGATAGTCCAGCACCGCACTGCTCAGATACTCGGCGCCGGTCATCAGGGGCACGGCCGCAAGCGCGTGCTCCCGCTCCTCAGCGCTCAGCGCGACAGCAACTGTATGCCGGATGGATTCGAGATCGGGAGTGTGTCCGAGCTTGCTCGCGAAGAGACCGCAGAACCCGCGCAAAAAATGAAGCGACGGGGAAAGGGAAACCGTGGCATCGCGGAATCCCAGAAAAAGAAAAGCGCCGTCCGGATTTTCCGAGAACCGTTTGAACAGCTCCCGTTCAAGCAGGATCTTGCTCTTGTCGAAGGGCTCGCGCGTCTCCTGCCACTCCAGCCGCACCGTACCCACGGGCATGATGACCGCCTGCAGTTCCTGGTTCGTGGGTGCACCCTTGCGATGTTTAGTGACCTTGTTCATTCCGCACGCAGCCTTCGTCCCTGCATATCCGACAAAAAACCCTGAGTCTCTATAAAACTCAGGGTCTTCAATGACGTTTTTGAACGCATTCCGGATATTATCTTTTTGCCAGCCACTCCTTCAGCCGCGGACATTTTTTCTTCGCGCGGTTGTCAGTACAATCGCCGCAGATCGTCATATCGGGACTGCAGGGAGTGAAACCGTCAACACTGTGAGCGTTCGCTTCTTTCTTCATCTTCGCGCTTCGCGCCTTTTCGATACTCGTGACTTTAGCCATGCGTTCTATGTCTGGATCGAGGCAACCGTGTTGCCGTCCTCACGCCGACGCGGTCGGCTCGCTCCATATTTAATCCATCCTATAGTTCGGCGCTTCCTTGGTGATCACCACATCATGCACATGCGACTCGCGAAGGCCCGCGCTCGATATCTTGATGAACCTCGCGGTGTCCCTGAGCGCCTTGAGGCTGTCGCAGCCGCTGTAGCCCATGCCCGCCTTCACGCCGCCGATCAACTGGTGCACGCTCGCTGCAAGCGTCCCCTTATACGGCACGCGTCCTTCAATTCCTTCCGGCACGAGCTTGGACCGCTCTTCTTCGTGGGACTGGAAATAGCGGTCCTTGCTGCCGCGCTCCATGGCGCCGATGGAACCCATGCCGCGGTAAACCTTGTAGCTGCGGCCCTGATACAGAATGGACTCGCCCGGGCTTTCCTCGGTGCCCGCAAAGAGGCTGCCGATCATGATGCAGTGCGCGCCCGCGGCAAGCGCCTTGGTGATATCGCCGGAGAACTTGATGCCGCCGTCGGCAATGACCGGGATGCCGGCCTTATCCGCTTCCTTGTAGCAATCCATGACCGCCGTGATCTGCGGCACGCCTGCGCCGGACACGATGCGCGTGGTGCAGATGGAGCCGGGGCCGATGCCGACCTTGATCGCGTCAGCGCCCGCCTTGATAAGGTCGCGCGCCGCCTCGGCCGTTGCGATGTTACCGGCCACCAGTTCGAGGTCGGGATATTTCTTTTTGATCGCCTTGACCGCGTCGAGGACTCCCTGCGAGTGCCCATGCGCCGTGTCCACGACAATGATGTCCACGCCGGACTTCAGGAGTTCCGGCACGCGCTCGGAATAATCGTTCACGCCCACTGCCGCGCCCACGCGCAACCTGCCGAGTTCGTCCTTGCAGGCGTTGGGATACTTGATCTTCTTTTCGATGTCCTTGATGGTAATAAGACCGCGCAGACCATAATCCTTGTCCACGATCAAAAGTTTTTCGATCTTGTGCTTCTGCAGGATCTTCATGGCTTTCTCAAGCGTGGTGCCGAGCGGTGCGGTGATGAGCGGCTCCTTGGTCATGACCTCGGACACCTTGAGGCTGAACCGGGTCTCGAACCGCAGATCGCGGTTGGTGAGAATTCCCACGAGTTTGTTCCCCTTGGTCACGGGCACGCCGGAAATGTGATACTTCCTCATGACATCCAAGGCATCCGAGATCTTGGCGTCGGGCGATATGGTGATGGGGTCGATGATCATGCCGCTTTCCGACTTTTTGACCTTGTCCACTTCCTCCGCCTGCACCTCGATGGCCAGCGCCTTGTGGATGAACCCGAGGCCGCCTTCCTGGGCAAGCGCGATGGCCAGCTTCGCCTCGGTCACGGTGTCCATGGCTGCGCTCACCAGCGGAATGTTGAGAATGATCTTCTTCGTGAGCAGCGTCCGGACATCACAATCCTTGGGCAGCACATCGGATTTTGAAGGCAGCAGCAGCACATCGTCAAACGTGAGACCTTCTCGAATAGGGCCTACAACCATGGGATTTCTCCTTGTGAATAAAAAAGTGATATACGGTCCATGATGCGGGATGAACTGCAATTGCCATCGCGCATCCGGTATTTTATTTATGCGTCAGGGTTGGGTACTTTACCATACCAGGAGGAAAATCTCAAGGAAAACCGGCCACCTAACAAGATTAAAACCGTACGCCTTTCTCGTAAAACACATCTCCCACGCGCTGGATATGGTCGACAACATCGGGATCAGCTATTTGCTCAAAAATGGACAGGTCGATCTTATAGGGCAGAAGCGCGTCGTCGAGTTCGTTTTCAATTTTGTACAGGATCGTCAGAGACAAGCCGGTGCCGTACAGCGTCAGATCGATATCGGAGCCTCTTTTAAAGTTCCCCTTGGCGCGCGAACCGTATAATACCGCCTTGTCAACCTCGGGGAATTTGGATAGAACAGCATGTATTTGTTCGATAGTCTTATCGCTCAGGCCGTACTTCACGATAATTCTTCTTTCAATTTGCTCATCCTGGCTTGCAAGGCGTTAAATTCCGCAAAGTACGCGTTCATAATGGCGCTCACTATTTCGGCTACAATCGCTTCATCGTAGGTATGGGTGGTCTGATTTCTACTCTTGATCATATCCATCCACGTCTCGCCGTTTTCTATCAAGCCGGCCTTGAACGCTTCTCTTGTGGCGTCTTTCGAACCATAGATGTTCTGAGCGCCGCGATTTTCCAGAAAATCTTTCAGCGTATTCCAGGCCAGCTCGTGGGTGAATTCAAAGGCTTGGACAATACCTTGTTTTTCCAGTTTGGAAAGCTCCCGCTGCCCTGCCAAGTCCACCGCTTCAGCCAACTGGCTTAAGGCTTTGCTGAAATTATGAAAGCGTTGTATCCAGCGGATGTCCTTTGCACTCATGTTATACGCTCCTTTTTGACGAGAACCTAATAATCAAAAACCGGATTGGTCATTCAGAAAGGGGTTTTCCTTCCGCTCGTCGCCGATGGTGGACGCCGGGCCGTGGCCGGGAAAAACCTTGGTGTCGTCCGGCAGGGTCAGAAGATTATCTTTGATAGCGCGAAGCAGGGTCTTGAGGTCGCCGCCCGGGGGAAGATCGGTCCTGCCGATGGAGCCGGCAAAGAGCGTATCTCCGGTAAAGGCCACCCCTTGCTCAAGCAGACAGATGCCGCCTGGCGAGTGGCCGGGTGTGTGAACGACCTTGAGCGCAATTTCCCCGACAGTGATCACATCCCCGTGTTTCACAAATCGGTCGGCAGGCGGGGACGAAACTGATTTCATGCCAAAGGCCGAGGACTGATGTGCTGCGTAAGCCAT
>Ga0334722_10002101_pt1 | contig 23153 bp, 36 predicted proteins | sample C3_bottom_MG_FD_207210 | JGI IMG/M metagenome (GOLD analysis project Ga0334722, IMG submission 207210) | Sediment microbial communities from Yellowstone Lake, YNP, Wyoming, USA - C3_bottom | ecosystem: Environmental > Aquatic > Freshwater > Lake > Sediment | place: USA: Wyoming | collected... | reverse complement strand
AGTCGTCAATATCTCGCGCGCAATCGGCGAGTTGAAGGACGCGGGCGTCTGGACGATTGGTCTCGACGGGGAAGCCACGGAGCGCTACGACCAGATCGACCTCACACTACCCACCGCGATCGTGCTCGGGGCCGAAGGACAGGGGCTGCGCCGGCTCGTACGCGAATCGTGCGATCGCCTGGTCTCGATTCCGATGCGTGGCCACGTCTCCAGCCTCAATGTCTCGGTCGCTGCGGCCGTCGTGTTGTTCGAAGCAGTGCGGCAGCGGGCGCGCGCAACCAAGTAGGGGCGCTCGGGCGGGAGTTACTTGGCCGGCGCCGCTGCGGGGCCGAATCCCCTGATCAGCACGAGGTCGGTCGTCGTCGTTCGGTGCGAGACTGCCATGTGCCTGCCGTTGGGCGACCACACCGCACCCGCTCCCCCCTCGCCCTCGAATCGCTTCAGCAGGGACGCGGCGCCGCCGGCCATCGACTGGATCCACAGGCTGGTGGGATCTTCTCTGGCAATAACCACATTGGTGCTGGCGGCTCGCCAGTCGATCCGCGCGATGTCTTCGCCGTCGATCCTCTTCAGCAGGTACGGCGGGCCGCCGGCGATCGGCTGGGCCCACAGGCTCGTGTGGGCCCCTCGCGCTTGGCGTAGCCGACGGAGCGGCCATCCGCCAACCAGCGGGTTGACGGGAGCGTCACCTCCTGCTGATTCGTGCAGTCCGGAAGATCGCAGAGAATCGTAGAATCGCGGCCGTTCTTCCCCTCGCCGCTAAACAGCAGCCGCCGGCTGTCGGGCGACACGCTGAACCCACCGCTTGCCCAACGTTGCGACAGGTCGCGCGGCGCGCCACCGGCGAGCGGCACCGCGCAGATTCCGTAACCTGCGTTCCCCGGACGGCCGCAACTGTAGATTACCGTTCGATCGTCCGGCGTGATCGAAGGAGATCCCGTGTCACCTTCCACCAATGCCGCGACGCCGGAGCCATCGATGTTGACGCGATACAGGCCCGGCTTCTCGCCATCGCGCCGGAACACAACGACACGGCCGTCTGAAGTGATGTCCGCTCTCCATCCGTTCTCGGCGAGCAACTGAGGCGATCGTTCCCCGCGCCTGAGCACGTAGACGTCGCGGCCCTTGTCGGTCCTCGCCCAGTAGACGAGATTGCCGGCGTTGTCGAGACTGAGACCTCCCGGATTGGACGGGGAATCGTGAACCACCTCGGACAAGCCGGTTCCGTCTCCGCTGCCGATCCAGAGGCTCGCGCGGAATTCGTTGCTCGTGGACACGGCGATCCCGCGATCGGCGGTCATGCTGATGCCGTAGAGATTCAGCAGACTTGGCGTCAGAGGCGTGAACGCACCGCTTTGCAGGTCGACCAGGCCAAGTCGGGACCATCCCGCCGTCATCGTGCGTACCATGGCGCGCGACTGGTCGATCCAAGCGGCTTCAACCTGGTCCTGCTGGAGGCTGAGCGACGGGGCCTGGAGCGGGACGCTTCGCAATTCGGCGCCAGTGGCGGCATCGACGATCACGAGCACCCGTGCGGCGCGTCCCGCGACGGAGGCGATCGTGACTCCTGCGATCAGGAGTTGGGTTCCGTCCGACGACCACGAAGGCCGGAACAAGGCTCCGGTGCCCGCGAGGCGGCTGTTGAACGCGCCGTGTTCCGGGGCCGACACGAGCACGCGCTCGTTGGCGGCGTCGGCGTCGACGATCACCAGGGCCGCGCCGCGATTCCGGAAGAAGGCCATGTGGCGTCCGTCGGGCGCCAATCCGACCCCCGACCAGAGGCCGGTGGCAATTCGTTTCGGCGGCGCGCCCCCGACCAGCGGCACGCGCCACAGATCCCAATCTGCGGCGGTATTGTCGCGCGCGACGAGGTCCACGTAGCTGTCGTCGGGCGTAATGGCCAGCGAATGGTAGCGCCGCCCCGCCACTGGTGCGGCAATCTGGTTGACGTTACCCGTCGCCAGCACCATGACCCAGACCGAGAACTCCGACCCATCCTTCTGCAGATAGGCGACGAACTTCCCGTCGGGCGACAGCACGCCCGAAGAGGCCTTGCCCGTCATCGTCAGTCGTCGAACTTCGACGGCGGGCGCGGCGCCGGCGGCTGCCGGCGCAGCTGCAGGCGGTGCGGTGGACGACTTTCGCGCGATCCAGACGCCGGCGGCGGCGAGCCCGGCAACCGCCACGAGTACCAGCGCCGTCGCGAGGCGGTGGCGCTTGACGAGGCCGGCCACGAGCTGGCGGTCCGAGGATGGCGGTGGCGCGGCGCCGCTCGAATCTGTGGCCGGCGCGCTGCCCGGTGGTGCTGACGATGATCCGCCGCCCGGCGTCGCAGCCGCCGGCGCGGCCCCGCGCAGCGCGTCCGGCGCCAGCGTGCGCGCGATCCGCTTGAGGTCGGCGCGCAGTTCGGCCGCCGACTGGCAGCGCACGTCACGGTCTTTCTCCAGCGCCTTGAGAATCATCTCGTCGAGTTTCTCGGGCAGCTCGGGCCGGAGTCGGCGCGGCGGCACCGGTGCCTGACCCAGAATGGCCGCGCACACGACCGCGCTGGTGTGGCCCTCGAAGGCGCGCGTGCCCGTGGCCATTTCGTACAACACCACGCCGAGCGAGAAGACGTCCGACCGCGCATCGATCGGCTCGCCGCGCAGTTGCTCGGGCGACATGTAGCCGACGGTGCCGACGGTGACGCCCGCGCCGGTGATGGGGGAGTCGGCCGGGCGCGTGGCCGCGTCGGCCTGGTCAACCGTGCGTGCGAGACCAAAGTCCATGAGCTTCGGCTGGCCGCGCGCCGTGAGAAAGATGTTGGCGGGCTTCAGGTCGCGGTGCAGCACGCCCCGCGCGTGCGCTGTGTCGAGCGCGTCCGCGAGCGCGATCCCGACGTCCACGAGCGCGGCGACGCCGAACGGCCCGCGACTCAGCCGCCGGTGCAGTGTCTCGCCCTCGAGCAGCTCCATCACCAGATAGCTGCGACCGTCGTGGTGCCCCACGTCATGCAAAGAGCAGATGTTCGGATGATTGAGCGCCGCGATCGCGCGGGCTTCGCGGTCGAACCGGGTCTCGGCATTCGCGTCGCCCATGCTGCCGGGCGGCAGCACCTTTACCGCGACGTCGCGGCCGAGGCGCGTATCGCGGGCGCGGTACACCTCGCCCATGCCGCCAGCGCCGATGGGGGCGACGATCTCGTAGGGGCCGAGGCGAACTCCAGCCGGGAGGGCCATCAGTTCGGGGGATTGTAGCACCGGGCGACAAGAAGGCGCTGCGGCCGTCAGGGCCTGATAGCCAGTCTGAATATCAGGTGCTTGTATCAGGTGCTATAATCTGGTCTTGAAACACGTATCGGAAGGGGGCTGCTGTGCGCACCGTGACGAAATTCTCCGAGGACATCGTCCCGCTTGGCGATTTGAAAATGAATCCCGGCAAGGTCGTCCGTCACGCGGACCAGACCCGCCGGCCGGTGCTGCTCACGAATCATGGCCGCGGTGTCGCCGTGATGCAGGCGCTTGCCGAGTTCGAGAGCGACGGCGAAGAGCGCGCCTTTCTGCGCGGCGTCGTGCAGGGGCTGATGGATCTCGAAGAACGGCGCGAACTGAAGCTGTCCGACGTCAAGCGCCGGCTCGGACTTGCGTGAGATGCGTCCGAGGCGCCGCATCACGCTCGCCGCGTCCGCGGTCGCCGATCTGGAGGCGATTCGTCAGTGGTATGCGGACCAGTTTGTTCCCGACGTCGGTGACCGGTTGGTCCGTGAGGTGATTGGGCGCGTCGAGCGGCTGGCGGAGTTCCCGGAGAGTGGTCGAGTGGTGCCGGAGTTCGCCGTGCCTCGGCTGCGCGAGCTCATTCATCCGCCGTTTCGGATCGTGTACCGGCTGGATGGCGATCGCGTGCGGATCGTTCGGGTGTGGCGCAGTGCGCGGCTGATGAAAACACCGCCACCAGAGGATCGATAGCGCGCGCCTCGCCGGACAACGCGGGTTTCGGGCATCTCCAGCCAGACAGAGTCGTCTACTTGGGCTTCAGACCGGCCGGGGCGAAGCCCGTAATCATGACGATGTCCGAGGTCGTGGACCCGCGCGTGAAGGCCAGGAACTTGCCGTTGGGAGACCAGACGAGCCCACTCGCGTTCGGGTACGGGAGCTTCATCAACACGCGCGGCGGCCCGCCCCCGACGGGCTGGGCCCAGAGGTTCCCTGGGTCCTCGGGCCGCGTGTAGACCACAGATCGGCTGTCGGGCGTCCACTTGTTCGATGGGAGCTCAATCTCCTTCTGAGTGGCGCAGTTCGGCGCCGCTCGCGCTGTCAATCCACACGAGGTCGAAACCGGTGTTCGCCGGCCTTGTGCGGTCAATGGCGATCAGCATGATCCTGGTCCCGTCGGGAGACCACGCCGGGCGGTCGATGGTGCGTCCGGTGATGTACTCGTTGTGGAACTGCGTTCCCTTGCGGGGCGTCGCGAGTGCGCGCTCCCCCGATCCGTCCGCGTTCGCGACCACCAGCGCGTACCCCCGGTTCCGTATGAAGGCCATCTGCCGGCCATCGGATGACCAGCCCACGGCCGACCAGAGACCGGTGGCGATTCGTTTGGGGGGCTCGTCGCCCAGCAGCGGCGCGCGCCAGAGATCCCAGTCCCTGGTCTTGTCTCTCGCGACGAAATCGACGGAACTGCCATTCGCCGTCACCGCGAGCGAGTGGTAGGTGCGACCTATTACGGGCGCGACAATCTGGCGCGCGCTGCCCGTCGCGACCACGCGTAGCCAGATGCTGAGCCCTGCCTCGTCCCGCTGCAGGTAGGCCACAAACTTCCCGTCGGGCGACACCACCCCCAACGACGCCTTGCCGGTCATCGTCAGCGGCCGGATGTCCATGGCCTGGACGGAGCCCGAAACAGGAGTCACAGATCCACGTCGCGCGATCCAGACGCCGGTGGCTCCGGATTGCCTCTGGCCCCCCGACCGGATTCGTGAGTATAATGAATGGTTGCGCGCCTGGCGGATGCCGTCGTGGTGCGAGGGCTGTGTCAGATTGACCGCAGTGGCCAGATTCGGACCGGAAAAGTCTGGGTCTGTTGCGACGTGGCACGCAACGTGCTAAGCTTGGCGTTTCGTCTGGCTGGCGTAGCTCAGTCCGGTAGAGCAGCTGATTTGTAATCAGCTGGTCGGGGGTTCAAATCCCTCCGCCAGCTCCACTGTCCGAGTGTGCGGCGGGAGGAAACCCTTTAGGCGCAGTGTTTCGCGAACGCGGGCTTCAGGTCCGAGGGCGTGATTCTGGCCGAGCAGATAGCGAGAGCCGGGGAGGTTGCAGAGCGGTCAAATGCAACAGACTGTAAATCTGTCGGCCATGCGCCTTCGGAGGTTCGAATCCTCCCCTCCCCACCAGCCTTCGCTCGCCTGCGGAAGAGTTCATTCCTCGGCGAGCTACGGCTCGGCAGGCCCAGTCGGTGACTGGCGAAGGCTGTCGCGCCGAAGCGATGGGAGGGAGGCGTTGAACCGGACCATCGCGAAGGCGGACGAGCTACGGATGGCAAGCCAGTTGAAGCAGGCAGGGTCGACAGGTAAATGGTCGGGTAAGGGAGCGCGCTGCTGGCGGGCTAGCCCGCCGTAGTGACGCGAGGAGAGAAGCAAGCCGGAGCGTCACGAAGGCGGGAGTAACTCAGTGGTAGAGTCACAGCCTTCCAAGCTGTTGGTCGCGGGTTCGATCCCCGTCTCCCGCTCCAGACTTCGCTCGAAGAGCGAAGTCTGCCACGCCGAAGCGGCGAATGCCGCGAAGGCGGGCAGCCGATTCTTCGAGCTTCGTCTCGGCAAGCCTTGAGGCCGAAGCCCGTAGGGCGAAGGCGGACGATTCGCGAGCGACGGCTGGCAAGCCAGCTGAGGCCGCTGTCGGTTGTTGGTATTTTCTTGCCGATGTAGCTCAGTCGGCAGAGCGCGTCCTTGGTAAGGACGAGGTCACCGGTTCGAATCCGGTCATCGGCTCCACTTGGGTAGGCGATTTATTTCGAGGGACCAGCCATGGCGAAAGAGAAATTCGATCGGTCGAAACCGCACGTGAACGTGGGGACGATCGGGCACATCGACCACGGAAAGACGACGCTGACGGCGGCGCTGACGAAGGTGGCGGCGTCGAAGGGCTGGGCGAAGTACATTTCGTATGACGAAGTGGCGAAGGCGTCGGAATCGCAGGGGCGGCGCGACGACACGAAGATCCTGACGATTGCGACGTCGCACGTGGAATACGGGACGCCGAAGCGGCACTACGCGCACGTGGATTGCCCGGGGCATGCCGACTACATCAAGAACATGATCACGGGCGCGGCGCAGATGGACGGGGCGATCGTGGTGGTGGCGGCGACCGACGGGCCGATGCCGCAGACCCGGGAGCACGTGCTGCTGGCGCGGCAGGTGGAAGTGCCGTGCATCGTGGTGGCGTTGAACAAGGTGGACGCGGTTGACGACCCGGAGCTGCTGGACCTGGTGGAACTGGAAGTGCGGGAACTGCTGACGAAGTATGGGTTCCCGGGCGACAAGGTGCCGGTGGTGCGGGTGTCGGCGCTCAAGGCGCTGCAGGACGATCCGGAGGCGGTGGCGGGCATCCTGAAGCTGATGGACGCGCTCGATGAGTATGTGCCGATGCCGGAGCGGCAGGTGGACAAGCCGTTCCTGATGCCGATTGAGGACGTGTTCTCGATCTCGGGGCGCGGGACGGTGGTGACGGGGCGCGTGGAGCGCGGCAAGGTGAAGGTCGGGGAAGAGGTGGAGATCGTGGGCTTCAAGCCGACGATGAAGAAGGTGGTGACCGGGGTCGAGATGTTCCGGAAGCTGCTGGACGAAGGCACGGCGGGCGACAACATCGGGGTGCTGCTGCGCGGGCTGGAAAAAGACGATGTGGAGCGCGGGCAGGTGTTGGCGAAGCCGGGGTCGATTACGCCGCACACGAAGTTCAAAGCGGAAGTGTATGTGCTGACGAAGGAAGAGGGCGGGCGGCACACGCCGTTTTTCAATGGCTACCGGCCGCAGTTCTATCTGCGGACGACGGACGTGACGGGATCGATGCACCTCGGGGAGGGCATCGAGATGATCATGCCCGGGGACAACACGCAGATTACGGCGGAGTTGATCCAGCCGGTGGCCATCGAGAAGGGCTCGAAGTTCGCGATCCGGGAAGGCGGCCGCACGGTGGGCGCCGGCACGGTCACGGAGATTTTGGCGTAGGGATTAGGGATCAGGGGTTAGGGATTAGGGGTTAGGGATTAGGGCAGCCAGTCTTTGCCAATCCCCAATCCCCAATCCCCAATCCCTAGTGAGAGACACCAATGGCGACAGCATTCGGCGACAAAATCCGCATCCGGCTCAAGGCATACGACTATCGCGTGCTCGACCAGTCGACGGCCGAAATCGTGGAGACGGCGAAGCGGACAGGCGCCCGTCTGGCGGGTCCGATCCCGCTGCCGACGGAGAAGAACAAGTGGACGGTCAACCGCTCGCCGCACGTCGACAAGAAATCGCGCGAGCAGTTCGAGATCCGGACGCACAAGCGGCTGATCGACATCTTCGAGCCCACGTCGCAGACCGTCGACGCGCTCATGAAGCTGGACCTGCCGGCTGGCGTGGACGTCGAGATCAAGGCGTTCGGGAAGGATCGTAAGTGACCATGGTCACAGGAATCATCGGCAAGAAAATCGGCATGACGCAGGTCTTCCGGCCCGACGGGACGGTGCAGCCCGTGACGATCGTCCAGGCAGGTCCATGCGTGGTGGTACAGGCGAAGACGGTGGAGAAAGACGGCTACCAGTCGGTGCAGCTCGGACTGGTCGAAGAGAAGCCGGCCAAGGTCACCAAGCCGCTCGCCGGTCACTACAAGAAGGCCAACGTGCCGCCCACGCGGGTGCGGCGCGAGGTGAAGCTGGCCAAAGGCGCCGACGCCCTCAAGGCGGGCGACCAGGTGCTGGTCGCGTCGGTGTTCAAGGACGGCGAGCGCGTGGACGTCGTCGGAACCAGCCGTGGAAAAGGCTTCCAGGGCGTCGTCAAGCGGCACCACTTCGCCGGTGGCGCGGCGACACACGGGTCCATGTTCCACCGGGCGCCCGGCTCTATCGGCGCTTCGTCTTATCCGTCGCGCGTGATCAAAGGCATGCGGGCCGCGGGCCACATGGGCGACGAGCGGATCACCACGTTGAACATCAGGGTTGAGAAGGTGGATGGCGTTCAGCACCTGCTCCTGCTGAGCGGCGCTGTGCCTGGCGCGCGCGGATCCTACATCATGGTTCGGAAAGCTGCCGCGCTGAAGCCTGAGCCGAAGCCGCAGCTCGAGAAGCCGAAGAAGGGCAAGAAGTAGCCATGACGCTCGACATAGTCAACGCACAGAACGAGAAGATTGGCTCGCTCGACCTGCGCGACGAATTGTTCGGCGGTCGCGTGAAGGGTGACCTGATCTGGCAGTCCGTGATACGCGAGAACGCCAGCAAGCGGGCCGGCACGCACGCCACCAAGACGCGCGCGATGGTCAGCGGCACCGGCAAGAAGCCGTACAAGCAGAAGGGCACGGGTCGGGCGCAGGTCGGCGAGGCCCGCAACCCCCTGTGGCGGCATGGCGGCATCGTCTTCGGGCCGCAGCCGCGCAGTTACGAGTATGCGATTCCCCGCAAGCAGGAACGCGGCGCGTTGCGCGAGGCGCTGGCGGCCAAGTTCCAGGCTGGCGAGGTGACAGTGGTCGACCAGTTCGGCGACGTGGTCAAGACGAAGGCGGCGGCCGAGATGCTGGTGCGGTTCGGGGCCACGGGGCCGGCACTGCTGGTGGATGTGAAACCGGCAGACTCGCTGGCGCGGGCCGTGCGGAATATTCCCGGGACGCGGGCCCTGCCGAGCGGCCGGCTGACAGCCCGGGACGTGATGTTCGCCAAGCGCATCATCGCGACCAGGGCCGCGGTCGAGCGGCTGCAGGAGGTGCTGGGATCATGAATCTCACAGATGTGATCCGGCGGCCGCTGATTACCGAGAAGACCTCCATTTTGCGCGAGGACGGCAAGACGGTGGTGTTCCACGTGGCGGCGGCAGCGACGAAGGTAGAAATCAAGCGCGCGATCGAGCATTTGCTCGGTTCCAAGGTGGCATCCGTGCGCACGACAATCGTGCACGGCAAAGAGAAGCGCCAGGGGCGGTTTGTCGGACGACGGTCCGATTGGAAGAAAGCGTATGTCCGGCTTCGCGATGGCGAGAAGATGCCGGAATTCCTGGAAGGCGCGTAGAGCGGGGTGAGTGATGGCAATCCGCAGTTATAAACCGACATCACCGGGGCGGCGTTTCCAGACGATACAGGATTACGCCGAAATCACGTCGGCGAAGCCCTATAAGCCGCTGACCGAGAACCTCAAGAAGTCGGGCGGTCGGAACAACCACGGCGAAATCACCATGTGGTGGCGCGGTGGCGGACACCGCCGGCTGTATCGGATCATCGACTTCAAACGCGACAAGATTGGCATTCCGGCCAAGGTCGTGACGGTCGAGTACGATCCGAACCGGTCGTCGCGCATCGCGCTGGTGCAGTATGCCGACGGCGAGAAGCGCTACATCCTCCACCCGGCCGGGTTGAAGGTGGGCGACAGCATCGTGGCTGGCGATACCGTCGACATCCTGCCGGGCAACGTGCTTCCGCTCAAGAACATCCCGCTCGGAACGCAGGTCCACAACGTGGAACTGCGGCCTGGGAAGGGCGGCCAGCTGGCGCGCAGCGCTGGAGCGGCCGTGCAGGTGGTCGCGAAAGAAGGGGAGTATGCGTCGGTGAAGATGCCGTCGGGCGAGCTCCGGCGGATCAACATCGAGTGTCGGGCGACGGTGGGCCAGGTGGGGAACCTGGATCACGAGAACGTCTCGCTCGGCAAGGCCGGCCGAAGCCGCTGGCTCGGCAAGCGTCCGCACGTGCGCGGCGTTGCGATGAACCCGGTAGATCACCCGCTCGGCGGCGGCGAGGGCAAGACCTCGGGCGGCCGGCATCCGGTGTCGCCGTGGGGGATGCCCACCAAGGGCTTCAAGACGCGCAACAGCAAGGCGACGGATCAGTTCATCATCCAGCGGCGGCCGAAGTAGGCGCCGGAGTATCAGGGTAGGTTATGAGCAGATCCTTAAGTAAAGGGCCGTTTGTGGACACACACCTTCTCGAGAAGGTGGAAGTGATGAACCGCGCTGGCGAGAAGAAGGTCGTGCGGACCTGGTCGCGCCGGTCGACGGTGCTGCCAGAGATGCTCGGGCATACGCTGGCGGTGCACAACGGCAAGAAGTTCATCCCGGTGTATGTCACCGAGAACATGGTCGGGCACAAGCTCGGTGAGTTTTCGCCGACCAGGGCCTTCAAGGGCCACACCACGAAGTCGGAGAAAGCTGCCCAGGTGGCGGCGGCGGCGCCGGCGGCCCCAGCTCCGAAGGCGGGGAGCTAGCCATGATTGCAGCACAGGCAACGGCCAAGTACGTCCGCACATCCGCCCAGAAGGCGGGCCTGGTGCTCGAGCTGATTCGGGGGCATGAGGTGAACCAGGCGCTGGCCACCCTCCAGTTCTCGACCAAGCGGATCGCGCGGGACATCGAAAAGGTGCTGCGGTCGGCGATCGCCAACGCGCAGCAGAAGCCGGGATTTGGCGGCGAAGTCGAGCGGCTGTTCGTTTCGGCGTGCTACGCCGGCCAGGGGCCGTCGCAGAAGCGGGTGCGTCCGGCCCCGATGGGTCGCGCGTTCCGCGTCGTCAAGCGCACGGCGCATTTGACGGTCAAGGTGTCGGAGCGTCCAGAGAAGACGGGCGCTGTGATGACTGGCGCGCCAGCCAGGACCCGCAAGGCAACCAAGGCGGCTCAGGGCGAGCCCGCCGCGCAGAAGTAGGAGCGAGACGTGGGTCAGAAGGTTCACCCATACGGGTTCCGGCTCGGATTCAACAAGACCTGGCTCTCGCGCTGGTACGCGGATCGCGACTACGCGAAGCTGCTGCACGAGGATCTCGGACTGCGCTCATCGTTGAAGGAGCGGTTCCGGCACGCTGGGGTGTCGAAAATCGAGATCGAGCGCGCGGCCAACAAGCTGAAGATCGACATCCACACCTCGCGGCCCGGCATCATCATCGGACGCAAGGGGACGGAAGTCGACAAGCTGAAGCAGGAAATCCAGAAGCGGACGAGCCGGGAGGTCTTCATCAACATCCAGGAGATCCAGAAGCCCGAACTCGATGCGCAGCTGATTTCCGAGTCGGTCGCGATGCAGCTCGAGAAGCGCGTGGCGTTCAGGCGGGCGATGCGCAAGGCGGTGGAGTCGGCCCTGCGGTTTGGCGCGCGCGGGATCAAGGTGCGTGTGTCGGGCCGGCTGAACGGCGCGGAAATCGCGCGCTCCGAGTGGTATCTGCACGGGCAGCTGCCGCTGCAGACGCTGCGGGCCGACATCGACTACGGCCAGGCGGAAGCGGGCACGACCTACGGCCAGATTGGCGTCAAGGTGTGGCTGTACAAGGGTGAGCGTCTCGTGCCGCGGACCGGCCGCGAGGAAGAGTATCGAACGCCGCGCCGCGCGCCGCGTGCGTAGTCCTTCGGTTCACTCAGGACTACGTGCTCAGGCGAGCGTGACAGCGAGTCGAAGCAGGTAAGTGTAAGGCGAGGTGGCATAAGCCATGTTGATGCCGAAGAAAGTCAAGTTCCGGAAACAGCAACGCGGCCGGCGGTGCGGCAAGGCCTGGCGCGGCTCCGATGTGTCGTTCGGGGAGTACGGGCTCAAGGCGATGGAAGCGTGCTGGATGACAGCGCGGCAGATCGAGGCGGCCCGTATTGCGATGACGCGATTCATCAAGCGCGGCGGCAAGGTCTGGGTGCGGGTGTTCCCCGACAAGCCGGTCACCAAGAAGCCGCAGGAAACGCGCATGGGCAAGGGCAAGGGCGCGCCGGAGTTCTGGGTCGCGGTGGTGCGGCCGGGCAAGATCCTGTTCGAGATGGAGGGCGTGACCGAAGCTGAGGCACGTCAGGCGTTCGACCGGGCCGCGGCAAAGTTGCCCATCCCGACCCGCTTCGCGACGCGGTTCGCCCAGGAGAAGGTGTGAGATGAAGGTCCAGGAGATCCGCGCACTCAATGTCGGCGACCTGCAGGCCAAGGTGAAGGATTTGCAGGATCAGGTCTTCCGACTGCGCATCCAGAAAGCCATGGGACAGCTGGACGCGCCCCACAAGGTGCGCACGCTGCGGCGGGAATTGGCGCGTGTCGAGACGATCCTCAGGGAAAAACGGTAGGAACCTATGGCGGCAAAGACTGAAGTCACGGCAAAGGTCGTCAGCGACAAGATGGCGAAGAGCCGCGTGGTAGCCATCGAGCGCCAGGTACGGCACGGGATGTACGGGAAGGCCCAGCGGCTGACCACGACGTTCATGGCGCACGACGAGAAGAACGAGACGCATACAGGAGACGTGGTGGCCATGGTCGAGAGCCGCCCCCTGTCGCGTCGCAAGCGGTGGGTGATTACCCGCATCGTGCAGCGGGTCAGCGGCGCGTCAGCCGAGTAGGAGGAGCGAACCATGATTCAGATGAGGTCGATCCTCGACGTCGCCGACAATTCCGGTGCCCGCAAGATCTCGGTGATTAATCCCATCGGGGGATCGGTGGGGCGCTACGCGCGGCTCGGCGACGTCGTGACGGCGTCGGTGAAGGAAGCCACGCCGGAGTCCAACGTCAAGAAGGGCCAGGTCGTCAAGGCCGTCATCGTTCGGACCCGGAAGGAGCAGCGCCGCAAGGACGGCAGCTACATCCGGTTCGATCGGAACGCCGCCGTGCTGGTCAACGATGAGGGCGAGCCCATCGGCACGCGCGTGTTCGGACCGGTGGCACGCGAACTGCGCGTGAAGCGGTTCATGAAGATCATTTCACTCGCGCCCGAGGTGATTTAGCGTCATGTCACGGTTGCAGACACCCATTCGTCGAAACGACACCGTCATCGTGACGGCCGGAAAGGACCGCGGCAAGCGAGGGCGCGTGCTGAAGGTCCTGCCGGAGAAGAACCGCCTGGTCATTGAAGGCGTGAACTTCATCAGCCGTCATACCCGTCCGAACCCGAGCAAGAACATCAAGGGCGGCATCATGAAGCGTGAGGCGCCCCTGCATGCCTCCAACGTGCAGATCGTCTGCCCGGAGTGCAGTGCGCGCACGCGCATCGGCCGTCGGACGCTGGGCGACGGTCGCAAGGTCCGGATTTGCCGCAAGTGCGAGGGAGTGGTCGACAAATGAACCGGTTGAAGGAGAAGTACCTCCGGGACGTCGTGCCGGCCCTGATGAAGGAGTTCGGCTACACCAACGTGATGGCCGTTCCCAAGATCACCAAGATCGTGGTCAACATGGGGCTCGGCGAAGCGACGCAGAACGCCAAGATCATCGACGTGGCGCAGGACGAACTCGGCCGTATCGTGGGCCAGAAGCCCATGGTGACGCGGGCCCGCAAGTCCATCGCGCAGTTCAAAGTGCGCGAAGGCATGCCCATCGGCTCGATGGTGACGCTGCGCGGCGAACGCATGTTCGAGTTCCTGGATCGGCTTATCGCTATTGCGTTGCCTCGCGTGCGCGACTTCAAGGGCATCTCGCCCAAGGGATTCGACGGCCGCGGCAACTACACGCTGGGGCTGCGCGACCAGTTGATCTTCCAGGAGATCGACTACATGCGCGTCGACAAGGCGCGCGGCATGAACGTCTCGGTCTGCACGACGGCGCGGACCGACCAGGAGGCCCGGCGGCTGCTGCAGCTGGTCGGCCTGCCGATCCGGACGAGCTAGACACTATGGCCACCACCGCGAAAATCGCCAAGGAAGCATCTGCGCTCAAGTACAAGGTCCGCCACCGCAACCGGTGCCGGCTGTGCGGGCGTCCCCGCGCGTATCTGCGCAAGTTCGCGCTCTGCCGTCTCTGTTTCCGGGAGCTCGCGCTCCGGGGCGAGGTGGCCGGGGTTATCAAGAGCAGCTGGTAAGCACGACAGAGTTGAGAAGCCATGACCGATCCGATTGCTGACATGCTCACGCGCCTCCGCAACGCCGTACAGGCGAAGCACGCGCGTGTCGACGTACCGGCCAACACGCTGAAAGCCGAGATTGCGCGGATCCTCCAGGACGAGGGCTACATCGCCGGCTTCAAGATGGTCGACGAACCCTCTGAGACGGTGCGCAAAGTGCCATTTCGGCAGTTGCGCATCTTCCTGAAATACGGACCCCGCGGCGAAGGGGTGATCAGCGGCATCCGGCGCATCAGCCGTCCTGGTCGCCGGGTTTACTACAGCCACGACAAGGTGCCGCCCGTGCTGGGTGGCCTCGGCATCAGCATCCTGACGACGTCGCGTGGCGTCATGACGGGACGTGAGGCCGTGAAGACCGGCGTCGGTGGCGAAGTGCTGTGCAACGTCTGGTAGTGAAGGCGTAGGTAGACGTCCATGTCTCGTATTGGCAAGAAACTGATTGCAATTCCCAAAGGCGTGACCGTCAAGGTCGGCGCCGATGCGGTCGACGTGCAGGGCCCGAAGGGCAAGCTGCACCAGCCGATCCCCAAGGGCATCAAGTTCGAGTTGGCGGGCGCCGAACTGCGCGCCATCACCGAATCCGATGCGCCCGGGCTCGGCAAGTTCCACGGCCTGGCCAGGAGCCTGGTGGCGAACGCCGTCGAGGGTGTCGTCAACGGCTTCAAGAAGGAACTGGACATTGTCGGCGTCGGCTATCGAGCCGAGCTGAAGGGGCGCCAGATCACCTTCGCGCTCGGGTACTCGCACCCGATCGTGTTCGACATCCCGGCCGGGATCGAGGTCACGGTCGACAAGCAGACACACGTGACGGTGACGGGTGTCGACCGCCAGATGGTGGGCCAGGTGGCCGCCGACATCCACCGGATGCGCAAGCCGGATCCCTACAAGCAGAAGGGCGTGCGCTATACCGGCGAAGTATTGAAGAAGAAGGTCGGCAAGACCGGCGCGTAGAGGTCGTATGAAGATCAAGACGAAAACAGATCGTCGACGGCGCATTCACCTGCGCATCCGGAAGCGGGTTCGGGGGACCGGCGAACGCCCGCGCCTGAGCGTCTTCCGGAGCGTCGCACACATGTACGTGCAGGCCATCGACGACATGACGGGGCAGACGCTGGCGTCGGCCGCGACAACCGAACCGACGCTCAAGGCCGCATTGGTCGGCGGATCCAAGGGCGGCAATCTGAACGGCGCCAAGACCATCGGCAAGACGATCGCCGAACGGTTGCAGGCCAAAGGGATCAAGCGGGTCGTGTTCGATCGCTGCGGATTCCTGTACCACGGACGCGTCAAGGCCGTGGCCGATGCCGCGCGCGAAGCAGGGCTGGAGTTCTAGATGTTCAGAACACGTGAGAAGATCGATCCGTCCCAGTTGGAGCTGAAAGACACCGTCGTCTCCATCAATCGCGTGACGAAGGTCGTCAAGGGCGGCAAGAACCTGAGCTTCAGCGCGCTGGTCGTGGTGGGCGACGCGCATGGCGTGGTGGGCTTCGGCGTCGGCAAGGCGCGCGAAGTGCCGTCGGCCATCAAGAAGGGCATCGAGGCCGCCAAGAAGGGGCTCATCCGGGTTCCGCTGGTCGGCACCACGGTGCCCCATGTCGTCACCGGCAAGTACGGGGCGGGGAGCGTGCTGCTGAAGCCGGCACCCGAAGGCACCGGCATCATCGCCGGCGGCGCCGTGCGGGCGGTGGTGGAATCGGCGGGCATCCAGAACATCGTGACCAAGTCGCTCGGCAGCGCGAACCCCCACAACGTGGTGCGCGCGACGTTTGTCGGGCTGATGACGCTGAAGGATCCGACCTCGGTGGCTCGGATGCGCGGATGCGACCTGGCGGAATTCGAGAAGGGACTGGTCTGACATCCTTCGACACGGGCGCCTGGCGGCGCCCGGCTCAGGATGGAATGGCTGAGTCAGACGAGGCAGCGACATGAGCGGTGATCGCGGCGCGAAGAAGACATTGAAAGTGACATTGGTCAAGAGCACCACCGGCTTCAATCGGAAGCAGGCGCTGGTGGTCCAGAGCCTCGGGTTGCGGCGCATCCGCCACACGATTGACGTGCTGGATACACCCGAGGTGCGCGGCATGCTGTTCAAGGTGCGGCATCTCGTCACGGTCGAGTAGCCGAATCGGAAGGTCTGTGCGATATGGATCTCAGTAATCTGAAACCGCCAAAGGGAGCGACCCGGAAGCGGAAGCGCGTGGGTCGCGGCCCGGGATCGGGCCAGGGCAAGACGGCGGGGCGCGGCAACAAGGGCGCCCAGTCGCGATCGGGGTATCACAAGAAGCGCGGATTCGAAGGCGGCCAGATGCCGCTGCACCGCCGCGTGCCGAAGCGGGGATTCCACAACCTGTTCCGCGTCGAATACGCGGTGGTGAACCTGGATGATCTGGCCGCGCGGTTCGAGGCCGGCGCGGTGGTGACGCCAGAGGCGCTGCACGACCTGCGCCTGGTGACCAGAAAGCTGCCGATCAAGGTGCTGGGGCGAGGCGAGATCAGCATCAAGTTGACAGTGAAGGCGCACAAGTTCAGCGGCAAGGCAGCCGAAAAGATCGCTGCCGCCGGCGGGTCCATCGAAACGCTCTAGTCCTTCGGGATCGACGTCGAGACCGTATGGTTGAAAGCATCAGGAACATCTGGAACATCCCGGACCTGCGCAAGCGGGTGCTGTTTACGCTGGCGCTGCTGGGCGTCTGCCGTATCGGGAACCATATCCCGACGCCGGGCGTGAACACCGTGGCGCTGGGGCAGCTTGCCGAACAGGCCAAGAACACGATGTTCGGCCTGTACGACATGTTCTCTGGCGGCGCGCTGTCGAAGGTGGCCATCTTCGCGCTGGGCATCATGCCCTATATCAGCGCGTCGATCATCCTCCAGCTGCTGACCGTGGTCTGGCCGTACCTCGAGCGGTTGTCGAAAGAAGGCGACCTCGGCCGGCGCAAGATCACGCAGTACACGCGGTACGGCACGATCCTGCTGAGCGTCATCCAGTCGTGGGGCATCGCGATCTTCCTCGAGCACCAGGGGCAGATTGCCGGCGGGATGCAGCTGGTCTACCAGCCGGGCTGGCGCTTCCAGTTGCTCACCGTCCTCACGCTGACGACCGGCTCGACGCTCATCATGTGGCTCGGCGAACAGATTACCGAGCGCGGGATCGGCAACGGCATGTCGCTCATCATCTTTGCGGGCATCGTCGCGCAGTTGCCGCGCGCGGTGATCGCGACGTTGAGTCAGCTGAGCACCAACCAGATCGGCCTGTTCACGATTCTGTTCCTCCTGGTGATGGCCGCGGTCGTGATTGCCGCCATCATCTTCATGGAGCGCGGCAACCGGCGCATCACCGTGCAGTATGCCAAGCGCGTGGTCGGACGCCGGATGTACGGGGGATCCAGCACGCATATTCCCCTCAAGGTGAATACGGGCGGCGTCATCCCGGTCATCTTCGCCTCGTCTATTCTGGCGTTCCCGGCGACATTTGCGAGCATGTTCCCCGCAGGCAGCTGGGCCCAGTCGGTGATCCGCCAGATCAGCTACGGGATGCCGCTGTACAACCTGCTGTACATCGTCGGCATCGTGTTCTTCGCGTACTTCTATACCGCCATCATCTTCAATCCGGATGATGTCGCCGAGAACATGCGGAAGTACGGCGGGTTCATTCCCGGGATCCGGCCGGGCAAGCGGACGGCCGAGCACATCGACACGATTCTGACGCGCATCACACTTGCCGGAGCTATCTACCTGGCGCTGGTGGCGATCCTGCCGGAGTTCCTCCTGGTGGGCTTCAAGGTCGCGCCGATTCCGTTTATCGGCGAGTGGCTCGACTCGGTGCTGCCGCGGTTCGTCACCGAAGGGCTGAACGTGCAGTTCTACTTCGGCGGCACGTCGCTGCTGATCGTCGTCGGCGTGGCGATGGACACCGTGCAACAGATCGAATCGCAGCTGATCATGCGCCACTACGACGGCTTCATGAAGAAGACGCGGATCCGCGGGCGTCGGGGGTAGATGAGGCTGGCGACCGGAGGTGTGCTTCGGCGCGAGGCGTCGGGCGAGACGGGCCGATGATTGTGTGCAGATCGGCATCGGAGCTGGCGCGCATGCGGGCCGCCAATGTGCTGGTGGCTGACGTGCTGGCCGAACTGCGGGAGATGGTCCGGCCGGGCGTGACGACAGCCGAACTGGATCGGTTTGCCGAGAGCCGGGTGCGTGGAGCGGGTGCGGTGCCGGCGTTCAAGGGCTATCACGGGTTTCCCGCGACGCTCTGCACGTCGGTCAACGAGGAAGTGATCCACGGGATTCCCTCGGCGCGGGCGTTGAACGACGGCGACATCGTCTCGATCGACCTCGGCGCCCTGTTGGATGGCTTTTTCGGCGATGCGGCGATTACCGTGCCGCTGGGTCCGGTCGACTGCCGGGTCGCCGAGCTGCTCAGAGTGACTGAAGAGTCGCTCCATTGCGGGATCGAACAGGCGCGGGTGGGCGCGCGGGTATCGGACATTGGCGCAGCGGTGCAGCGGCACGTTGAGGCCCACGGCTTTTCGGTGGTGCGTGAGTTCGTCGGCCATGGGGTCGGGACGGCGCTGCACGAGGAACCCCAGGTGCCGAACTACGGGCCCGCGGGACGCGGACCGAGGCTGGCTGAGGGGATGACGCTGGCCATCGAACCGATGGTGGCGTTGAAGAAGGCGGCGGTCAAAGTGCTTCGGGACGGCTGGACGGCGGTGACCAAAGACGGCAGCTGGGCAGCTCATTTCGAGCACACGGTGGCCGTGACGGCAGCAGGACCGGTGATCTTGACCGTTCCGACTGGCGCGGCCGGGCAGGCGAATCGAAGCGACGCCCCGTAACTGTCGAGTTGGAGTGTGGAGCCGAACTGGTGCCGAAAGACGACACGATTGAAGTCACGGGTATTGTGCTCGAGTCGCTCCCGAACGCGATGTTCCGGGTGGAACTGGAGAACAAGCACCAGGTGCTTGCGCATGTGTCGGGGAAGATGCGAAAGAATTTTATCCGCATCCTCACAGGCGACCGGGTGCTGATTGAGCTGTCGCCGTACGACTTGAGTCGGGGCCGCATCACCTATCGGTACAAGTAGCGCGATGCCGGGAGCGGATTGAACCTGCTTCAGGCAGGTGAGTGAGTCCGGGCGCGGCCCGGAAGTGAAGGACCAGGGCTATGAAGGTCAGAGCGTCGGTCAAACGGATTTGCGACAAGTGCAAGATTGTCCGCCGCCAAGGGGTGGTAAGGGTGATTTGCACGAACCAGAAGCACAAGCAGAGGCAGGGGTAAGCGTATGGCACGTATCGCGGGTGTGGACCTGCCGCGGACCAAGCGGGTGGAGATCGGGCTGACCTACATTTTCGGGATCGGCCACACGCGGGCCGCCGGGATCTGCAAGGCCGCCGGGGTGAGTCCCGACGTCCGGGTGCAGAATCTGTCCGAAGACGATGTGCGGAAGATCAGCCGCGTCATCGAAGAACAGGGCGGCGTCGAAGGCGACCTTCGCAAGGAGGTCTCCATGAACATCAAGCGGCTGATGGACATCGGCTGCTACCGAGGCCTGCGGCACCGCCGCAGCCTGCCTGTGCGGGGCCAGCGGACGCGAACCAACGCGCGCACCCGGAAGGGGCCGCGTAAGGGCGCTATTGCCAAGAAGAAGACGGTGTAGCTACATGGCCAAGACTGAGAACAACGAGGGCGGAGAGAAGAAAGAGGCCGGAAAGCCCAAGAAGGCCTTCAAGAAGCGCGGCGAAAAGCGCGTGGTTCACCACGGCATCGTCAGCATTCACGCCTCCTTCAATAACACCAGCATCACGATTGCCGATACCGAGGGCAACGTGATCGCGTGGTCGAGCGCTGGAGCCGTGTCCTTCAAGGGATCGCGCAAGGGCACGCCGTTTGCGGCAACCCAGGCGGCGCTGGCGGCGGCCAACGTCGCGAAGGGCATGGGGATGCGCTCCTGCGAGGTGCGTATGAAAGGGCCCGGCGCGGGCCGCGAGTCGGCCGTCCGGGCGCTCAGCACGGTCGGCATCGAGGTGAAGTCGATTCGCGACATCACGCCGATTCCGCATAACGGTTGCCGGCCCACCAAGCGCCGGCGCGTGTAGAACGACGGAAACCCAGGTACACGGAAGATACGCATGGCTAGATACATCGGACCTGTTTGCCGGCAGTGCCGCCGCGAGGGCATGAAGCTGTTCCTGAAGGGCGAGCGGTGCTACGCCGAGAAGTGCGCCATCGAAAAGCGCAACACGCCTCCCGGTCAGCACGGCAAGGCTCGGAAGGCGAAGCTGGCGGGCTACGGCCTGCAGCTGCGAGAGAAACAGCGCGTCAAGCGCATCTATGGCGTGCTCGAAAACCAGTTCCGCCGCTATTTCGAGTCGGCCGAGCGCCAGCGCGGGATCACCGGCGAACTGCTGCTCCAGAAGCTGGAGTGCCGGCTCGACAACGTGGTCTACCGCCTAGGCTTTGCGACGTCGCGGTCGCAGGCACGGCAGCTGGTCCGCCACGGGCATTTCTCGGTGAACGGGAAGAAGGCGGACATTCCGTCGCTGCTGGTTCGCGAGAGTGACGTCGTCGGGGTGCGGGCGCGCAGCCAGAAGAACGTGTTCGTGCTGCACGCCATGGAAGAGGTCAAGGGGCGCGGTATTCCGGAGTGGCTCTCGGTGCAGCCGGAGCAGATGTCCGGTCGCGTGGTGCGGCTCCCGAGCCGCGCGCAGATCAACCTGCCGGTGCAGGAGCAGCTGATCGTCGAACTCTATTCGAAGTAATCAAGGCCAGGGCGGGCTGGCGGGCGCCTCTTGTGGGGCGGCCCGGACGAAGCGAACACTGGACCTGTAGAAAGGATCGCCAACGATGCTGTGGAAGGGTTTCCAGAGGCCGAAGCGGCTGGAGTTCGAGCGTGACACTCTGAACGACCGGTTCGCGCGGTTCTACGCGCAGCCGTTCGAGCGGGGATTTGGCACCACAATCGGCAATGCGATGCGGCGCGTGCTGCTGTCGTCGATCGAAGGCGCAGCCTGCTCGGCGGTGAAGATCGACGGCGTTCTTCACGAGTTCTCGCCCATCCCCGGGGTGGTCGAGGACGCGACCGATATCATCCTCAACTTGAAGCAGATCCCGCTCAAGATGCACGTCGACCACACGAAGACGCTCTACGTGCGTGTCGACAAGGCCGGCGAGGTCAGGGCCCGGGATATCGAACCGGATGCCGACATCGAAATCCTCGAGCCGGATGCCCATATCGCGACCGTCTCAGACGGCGGCAAACTCCACATGGAGATGCGGATCAAGCGGGGACGGGGCTACGTGACGGCCGACCGGAATTTCGACGAGGATCTGGGCATCGGCTGGATTCCCATCGACTCGGTCCATTCGCCAGTCAAGAAGGTCAACTACCTGGTCGAAGCGGCCCGCCTCGGACAGACCACCGACTACGAGAAGCTGACGCTGGATGTGTGGACCAACGGCGCTGTGACGCCGCGCGATGCCGTGTCGCTGGCGTCCCGGCTGGTGCGTGACCACCTGAACATCTTCGTCAACCTGGAGGAGACGCTCGAACCGGGCGAGGACGGCCAGGGGTTGGCGCCAGGGCCGACGGCCGGCAACGAGCACCTCGACAAGAGCGTCGAGGAACTCGAACTCTCGGTCCGGTCGTACAACTGCCTCAAGAACGCGAACATCCGGACGATTCGCGAACTGGTGTTGAAGACCGAAGGCGAGATGTTGAAGACCAAGAACTTCGGCCGGAAGTCGCTCAACGAGATCAAGGACATCCTGCAGACGATGGGCCTCAGTCTCGGGATGAAAGTGGATGCGGCGAAGGCGGTTGAGTAGGGAGCATTCGGTAGAGAGAGCTTGTAGACAGTAGTCGGTAGACAGTAGACAGTAGGAAAGGCCTACCCCACTGCCCGCCGGTGCTGCATGCGAACTTCAACAGGTTCTCCCAGAGCTTTCGTCTACCGTCTACCGTCTACTGACTACCGTCTACATAGAGCGTAAGGAAGAAGAGATATGCGTCATCGAGTTGCCCATCGGAAACTGGGACGGACCACCGAGCACCGCATCAGCCTGTTGCGTAATCAGGCGACCGCGATTCTCGAGCACGAGCACATCATCACGACTGTGCCCAAGGCGAAGGAATTGCGGCCGTACGTCGAGCACCTGATTAGCGTCGCGAAGCGCGGCATTGCGGCAGGTGGGCCCCAGCTGCTTCATGCCAGACGGATGGCGGGCGCAGACATTGCCAATCGCGACGTGCTCAAGAAGCTGTTCGATACGCTGGCGCCGCGGTTCGCGGAGCGTCCAGGCGGCTACGTCCGCATCATCAAGGCTGGCCATCGCAAGGGCGACGCGGCCCAGGTGGCGCTGGTTGAGCTGGTCGGCAGCGAATTCGACCCGAAGAAGGCCGACACCGACAAGGACGCCAAGTCCACCGACAAGGGCGGCAAGGGAGGTGGCATGGCCGGCCGGTTGCGCCGCCGCATCGCCGAGCGGGTCCGCGGTCGCAAGGCGGACACAGACGAGGCCGGCGGCACCATTCACGAGCGGACCAAGGCTCCCGGCAGGTCCACCGCGAAGCCGCGACAGACCGGTCGCACCGGCGGCAACAAGGGAAGCTAGTATTTGCTCCAGCTGAAGGCGACAGGACGGAAGGTGGCCGCCGCGCCGGAACCAGCGCCCAGCAGCGCCCGATCGAAATGGATGTCAGCCCCGCCGCTCATCGTGATGGTATGTCCGATGATTGAGCCGTAGATGTTGCCGCCGCCGCTGACGCTGACGTCCGCATTGGGCGCGTTGATGATTTCGAAACCCGCCGTGCCTCCACTCGACAGTGTGACGTCGCCGTTTCCGCCGTAATTGAACTGCAGATTGCTCGCGACCCCGGTGTCATTCTGTGTAGTCCCGCCGCTGAAGTTGATTGGCGTCGAGACCCCCTGGCCTCGGATGTTGATGATCACCGGTCCCACAGTCACAACCAAATCCGCTCCCCCGCTCATCGCAATGCTATTCAGGTTGTACGTGCCGGGAGTCATGTAGAACGTCTTGCCGCCGCTGCAGCTGATATTGCCGTATGTGCCAGGCACAAGCGTGTACCCATTGCTGGGTATGTTGAAGTTGGTGGTGGGCGGAAGGGGACTCGGCACGGGTGGCGTCGGAAACGT